>Ga0193951_1000623_pt1 | contig 15914 bp, 17 predicted proteins | sample BB_2_MG_FD_140370 | JGI IMG/M metagenome (GOLD analysis project Ga0193951, IMG submission 140370) | Microbial mat bacterial communities from the Broadkill River, Lewes, Delaware, United States - BB_2_MG | ecosystem: Environmental > Aquatic > Freshwater > River > Microbial mats | place: USA... | reverse complement strand
GCAGGCTGTGACTTAGCACGTCTTGCAGGTTTAGAACCTGCCTCTGTCATTGTTGAAATTCTTAATGAAGATGGCAGTATGGCGCGCCGCCCTGATTTAGAGATCTTTGCTAAAGAGCATAATATCAAAATTGGTACTATTGCTGATCTGATTCACTTTCGGGTTAAACATGAAAAAACTTTAGAACGAGCAGCCGCTTGTGCTTTCCCAAGTGAATTTGGTGATTTTCGATTAATTGCTTATCGCGACACGATTGATAATATTGCTCACTTTGCCTTAGTCAAAGGTATGCCCACAGAAGATGAACCCACCTTAGTCCGTGTACATTTACAAAGTACATTGTGTGATTTACCTGCTAGTTTACGCCCTGAATGTGGTTGGCCATTACGCGAAGCATTAAAACAAATTGCACAAGCACCTGAAAATGGTGTCATTGTTATTCTCAATCAGCAAGAAACAACGGATGATCTCATTAATGCTATTCGTGATTGTCAACGTCATGATGAGGGGGAGAAATTAACCCCCAATGCAGAATCAGAAGATTTACGTACCCATGGTTTAGGAGCACAAATTCTTTCTGATTTAGGGGTAAGAAAAATGCGTGTACTCAGTGCACCGAAAAAAATGCATGCAATTTCAGGCTTTGGGCTAGAAGTTGTTGATTATGTTTATCAAGAGGATACCCATTCATGACACAACGTGTGATTGAAGGCGATTTTACTCAATGTGATGCCCCTTATGCTATTGTTGTTGGGCGGTTTAATAGTTTTATTGGTGATAGCTTAGTTGAAGGTGCACTAGATACCTTAAAGCGTCATGGTGTAAAAGAAGAGAATATTACACTTGTACGTGCCCCTGGTGCCTATGAACTCCCCCTTGTTACTCAACGCCTTGCAAGCAGTAAAAAATATTCTGCTATTATTGCATTAGGTGCAGTCATTCGTGGTGGTACACCACATTTTGATTATGTGGCAGGAGAATGTACAAAGGGCTTAGCTCAAGTTTCTTTAACACATGATGTCCCTGTTGCCTTTGGTGTATTAACTGTTGATACCATTGAGCAAGCGATTGAACGTGCAGGCACGAAAGCAGGAAATAAAGGAGCTGAAGCAGCCATCTCAGCTTTAGAAATGGTCAGCTTATTAAATAAACTATCCGTATGACAGATAAAAAAATTTCACCCCAAGCCCGTACTGCTGCACGTCAACGTTTAGTCCAAGCACTTTATCAATGGGCGATGACAGGGGAAGATGTACAAGTTATTGAAACGCAGTTTATGACTGAAGAGAATATGCAACGTGTTGATATTCAGTATTTTCATACTTTATTACATGAAATTCCTGCTCAAATATCAGCCCTTGATGAAGCATTATCCCCTTTATTAGATCGACCGCTGACCCAACTTAATCCTGTAGAACATGCTATTTTACGTTTAGGCTGTTATGAGTTAAAGCACTGCCCTGATATACCGTGGCGTGTCATTATTAATGAAGCCGTCAATTTAGCAAAAAAATTTGGGGCAGGGAATGGACACCGCTATGTGAATGGTGTGTTAGATAAACTTGCTCATATTATTCATGATAAACCTTAAACACTAGCTTAAAAATTATGATTTCAATACGTTCGATTTTATTAATTTTAGTATTAATTGGTATTTTCTATGCCAGCCGTAAAATTCGTCAGCGTATGAAACGATTACAACAAGCACGTAATGAAAAACCACCGATACAAGAAAAGCATGCGGTGGTTTTACGTTGTGATCACTGTGGTTTGCATATTCCTGAACAAGAAGCAATTCACTATAACAATAAAATATTTTGCTGTGAACAACATAAAAAACACTACCATTAATAATAGGTGATAGAAAAATAGTCGTGCTGACTATCAGGGGCTCCCTTTTTCCTTACTTAATACCTTCATATAAAAAATAGAGACGCTCTTTTATTTACCTTAGGATATTGATTAATAATGCTTGAGTATACTGATTTTAAATCTAGTTCGGTTCAAGTAGATAGTATGATCTTAAGCCCCAACTGGCGTGCTTTATTCCTCTTCTCAATATATCGTTTAGTCATTAGTAGCTTTTTTATTGGCTCATTTGTCACAGGGATTACCCTTGGTTTTTTAGCTGCAAAAAATACACATGCCTTTTTTATTGTTGCATGGGGATATTTTATTTTTGCTTTTATTTGTCTATTTATTATTCGCCAACATTGGCCAAAATACCATATTCAAGTTTTTGGGCAAGTGATTTGTGACATCATTATTATTAGCATAATGATACATTTAAGTTCTGGGCTTAATACAAGTTTAGGTATGTTATTACTGGTCACAGTTGCAGGAGGGGGCTTATTAATTGAAGGGCGTTTTGCCTTTTTTTTTGCTGCGATTGCGACACTCAGTATTTTAATTCATGTGAGTGTTACCAGTCTTAGTTATGGGTTTGCAGGTGAAAGTTATTTACATGCAAGCATGTTAGGCAGTAGTTTTTTTGCCACTGCTTTATTAGCCCATATTTTAGCTAAACGTGCACGTATTAATGAGTTATTAGCCCAACAAAGAGGACTGCATGTACGTTACCTCTCTTACCTCAATGAGCAAATAGTCCAACATATCCAATCTGGTATTTTAGTGATTGATGAAGAAGGACGTATTTACTTATCCAATTTTTCTGCAAACAAGCTCCTGTCTATTTCAGAAAATTTATTAGGACAAAAAATTCAGCATATTAGCCCTGAGCTTGCGGAACAGTGGCAACTTTGGAAAAAAAATCCACACTATACCTTAACCCCTTTTCAACGTGAACATAATGAACTCATTGCTTCAATAACACCACTCAAAAAAGTAGAAAGTAGTAATTATTTGATTGTATTAGATGATGCAAGCTTAACAACACAACGCGCACACCAATTAAAATTAACTTCTTTAGGGCGTTTAACAGCCAGTATTGCCCATGAAATTCGTAATCCATTAAGTGCTATTACTCATGCAGGACAGTTACTTGCTGAGTCAGACCAGCTATCTGATATGGAGCACCGCTTAACCCAAATTATTGCAGCACAATCGCAACGTATGAATACAATTGTAGAAAATATTTTACAACTCAGTCGTCGAGAACCTGCCTTAACGCAAAGCTTGCATTTACCTGAATGGCTAAAAACATTTAAAGATGAATTTGTACATCACCAGCAAATAGCAGAACAAAGTATTATACTTACTAATGATTCCGAAGAAACACATAGTGTGCGTTTTGATCCGATTCAACTGTACCAAGTGCTGACTAATTTATGTGAAAATGGCTTACGTTATAGCCAATCTGAACCTTTTTTGCAGCTAAAAGTAGGCTTTAATCAAGAAATAAAAATGCTGTATTTAGATATTTGTGATACAGGAAAAGGGATGGATAAAGAAACTGCGGAACATATCTTTGAACCTTTTTTCACTACCGAATCACAAGGCACAGGTTTAGGACTTTATGTTGCAAAAGAATTGTGTGAATCAAATTATGCACGTTTAAGCCTACAACATCATACGAAAGAAACAGGATGTTGTTTTCGTATTTACTTTTTAAAAACAGTTTAACTTATGCCTACAGCCCCACTTTGTTTATTAGTTGATGACGAACCTGATATTTTAGAATTATTGGTAATGACGCTGATACCCATGGGTATTGAGTGTTGTACTGCAGGAAATTTGCAAGAAGCAAAACAGCAGCTTGATACACAGCCTATTAGTTTATGTTTAACAGATATGAAACTTCCTGATGGCAATGGGATTGATCTCATTTTACATATTCAAAAACATTACGCACATATTCCCATTGCAATGATTACCGCTTATGGCAGTGTAGAATCTGCTGTGCATGCATTAAAAGCAGGGGCTTTTGATTTTATATCTAAACCTGTACAAATTAAAGAATTACGGCAGCTAGTCAATACAGCCCTACAACTCACAGATAAGCATGAGAAAAAATCATCACCATTAATTGGTGATTCTGTGCCCATGCAAGACCTAAAAGTTAAAATTAATAAATTAGCCCGTAGCCAAGCCCCTATTTACATCAAGGGTGAATCAGGAACAGGAAAAGAGCTGGTTGCCCGCATGATTCACCAGTTAGGTGTCCGTGCAGAAAAACCTTTTATTCCTGTTAATTGTGGTGCAATTCCTGCTGAGCTTATGGAAAGTGAGTTTTTTGGGCATAAAAAAGGGAGCTTTACGGGGGCAAATAGCCACAAAGAAGGATTATTTCAAGCCGCTCATGGAGGGACTTTATTTCTTGATGAAGTCGCTGATCTCCCTTTAGCCATGCAAGTTAAATTACTGCGTGCCATCCAAGAAAAAAAAGTACGTCCTGTAGGGGCAGCTCATGAAGAACAAGTCGATGTACGTATTTTAAGTGCAACGCATCATAATTTAGTTGATTTAGTTAAAAAAGGGAATTTTCGTCAAGATTTATTTTATCGTATTAATGTTATTGAACTGTTTGTGCCCCCTCTTAAGCAGCGTCATGGTGATATTGCACTGTTAATTAATAGTATTTTAACCCAACAATGTGGGGCTACCTTTTCCCCACCTACCCTAACAAAAGAAGCTATTCATGCATTAGAGCATTATTCATTTCCGGGGAATGTACGAGAACTGGAAAATATCATTGAACGTGCCATGACCCTATGCGAAAATGGTGTTATTAAAGTAGACGATTTACAATTACCTGAAGCTGATAAAGTCCCCTTTGTTTACCCAGCTGATACCAATGAACAACACCTTGATACATTAGTTGACAATATTGAAAAAGAAACCATTTTTCGAGCATTAGAGCAAACAAATGGAAATAAGACTAAAGCTGCAAAACTATTAGGCATCGGTTTTGGGGCATTACGTTATCGTTTAGATAAAATAAAAAAAGACAATATAAAGTAATTTGTTGAAAAACAGCACTATCTGTTGAATTTCAACAGATAGGCTTTTTATTGCTATTAAAAATCTTATAATAAATTATATATCTACATGATATATAAAATATATCTTAGGGCATAAGAAATTTTTTTCATATGATATATATGGCATATAATGTGCGCATAAAAGGATGTCTCAAAAAGTTGGCTCAGTATTAACTTTTAGTGGCGTGCTATATTGAGATAGAATAAAGCAATAAGGAGTTATAAAGTAATGTTTACAAAGCAAAAAGGCTTTAGTGTCATTGAATTAATGATTGTTGTTGCAATTATAGGCATTATAGCCTCCGTTGCACTTCCTTTTTATCAAAATTATATGGCTCGAGCAAAAGTATCAGAAGCAGTCATGTTACTGGGAGGTCTAAAAAACCCAATGCTAGAGTACTATAATACTTGGGGACGTTGGCCCAGTGTGGAAGAAGTTAATGGGAAAACTGGAGGGGTTTACACTGAAAGTATTATTTCAGGTGAAAGTGATGGTTTATATGTTGAAGCAACAATGAAAGTAAATGATGGAATTGTTGGAGGAAAACAGGTCCGTATGGAATATATCTCTGCAACATTACAATGGCACTGTACTGTAGAAGGTGTCAGTGATCCTATTCCAGAACAAACTTTACCTACTGTATGTCGTAGCTAATCAATACCTACTTAAAGAGAATATATGAACTATTGGCTGATGAAGTCAGAACCCACTGAATTTAGTATTGACGATTTAGAAAATGTAGATTGTGAGCCATGGGATGGTGTGCGAAATTACCAAGTACGCAATATGTTACGTGATGCTATGCAGATAGGGGATTTAGCTTTTTTCTATCACTCTAATTGTAAAGAAAAAGGTATTGTGGGCATTATGGAGATTGTCACAACAGGATATCCTGATAGTTGTGCTTGGGATCCTAAAGATAAACATTATGACCCACGCAGTACAGAAGAAAAACCTTTATGGTATCGTGTTGATGTCAAGTTTGTTAAAAAATTTCCACAGCTTATTTCGTTGAATACTTTGAAAGCACACCCTGATTTAACTGAGTTACCATTGGTGAAAAGAGGTAATCGCCTCTCTATTATGCCAATTAGTACTCCTCAGTGGCAGACAATTCTAACTTTATGCTAATAGAAGCTTTAAATATTAAATAGGTGAGTCGTAATTACTGTTTTCAGGGTTATAATTCTCGAAGCGGGTTAAATGCCCTAAAAAAGCAAGGCGACTAGTACCTGTCGGGCCATTTCGTTGTTTAGCAATAATGATCTCTGCTGTCCCTTTGGCATCACTACTTTCATTATAAATCTCATCACGATAAATAAAGACAATCAAATCTGCATCTTGTTCAATCGCCCCTGATTCACGTAAATCTGACATTACAGGACGTTTATTGGGGCGTTGCTCTAAACCACGATTAAGCTGGGATAAAGCAATCACAGGAACATGTAATTCTTTTGCTAAGGCCTTTAAAGAGCGTGAAATTTCAGAAATCTCTGAACTACGATTTTCATTTTTATTTCCCCCAACTTGCATCAACTGCAAATAATCAATCACAATTAAGCCTAATTGACCTGCTTCTCGAGTTAAACGCCGTGCACGTGCACGCACTTCAATAGGGCTTAAGGCAGGTGTATCATCAATAAAGAGCTTTGCTTCGGAGAGAATACTGATTGCAGAAGTAATCCCTGGCCAATCTTCATCATCTAATTGCCCTGTACGCACATGTTGCTGATTAACACGAGATAATGAGGAAATAAGCCGCATAGCCAATTGTTCACAAGGCATTTCCATACTAAATACCGCAACAGGCAGATCGCGGTTGATTGCCACATATTCGGCAATATTCATCGAGAAACTGGTTTTTCCCATTGCAGGTCGCCCTGCGACAATAATTAAATCAGAGCGTTGCAAGCCACTGGTCATGCCATCAAAATCTTTAAACCCAGAGGCAATGCCTGTAATGGTATCTTGATTATGATACAACTCATCAATACGATCTAAAGTGGGAACAAGAATATCTTTAATTGAAGTAAAGCCATCCCCTTTTTTAGTCCGCTGTTCTGCAATAGCAAAAACAAGACGTTCTGATTCATCAAGAATATCAGAGGTTTGACGACCTTGTGGTTCAAAAGCATTTTCAGTAATTTGTGTTCCAACATTGGCAAGTTGGCGCAAAATAGAGCGATCACGGATGATATCCGCGTAGGTGGTAATGTTGGCAGAACCAAGGGAATTATTGACGATATCAACAATATATTCTAGATTTCCCGCAGTTTCTAAGCTGCCTTTTTTCTCTAAAACTTCGGAAACGGTGATGATATCACAGGGGTGCCCTTCTTCTGCTAAATGCTTGATAGCAGAAAAAATAAGACGGTTTTCTTTACGGTAAAAATCATGCTCACTGACCCGATCAGCAATATTAATCCATGCATCATTATTGAGCATTAAGCCACCAAGGACAGAACGCTCCGCATCTTCCGAATGAGGAGGGACACGTAACGATTCAACGTCAAGCTCAGACATAAAATAGCATGATAAGAGTAGTATCGGTAGTGTAAAAGGAGGGACGATGAGAGAGTAGTAGCTCCCTCATCTTTTTACTTTAAGACTTATTCGTCTTCTTCAGCAACCACTTGTACGGTTACAGAAGCATCTACATCAGAGTGTAAATGAATAGCAATTTCGTATTCCCCAGTTAGGCGAATAGGGCCATCAGGTAGGCGGATTTCGCTCTTCTTAACATCAACACCAGCTTGGGTTAATGCTTCAGCAATATCAAAGTTACTGACAGAACCAAATAACTTACCTTCTAAACCAACTTTAGAGGTGACCACAACAACCATTTCTTTTAATTTGGCTGCGCGAGTTTTTGCATGCTCTAAAGCTTCACGTTGTGCTTGCTCTAGCTCTGCACGACGTGCCTCAAATGTTGCAAGGTTTTCAGCATTAGCGAGTGCTGCTTTGCGTTGAGGGACTAAATAGTTACGGCCATAACCAGGTTTTACGACAACTTTGTCGCCCAGTTCGCCTAAACCGCGAATTTTCTCAAGCAGGATGACTTCCATTATCTTAGCCTCGTAATTGGAAACGTAATACTATTTTATTCGTGTGCATCAGAGTAAGGTAATAATGCTAAGAAACGAGCGCGTTTGATAGCCTTAGCAAGCTGACGTTGGTAACGTGATTTTGTTCCAGTAATACGACTTGGAACAATTTTACCTGTTTCTGTGACGTAGTTTTTTAATGTGGCTAAATCTTTGTAATCGATTTCTTCCACATTGTCAGCAGTAAAACGGCAATATTTTTTACGACGGAAAAAGCGTGACATGGCTTACCTTTTTTGTAAGAAATGAATATTAGGCGATATCTTCTTGTGTGTCATTGCTGACTGTAGAGTTATCACTTCCCTCATCACCTTCTTCAGGTGCTGCACTGTCGTTATCTCTTTCATCGCCAGATTTTGTTAGCGGAGATGCTTCAGTAATTGCTTTGTCAGTACTCATAACAAGGTTACGGATAACAGCATCATTGAAGCGGAATGCATTGGTTAATTCATCAATCGCTTCAGGAGAACATTCAACGTTCATTAACACGTAGTGTGCTTTATGAATTTTGTTGATAGGGTAAGCAAGCTGACGGCGACCCCAATCTTCAAAACGGTGAATGGTACCTTCTTTCTCAACGATAGCACGGTAACGCTCTACCATTGCAGGAACTTGTTCGCTTTGATCTGGGTGAACAAGAAATACTACTTCGTAATGTCTCATTAAAACTCCTTGTGGATTAATAGCCTTGCAAAGATTTCGCAAAGCAAGGAGACAAGATTTATTCTGACTGAAATTAGTTAGAAGCAGGGCATTATAGTGAAGTTCGTTTTCATTGACAACCTTTAGTTTCCTATTATCTCCTTTAGCTTAAATAAGATATATAGGTCATTATAAATATTCTTTATTTATAATAAGTGGGAAGGTAACAAGTACCATTTATTTTCTAAATACTCACAGTTTATGATTATAAATTTATAAAAAATGTAATTTTTTATTTTAAATTTAGCTGTATTCTTTTCTTTAGCGTGTAAAATCAGCCTTTATAGAGAAAATTAAGACAATACACTATTTTATTTCAATATGCTTAGACTACAGAATAATAAATGTATGTTAAAATCACCGCCAAATATCGAAATAAAAATTTTACATTCTATCTTTTTTCAGTGAGTACACCGTGAGCGATTATAAAGACACGTTAAATTTACCAACCACCGCATTCCCTATGCGTGGTAATCTTCCTCAACGTGAACCCAATATGTTGAAATACTGGGAAGAAATTGACTTATATAATTTAATGCGTGAAACCTGTGCTGATCGTCCAAAATTTGTATTGCATGATGGCCCTCCGTATGCCAATGGTGATATTCATATTGGGCACGCGGTAAACAAAATTTTAAAAGATATTATTGTAAAATCTCGTACTTTAGACGGTTTTAATGCCCCGTATGTCCCTGGGTGGGATTGTCATGGTTTACCTATTGAATTAAAAGTAGAGCAAAAAATAGGTAAAGCAGGGGTACAAGTGGAACCACAAAAGTTCCGTGATGCCTGCCGCGATTACGCTGCAAAACAAGTGGATAAGCAACGTGAAGATTTTAAACGTTTAGGTATTATTGGTGATTGGGAAAACCCCTATCTCACCATGAACTATGAAACAGAAGCACATATTATCCGCTCTTTGGGGCGTATTATTAAAGCAGGACATGTAGAAAAAGGCTTTAAACCTGTTCATTGGTGTGTGGATTGTGGTTCAGCCTTGGCTGAAGCAGAAGTGGAGTATGAAGATAAAAAATCTCCTGCTATTGATGTGCGCTTTGAAGTACTGGATGAAGAAGCTTTATTAAGCCGCTGTCATCACGTCCCAGATCATAAAGGAAAAGGTCCTTTATCTGTTGTTATTTGGACAACAACACCATGGACATTACCTGCCAACCAAGCGGTGTCTTTACACCCTGAATTTGAATACGCCATTGTACAATGTGAAGATGGCGAATATGGTGCAGAGCGTTTAGTCGTTGCTGAAGATTTACTAAAAGATGTAATGTTACGTTATGGTATAGAGAAGTATCATGTTATTGGTTATTGCCAAGGGCAAGCTTTAGAAGGCTTAAAACTTCAGCATCCTATTTATGATCGTGAATCTTTAATTATCGTAGGCGATCATGTGACCACTGAGGCAGGGACAGGGGCTGTTCATACCGCGCCTGCACATGGTCAAGATGACTATGTGGTGGCTTCACGTTATAACTTAGGTATTAATAACCCAGTTGGCGGCAATGGCTGTTTCTTACCTGATACACCTATTTTTGCAGGTGAGCACGTTTTCAGTGCAAATGATCATGTGATCGAAGAATTAAAAGCACGCGGTAAGTTGGCACATATTGAGCGTATTAACCATAGTTATCCTCATTGCTGGCGACACAAAACCCCTATTATTTTCCGTGCTACCCCACAGTGGTTTATCAGCATGGAGAAAAAACAGTTACGCGATCAAGCATTAGCCGCGATTCAAAATGTAGCCTTTACCCCTGACTGGGGACAACAGCGTATTGAAGGTATGGTGAGTAGCCGCCCTGATTGGTGTATTTCTCGTCAACGTAATTGGGGGGTACCGATTCCATTATTTGTACATAATACCACCCATCAATTACATCCACGTACTGAGGAATTAATTGAAACGGTTGCCCAACGTGTTGAAAAAGAAGGTATCAATGCATGGTTTGCGATGGATGCTGTCGAGCTGATTGGGGAAGAAGATGCCGCTGTCTATGATAAAGTGACCGATACGTTAGATGTCTGGTTTGACTCAGGCACAACTCACGCCAGTGTCTTAGAAACTCGTGAAGAACTTGCTACCACAGCGGATCTTTATTTAGAAGGTTCGGATCAACATCGTGGATGGTTCCAATCTTCTTTATTAGCCTCTGTCGCCATGCGTGAAGGGGCGGCCCCTCATAAAGGTTTATTAACACATGGTTTTACCGTGGATGCGAAAGGGCGCAAGATGTCCAAATCTGTGGGGAATGTGATCGCACCACAGAAAGTGATTAAAAACTTAGGTGCCGATATTATCCGTTTATGGGTATCTGCTACAGATTACCGTGGTGAAATCACGGTTTCAGATGAAATTCTAAAACGGATTGCTGATTCTTATCGTCGTTTACGTAATACATCCCGTTTCTTATTGGCTAACTTGAACAAATTTGATCCTGCTACAGATTGTGTCAAGCCTGAAGACATGCTGGCACTGGATCGTTGGGCAGTGGCAAAGGCCTATGAAATCCAAGAAGAAATTAATCAAGCGTATAAAGAATACAGTTTCCACACTGTCTACCAAAAAGTACATCACTTTTGTTCTATCGATATGGGGGCAACCTATTTAGATATTATTAAAGATCGTCAGTACACTACAAAAGAAGATTCTTTAGCACGACGCTCTACTCAAACAGCGATGTATCATATTGTCCAAGCTTTGGCGCGTTGGATTGCCCCAATCATCAGTTTTACAGCAGAAGAGATTTGGCAAAATATTCCAGCACAACAAAGCAAATCTGTATTACTAGAAACATGGTACGAAGGTTTATTTCCTTTAGCTGAAGATGAAGCTAAAAATATGGCATTTTGGGAAAGTATTTTTGGTGTACGTGAGCAAATCAGTAAATCTATTGAAGCCTTGCGTAATGAGAAAAAATTGGGGGCATCTTTAGAAGCAGAAGTCGATGTGTATTGTGATGGTGAGCTTTATGCAAACCTAACAGCCTTAGAAGATGAATTACGTTTTGTGTTCTTAAGTTCTTATGCACGTGTGCATCCTTATGCAGATAAACCTGCTGATGCCACAGAAGGCGAAGGGGTTGCTTTAACTGTCACCGCTTCTAACCATCAAAAATGTGAACGTTGTTGGCATTATCGTGAAGATGTAGGCACACATGCAGAGCACCCTACTTTATGTGGGCGATGTGTTGAAAATGTCAGTGGTGAAGGTGAACAACGTCACTATGCTTAATCGCAATCTGACTTTTGTATGGTTGATTTTATCAGCGGTGATTATCATCGCTGATCAATGGACAAAATTATTAATTTTAGACACATTGCAATTACATGAATCCATTGCTGTGACTAGCTTTTTTAATTTAACCCTTGCTTTTAATGAAGGGGCTGCCTTTAGTTTTTTGGCTGATGCAGGAGGCTGGCAACGTTGGTTTTTTACTGCGGTTGCCTTAATTGCCAGTGTGGTGCTCTTTATTTGGTTATGGCGCACACCACGCAAGCAATGGGGATTATCTTTATCTCTCAGCCTTATTCTAGGGGGGGCGTTAGGGAATGTCATTGATCGTATTCAATATGGTTATGTCATCGACTTTCTTGATGTCTATGTCAAAGCATGGCACTGGCCTGCCTTTAATATTGCAGATATGGCGATTTCTATTGGTGCCGTATTATTATTAATTGATGCATGGTTTTTTACTGAACCTGAGAAAGAGAAAACTGATAATAAAAGCTAATTAATTTATCCATCCACGTTTAAGTTTTAATAAAAAGGCACAAATGTTTGTGCTTTTTTATTTGTCTGTCTTTTTTCTTTTCTACGGGTTTAATTATCACTGTGACGTTATAGAGACAAATTGTTACACTTGTACACAAGAAGTGAGGCAATGTGAGAAAATTGAAAAAACTAACTGGTTGATATAGTGGTAGATAGGCATTGGTATGTTTTCTGCTCATTATCATCATGCATCCTTAGTTTTGCTCATTTTAATATAGATAATTTTCACGCTTAACTATAAAAAGAATAACAATAATTATTTATCCACGCACGTTTTTATACTGAGAAATTTACCATGCATATTCATGTTTTAGGTTCTTCGGCAGGTGGTGGTTTTCCACAATGGAATTGCAACTGTCATAATTGCCATGGTGTTCGCCAAGGAACACTTAACGCACGCGCCCGTACTCAATCGTCTATTACCGTCAGTGATGACGGTGAAAACTGGGTGATTCTTAATACCTCTCCAGATATCCGTGCACAACTAGCCGCCTTTCCACCTTTACAACCTGCTCGCCAATCACGTGATACAGGGGTTGCTGCGGTATTATTTATTGATAGCCAAATTGACCATACAACAGGCTTATTAATGTTACGTGAAGGCTGTCCTATTGATGTGTACTGTACAGAAATGGTACATCAAGATTTAAGTACAGGTTTTCCTATGTTTACCATGCTGAAGCACTGGAATGGTGGTGTGAATTATCATGAAATTGCTGTAGAAGGTGATACCTCTTTCACGATACCTCAAGTACCTAACTTATTGTTTACTCCTATTGCTTTAACCAGTAAAGCCCCGCCTTATTCTCCGCACCGTCATGATTCTCATATTGGTGATACGATTGGGGTCAATATCCTAGATAAACGCACAGGGAAACAGGTATTTTATGCCCCCGGTTTAGGTGAAATTGAGCCTCATATTATTCCTTATATGCAAGAAGCTGATTGTGTATTAGTTGATGGGACATTTTGGACAGAAGATGAAATGCAACGTGCAGGAGTAGGCACTAAACTCGCTAAAGAAATGGGGCACTTACCGCAATCAGGTGATAACGGTATGATTCAATTTCTTGATGGCTTAGAAAAACCACGTAAGGTACTTATTCACATCAATAATACCAACCCAATTTTAGATGAAGATTCTGCTGAACGCGCAGAGCTTACTGCGCATAATATTGAAGTGTCTTATGATGGGATGGATATCATCTTATAACCCCTAAAATATTATTACATCACACTAACGATAACTAAAAAAATGAGGCACCCCTATGGATAGCGCATGGAGTCGAGAAGAGTTTAAAGCTGCATTACAAGCGAAAGAAAAGTTTTATCATATTCATCACCCTTTTCATACACGTATGAACAGTGGCGGTTGCTCCCCTGAAGAAATTCGTGGCTGGGTAGCGAACCGTTTTTATTACCAAATCAGTATTCCAATTAAAGACGCGGCAATTTTAGCTAATTGCCCTATTCAAGAAGTACGCCGCCATTGGATACAACGTATTATTGATCATGATGGACGTGAAGGGATTGAAGGGGGGATTGAAGCATGGTTACGTCTTGGTGAAGCAGTTGGGTTAACGCGTGAAGAAATGATTTCCCAAGAGCACGTATTACCAGCCGTCCGCTTTGCTGTGGATGCTTATGTTAATTTTGCACGCCAATCTTCTTGGCAAGAAGCGGCTTGTTCTTCTTTAACGGAATTATTTGCCCCAACAATCCATCAAAAACGCCTTGATACATGGCCAGATGATTATCCTTGGATTGAGAAAAAAGGCTTTGAATATTTCCGTAACCGCTTGACTGAAGCACGTCGTGATGTACAGCATGGAATAGAAATCACCCTTGATCATTTCAACACCCGTGAACAACAAGATCGTGCGCTAGAAATTCTACAATTTAAATTACAAATTTTATGGACACTTTTAGATGCCATGACGATGGCCTATGTACATAAAACCCCCCCATTTCATAATGTAGTAGCTGATTAATTACAAGTGAGCCTACTAGATAATTTTACTTCTCTAGTAGGTTTTATTTTATTGTGGTTAAATTGACGACAGAGAATAATTACCCTTATAATAATAAAACTATCGTTAATTTTACGTATTTTTAGGAAAATATAATGGGCACTAATACACATTATTTAGTCATTGATTTAGAAGCAACGTGTACTGAAGATGATGAAATTCCTAGAACTAAAATGGAGATTATTGAAATTGGGGCAGTGATGGTAGAGGCTCATACCCTGAAAAAAATTGATGAGTGGCAAAGCTTTGTAAAACCTCAAATTTACCCTACATTAACGCCTTTTTGTCGCCATCTTACTAAAATTACCCAGCAAGATGTCGAAAGTGCTCCAACCTTTTCAGAAGCAATTTTATTATTACAGCGTTGGTTTTCGACTTACGATAACCCTGTTTTTTGTTCATGGGGTGGGTTTGATAAGTACCAATTTATACAAGATTGTGAGTTTAATAATGCCCCTTACCCTTTTGGAAGTAAGCACATCAATCTAAAACGTGAATTTTCTAAAGCCCAAAATACAAGCAATACCTACAGTATGGATGCTGCATTAAATAAAGTAGGGTTACCTTTAGAGGGTACACATCATCGTGGTATTGATGATGCGCATAATATTGCTAATTTATTACCTTATATTTTTAAAAATCCTACTTAATGCTTTCCTCTCTTCTGCATAATAATTATTATTGGTTATTAGATCCTGATAGCCAACTTATCTCTCCTAATTTTTCTACTCATATCACAGAAGAGCACTGGTTTTTACAGCAAGATAATACAACTTTATTTAATTATTTATCACAACATCCTGCTTATTTTAAACAGGCATTACAAAGCCAAAAAAATCACCGCTTGGGCTATTATTACGAGCGGTTATGGTGGGCATGGTTACAGCATAATCCACGTTATCAAGTACTCGCCCATAATATTCCTTTACGTGATGCACAGCGTACCTTGGGTGAGTTAGATTTTATTGTGTTGGATAGAAAACGGCAGCACATTGAACACTGGGAAGTAGCGGTAAAATTTTACCTTGGCGTGGGCGATACACAGCATTTATCATCATGGCATGGGATAGGCTTACGTGACCGCTTAGATCGTAAATTACACCGTATGTGTGATCATCAACTGCCTTTATTATTCACTTCAGCAGGTCAAGCTTATTGCCAACAACAGCAGTGGCAGATCACACAGCAACGCTTAATTTTACAAGGGCGTTTATTTTACCCCTTAGCTATATCAAATAATAATAACCCAAAAATCCCTGTAGAGATTAACCCAACTCATCACACAGGCTTCTGGGCAAGTCGTGCCCAAGTTTTAGAACATTGTTTGGTAGATAAATTTTCATGGGTATT
>Ga0193951_1000622_pt1 | contig 15918 bp, 16 predicted proteins | sample BB_2_MG_FD_140370 | JGI IMG/M metagenome (GOLD analysis project Ga0193951, IMG submission 140370) | Microbial mat bacterial communities from the Broadkill River, Lewes, Delaware, United States - BB_2_MG | ecosystem: Environmental > Aquatic > Freshwater > River > Microbial mats | place: USA... | reverse complement strand
TTTTCTAATATTATGCTAATTATCTATTATTTGTTTAAGTTATATTAATCTATTTTTAAAAATTATCTTAAATTATATTTCATTAACCAAATTAAGTTTAAAATTGTAACATAAAAATAACTTTTGACAAATGTAGTGTGTGTTTTACAAGAGCTTAAGTAACTAAAGAATAAAATTTAGTAGATAAATAATAAGGAGTGTGTAGTGGAGAAGTTGACAAAAATTCTCAAAAGAAACTCTAAATCGATAGTCAAAGATGAAATTGTTGGGCTTGATAGAAGAGAGTTTTTTAAAAAAACGGGAGCATTTAGTGCTATTGCTGCTGCAAGTGTCATGGCACCATCAGCATTAAAAGCAGAAGATGATCCTGCAATCATGCATCACCCATCGTGGGGACAGTCATGGGGAGATCCTGTTACTAAAAATAGATATGGTATGCCGTCAAAATATGAGCATAATAACACAAGAAGAAATACAAAACTTCTTGCTTCTGGTAACTATAGAGCATCTATTGCAGTAGCGCCTATTCATGAAAGTGAAGGAATTATTACTCCAAATGGTTTGTTTTTTTCAAGAAGCCATGGAGGGACAGCTCATGTTGATCCAAATGAATGGCGTTTGATGATCAATGGATTAGTTGAGAAACCAATAGTTTTAACACTTGATCAACTCAAAAGATATCCAAGAATTACAAGAACACACTTCATAGAATGCCCAGCAAATGGTGGACAAGAGTGGAGAAAACCACAGTATAATTCACTTCAGTTTGCAAAAGGTTTTATGTCTTGTGCTGAGTGGACAGGGGTATATATTAAAACAATTTTAAAAGATCTTGGATTAAAACCAAAAGCAAAATGGATGCTTGCTGAGGGAAGTGACAACTCAGAGATGGGAAGAAGTGTCCCTGTTGAAAAAGTTCTTGATGATGCTATGTTAGTATGGGGGCAAAATGGGGAAGCACTTCGTCCTGAGCAAGGATATCCTGTTAGATTATTACTTCCTGGTTGGGAAGGAAACCTTTGTGTTAAATGGCTTAAAAGATTAGAGTTTGCAGATGAGCCTTGGTATGCAAAAGAGGAGACATCTAAATATACTGCTCTTAAACCAACAGGAGACGCTGTACAGCACTTCTATGCAAACGAGGTAAACTCTACTGTTGTTACCCCATCTCCTGAAAAACCATGGACTGATTTAAAAGAAGGTGATGTGGTTGAGATAGAGGGACTTGCTTGGTCAGGCATGGGAACAATCACAAGGGTTGATCTCTCTTTTGATGGTGGAGACAACTATACCCAAGCAAATATCAAAGGCTTAGTATTGCCAAAGTGTTGGACAAGGTGGTCTTACATGTACACAATTCCAAAAGGCTTTAAAAATCCAGATGGGAAGCAGATAATATTGACTTCAAGAGCGATGGATGACGCTGGATTTATCCAACCTACAGTTGACCAAGAGATTTTTGGCAAAGATGTTACTGCTGAATATTTAGAAGCAGCACTAAAAGACAACTCAAAAATTGATAAAAACAAAGGTATGGGTGTAGAATCTGTATACCATAGAAATGCTATAGAATCCTGGGAAGTAGCTGAAAATGGGGAGGTGAACCATGTTCAAATTAGAACAATATAAAATAATAACAGCTTCTGTTATAACAACCATAGCGTTATTAACTTCTGCTCAGGCGAAAGATAGTAATAGCGCAGATTATAACGGCCTTTGGAATGCAAAAAAAGATATCAGTGGTGGTTTATACTATCCTATTAAAGATGGAAAAACAGGACCATATAGTGTAAATCCACAAGTATACAAAGACTCAAGTGTGGCACAAAACAATGACGGACTTAAACAGAGCTATAACAATGGAAGAGTTCCAACGAAAAATGAACTAGAAGCTTGGGATAAAGATGTGATGCCAGATGGCACTGGACTTCCTGATGGATATGGCTATGTGGATGAAGGTGAAGCACTATATGAATCAAAATGTTTATCGTGTCATGGTGACTTTGGATCTGGTGGAGGTGGATATCCTGCACTCTCAGCAGGTCGTGCAAAAGAGATGCAAAGAACACTCAAAAACAATAGATGGTTAAATCCTACTGCAGAAGGCCCATCAAGAGTATTTGGCTCATACTGGCCAGTTGCTAGTACTATGTTTTGGTATATCAGAGATGCTATGCCACATACAAAGTCAAAAACACTTAGTAATGATGAAACTTACTCCTTGGTAGCATATATGCTTTATATCAATGGAATGAAAGTATATGGTGAGATTGTTAATGAAACATTTAAACTTGATAGAGATAAGTTTTTAAAAATCAGTATGCCAAATAGAAACGGTTTTATTCCAGATATTGATGGACCAAATGGTATTGAAAATGTTAGAGAATTTTTTGCAAAACCACAAAATTTTGGGGGTATTAGACTCACAAATGGTGAAGAGCCTTGCATGAAAGACTGTCAACAAACTGATAATGTTGTAAGACTTGATGGAGGGATTACCGACTTTGAACCTCCTATGTCTGTAGCAAGAGACTTACCTCCAAAAAAAGAAGATCCTGCGCATAAAGTAAGCTTCAATGTTAAAGCTGCTTATGATAACAATTGTGCTATGTGTCACGAAACAGGTGTTGCGCCTCCTGCTGGAGATAAAGCAGCATGGGCTCCATTGATGAAAAAGAGTTTAGCCGAGGTTATTAAAAATGGTTTGACTGGAACAAACAATGGTATGCCAGCTCGTGGTGGGTCATCACTCAGCGATGAAGAGTTTAAACAAGTCGTTGAGTATATGGTAAAATAATAGAAAGGAATAAAGATGAATAGAAGAAATTTTTTAAGTTTTGCAGGGACTTTAGTAGCTCTGTCTGTTGTACCGATTGATCTTAATGCTGAAGACTATAGAAAGTTAAAACCATCTGTATGGGAAGCAAAGACTCTTGATGATGCAACAAAAGCTTTGTATGGAGTCAAAGAAGTTATAGAAACAGATAAAATTAAAATTAAAGTTCCAAAAATAAATTCTAGCGGTGCTAAAGTACCAGTAACTTTTGAAACATCTCTTGATGCAAAAACAATAGCATTTTTTCAAGATGCAAATCCAGAGAGTGCTGTTGCTGTTTTTGATGTAGGAACTTATGATGTTAAGAAATATGGGGCAAAAATCAAAATGGCTAAAGATGGAGTTGTAATGGTTTTAGTAGAAGGAACTGATGGTAAAATCTATATGGCCAAAGCTGCGACTAAAGTTGCAGCTGGCGGATGTGAAGGATAAACAATGGCAAATAAAATATCAGCGATAAAAGTAAAAATTAAAGATGATGTAGCTACTGTTAGAATGGCAATTTCACACCCAATGCTTACATATGCTCAAGCAAAAGCAAAAACAGGAAATAGTGATGATGCTAATTTTATCACACATATAACAGGAAAAGTTAGAGATAAAGTTGTTTTAGATGTTTCAACAAGCCAGTTTTTTTCTAAAAATCCTATCTTTTTGTTTTTGTTTAAATCTGACTCGTTTAAAATAGGTAAAAAACTATCAGGAAGAGAATTAGACAGTGGCATAGAAAGAGAAGAGTCTGATATGGGCGATTTTCTTACAGTAACTGCTACAGATAGAAAAGGTAAAATCTATGAAAAATCCGTAGAACTTACGGCTAGAAAAAAATGATTAAGGAGTCATTATGAAAAAATTAACTCTTTTACTATCAACTTTAGTTTTAGCACTATTCTTTACGGCTTGCCAAAAAGATGTATCTGCTCCTGTAGTGAAAAAAACGAGAGACGATGTTAGAATATTTAGTGCTGACAACAGTGATGGAAAGATAACAGTTAAAGGGATAGAGAAAGCATTTGTCGCTAACGGTTTTAATATCACTGGCAATAACAATATGAATTTATCATTTGAGAAAAGATTTGGTGGTGGAAAAGATTTTAAGATGTATAGATTGATGTTTATATATAATCCAAAGCTTACTGCAAAAATTTTAAAAGATTATCCTGAGTTTGGACTTATAGCACCACTTAGTACATCAGTATATTCAAAAGATGGCAAGAAAATTAGTATATCATCACTCTCTCTTGCTGGTATGTCAAGAATTTCAGGAGTTCCCAAAACTAATCCTGCTTTGATAGAGCTTAGTGAGAATTTAACAAAAGCTTTAAAACAAGCATTTCCAAATGGTGAGTTTGAAAAGACGAGTTATGAAATTGTTAGACCAGATGGTGAAATTGTAACAAGATTTGCATTTGAATTAGAGAATGATACAGATGATATTGAAGAGGCAAAAGAGAGTTATCAGGAGACAATGGAGGGAGAAATCGAATCAGTAGGCTTTGTTGTTGCAGGTTATACTCCAATCATGGCTGATTTAGAAGAAAATGGTGTTGATGATTATGAGTTTTATGACGGTTATTCTATATGCAAACTTGAAGTTATCTACCCTGTTCATAAATTACATCCTGAAGTAGGAGCATTTGCACCATGTACTATGTATATGTACAAGAAAAAAGGAGAAGAACTTACTCGTATGGGTTACCCTTCAGTCTATAACTGGGTAATGTCTACTAATATCTATGATGATGGGTCCCTCAATCCTTTGATTGATGCACAAAACCTACTTGAATCAACTATTGATTCAACTATAGAATAATTAAAGTATTCAAGTGCAAAATAAAATTTATAATAAGCAACAGTCTCTATTTAGACGACTGTTGCATTTTGTAAAAATATTTTTAAAGCCTTTTTTGTTTTTTATATTACTTAGTTCTGCTCATAGTACTGACATTGATATAAATAAACTTCTTCAAATGGCTAAAAACCAAAATAAACATATCATGTTTTTTCATCATATTCCAGGCTGTCCTTATTGTAAAGCTATGCTTGATGAAAACTTCAAAGATGACACTATCTTAAAGGAGATTGATGAAAACTTTATATTCGTAGACATTTTTGTTGCTAATGAAGGAAGTATCAAATATCAAGGTGTTGAAGAATCTTATAAAGAGTTTTCAACACATATTGGAGCATTTGTTTATCCTGCAACTATTTTTATGAATGAAAAAGGAGAAGTAGTTCATAAAGCGATTGGTTACAGAAATATAGATGAATATTTTACTGAGATATCATATGTGGCAACAAAAAGTTATAAAAAAATGGATTTAGAATCTTATGCGCAAAAACTAGAACTAGAAAGAGACTAAATATGGAATTCAAGCAAATAGAATCTGTTGAAGATATTTCAGGGCTTATTTTGGAAGTATTTGAAGTAAAGCTTGATATATCTGGCGGATGGGGATATGATTACAAAAATCCACTTGTTGTAAATAGCCTTGATATCCCTATTGATCAATTTTTGAATCTTTATGCTAATATAAGAGCGAATATTGAGATGAATTTGACTCTAGAAGAAAATGAAAGATATGGTGGGATAAATGTGCATTTTCTTGATGGAAAGCAATTTACGATAGAAAATAAAACTTATGATCACATAACATTTGAAATAACAGCGATGAGGGAAAAAGAGTATGCCAAGGTTATTCAAGAATATAAGGATAATTATGGTAAAAATAAGAGTTTTGATATGGATGAGCATTTTAAAAGAAGAAAAGAATTGACCATAAAATTTGTGAGTGATTTTTGGTTTGAAGGATTAGAGGAGTACTATAATAATGGATAAAAAACTATTAGGTAGTGTGGAAAATCTTTTTGTATCTAAAGACGGAGCTGAATCAAGAGAGTTAAAAGAAATATTGATTCTTGAGCTTGATGGAGTGTGTGAAGATAAATTTAAAGGGAAAGATGTAGATAGATCAGTTTTAATAGTTTCAAAAAAAAGCTATGAAATAGTAAAGCAAAATGGTATAGATATTGCTGCTGGTGACTTAGGTGAAAATATATTGGTTAATTGTGATCCATATTCTTTAGCATCTGGGACTAAGCTTCAAATTGGTGATGCTACTTTGGAGATAAGCCAAAAATCAACTTTGTGTAGTAGTTTATCAAAAATAAATAGTAAGCTTCCAAAACTTCTCAAAGATAAAAGAGGGATATTTGCCAAAGTTATTAGTGTTGGACAAATAAGTAAAGGCGACAATATATCGCTTAAAAATTAAAGAGGTTTATTATAAATTAATGGGGTTTTTCAAATGAAAATAATAATAAAAATATTTTTATTATTGGGGTTGCTTTTAACAATAGTAAATGCGCAAGAACAGATTAATGCTATGAAAGTACCAGGTAATGTTGGCAAGATAGGTCCAGAGTCTAAAGCATGGTTTTCAACAGCCTATATAGATGTGATATTGTATCCACAAACTACTAATATAACCCTTGATGACAAAGAGAGTATGTTGGATGAAAAAGCAAAAAGAGTCAGGGTTAAAGCTTTGCATGATGGAAATAATATCTCTTTTCTTATCGAATGGAAAGATTCTACGAAAAATACTCCAGAGGGTTGTTGTTCAAAAGTGGGCGTAGATGGCTTTGCTTTGCAGTTTCCTGTAGTTTATAATGATGTTACAAAACTTCCATACATTAACATGGGAAACAAAGATAGAGCTGTTGTTGTTCATTTACGAAAAGCAGCTGAAGAAGATTATGAACCAAATGGATTTCAAGTATTAGACAAATATTATGATACATTTCAAAAGCCAGTAAAGGGACATGAAAAGACTGATTATAGTCGTGTTTTTATTATGGAAGGTTTTCGCTCTATGACCGAGAGCAAAAATGACAATGATTCAAGTGCAATGGATATGATCTATAAAAATGGCGTTTGGAAAGGTACACTTTCAAGACCATTAAAGTCAGAAGATTTAAATCTTAAAAATGCAGCATTTCCTGTGTCCTTTATTACATGGGATGGGAATTTAAGTAATAGTGATAGCGTTGAGTATCTTAGCTCTTGGATTGGCGTGAAGTTGCTCGCAGAGCAAGGTGGTGATGAGTTACTAGATACCTTGAAAAGTGAAGCAACTGGTGATATATATAATGGGAAGAACTTGGCAATAGAAAACTGTGCTGCTTGTCATAATTTTGCTGAGAGTGCGATGGCTCCATCACATATGGCACCCAACCTTTCTAATGTTGGAGGATATTCCACGGCGCAGTATCTTATGGAATCAATAACAAACCCAAATGCTGTAGTGGTAACAAACTATAAACCTAATATAAAATTAGGGTTTCCTTGGTATAATTTAGATGAAGATGGTAATCTTAAATCTACAATGCCTTCATATGAATGGCTAGATGAGAAAAGTAGAGAGGATTTGATTGCATATCTTAAAACATTAAAAGTTGAATAAAAGAGGGTAATTAAGTTTTATAAAAAATAAGCTAAAATAACTTAAATCATTTAAAAGGAAATTTTATGAATAGATTGATTTTAATAATATTATCGATATTTTTGCCTCCGGTAGCTGTTTTTTTAAAAAAAGGTATTATGCCAACATTTTGGATCAATCTTCTTTTAACGCTTATCTTTTTTATTCCTGGAGTCATTCACGCTTTATGGGTTGTTACAAAAGATAAAAGTAACTAAAAACTCTTGTTTACAGAGAAAAATTTACCTCGTTTGATTATAGCAACACCAATCATTTTGGTGTTGCTATTTGCACTTCTTATCATATATTTTTTTATTAACACGCAATATAATAATTTTCAAAAAGAGAGTATCGAACTTGAAAAAGAGTATCTTTTAAAGCAAAAAAATATTTTAAAAGATGAAAATAATAAAATCTTACAATATATAAATTATCATAGAGATGTAGAAAATAGACGAATTCATAACAGATTTAGAGAACTTACAAAAAGTGGTGTAGAAGTTACAGAAGAAGCATTTGAACTTTATGAAAATAATGCTATTAAAGAGTTAAAACAACGGATAATTGACTGGACAAATACTGTTCGATATGGTACCAATGGTTATATTTGGATACATGATACAACCCATCATCTTATAGCACATCCATTTAGGACTTATTCTGTAGGTAAAGATGATACTAACAATACAGATTCAACAGGAACAAAAATATTTCAACAGTTTATAAATATAGCTAAAAATAATCAAAATGGTGGATTTTTAGAGTATTATTGGGCAAAACCTGAATTTGGTGCTCCTAGAAAAAAAATAGGTTTTTTAAAACTTGATCCCGAGTGGGGCTGGGTCATTGGCACAGGACTCTATATAGATGATATTGAATCGTCTTTATTTAAGAAAAAATTGCTTTTAGAAAATAAGATAGATAAATATGTCCAAATTATACTTTTAACAGCATTTTCTTTGATGATAGTTTTTGGTTTAGTGAGTTACTTTATATCGAAATATCTTGCTCAAATTTTTACCGGATATCGAGAAAAAGTTGATAAGAAAGAGCAAGCATTAAAAGAATTTAACACAATGCTGAAAAGTAGGATTGATGAAGCGTTAGAAGAGGCAAAAAGGAAAGATAAAGCCCTTTTACAACAATCTAAACTTGCACAAATGGGAGAAATGATTAGTATGATTGCACACCAATGGCGTCAGCCCTTGTGTGAGATATCTGGAATTTTTATGGAAATGGAGACTGCTTCAAAGTTTGGTAAGGTAAATCAAGAATTTATACAAAAAGAATCAAAAGAAGGTACACAAATCATCGAATATATGTCCAAAACAATAGATGATTTTAGAAACTTTTTTAAGCCAGCAAAAACTAAAGAAATTTTTTCTTTAAGTAATGCTTGTAAAGAAGCCACAACTTTAGCAAGTGCTAGTTTGAGAAACAGAGATATTGGACTTGAGTTATATGTAAAAAAAGTCTTACATGTAAAGGGTTATGCTTCAGAATTTGCTCAAGTTATTTTAAATTTAATTTTAAATGCAAAAGATGCATTGATAGAGAGAAATATAGAAAATCCTTTAATTGTTATAGAGATTAAGGAAGATGGCTTAAATGCACTCGTTAGGATTAGCGATAATGCAGGTGGGATAGATGAGAAAATATTAGAAAGAATATTTGAACCATATATAAGTACTAAAAAATCAGCAGGGACTGGATTAGGTTTATATATGGCTAAAATGATAATTGAGGAAAATATGGGTGGTACAATATATGCAAAGAATGAAGGAAAAGGAGCGATGTTTTGTATCAAGATTTAAATATACTTTGCGTCGAAGATGAGAGTGGTGTGAGAAAACGGATTGTCAACACTCTCAAGTACTATTTTAAAAAAGTCTATGAAGCAAGCAATGGGCAAGACGGTTTAAATTTATACTATGAAAAACAGCCTGATATTATTCTTTGTGATATTCAAATGCCTCTAATGAATGGTATAGAGATGATTAAAAAAATTAGAACAGATGATGTTTTGACACCTATTATACTTTTAACAGCTCACAATAGTGAAGAGTACTTAATTGAACTTATTAATCTTCATGTGCAACATTTTATATTAAAGCCAATAAATGCACAAAACCTAGAAGAAGCTCTTATGAATGCTTTAAAAGGAAAATATAGAGGCACTATTAAACTAAAAGAAAATATTTTCTTGGATATTGATTCTTTGTCTTTAAAACTTGATAATAAAACTATTTCACTTAGTTTAAGAGAAGTAAAATTTTTGACTCTTATTAGTAATAAAAGTGTAGTTTACTATAGTAAAATTGAAGATGAAATTTGGGACGGGAAAACTATGAGTGCAGGTGCTCTTAAGAGTTTTGTAAGAGATTTAAGAAAAAAACTACCTTGTGAAGTTTTAGAAAATATTCCTCAAGTTGGGTACAGACTTCTTTAAAAATTTTTAGAAATTACAAATAGTAAAAATATTTTATATTTAAGTTATTTTATGATACATTCCAAATAAAATAAATAGAAGTTTATGTAGAATAATTCAATTTATTACGAGAACTTAATTTTGATATGAGGAAAAAGGCAGATAGCGTGTATGAAATAATGAGTAAAAAATATTTAGCTAGCAATATTTTATCTATGGACATAAAAGCTCCAAGGCTCTCAAAAAAAGCAATGCCGGGTCAGTTTTTGATAGTAAAAACAAACGAGTATGGGGAGAGAGTTCCTCTTACTATTTGTGATTATGATAGAGAGTATGAAACTATTAATATTGTCTTTCAAGTTGTTGGAAAAAGTACTCTTGACATGGAAGAGCTAGAAATAGGTGATAGTTTTGATGATGTTGTTGGACCTCTTGGGCAAGCATGTGAGTTTGTACATGAGGATATAGAAAAGCTAAAAAAAGAGAAATTTGTTTTTATAGCAGGCGGAGTAGGCACAGCCCCTATATATCCTCAAGTAAAGTGGTTTGTTGAGCATGGCTTGGAAGTAGATGTGATAATTGGTGCTCGTTCTGGTAGTTTTCTTATTATGGAGTATGAATTTAGAGATTTAACACCAAATGTACATATTTGTACTGATGATGGCTCTTATGGTTTTCATGGCAATGTAACGAATCTTCTTGAAAAACTTGTAGTTGAAGATGGTAAAAAGTTTACACATGCTGTAGCTATTGGACCTATGATTATGATGAAATTTGCAACTCTTATGACAAAAAAATTGGATATTCCAACAACTGTAAGTATGAATCCACTCATGGTTGATGGCACAGGAATGTGTGGTGCTTGTAGGGTAGAGATAGGAGGAGAAGTAAAGTTTGCTTGTGTTGATGGACCTGAGTTTGATGGGTTTAAGGTAAATTTTGATGAAGCACAAAAAAGACTACAGCTAAGAGAAGAAAACTTGCTTGCAGAGACAGATGAAAATGAAGATTGTCCAATAAATCATGAAAAACATGAAGACAACAAAAGAAGAGCAAACCCTCATATGCGTGAAGCAAAAGGTAGGGTAAAAAGCTTTGATGAGGTAAATCTTGGTTATACAATTGAAGAAGTCGTTGCAGAAGCAAATAGATGCTTAGAGTGTAAAAAACCACGCTGCGTTGCAATGTGTCCTGTTGGAATCGATATTCCTGGCTTTATTAAAAGGCTGAAAAATTCAGATATTCACGGGGCTGCTGAAGTTTTGGCAGAACATACAAAACTAGCTTCAGTATGCGGTAGGGTTTGCCCCCAAGAAAAACAGTGTGAGAGTGTATGTATAACTGGTATTAAAAAAGAGCCAGTTGCAATTGGACTTTTAGAGAGATTTGTTGGAGATTGGTCATTACTTCATCTTGAAGCTACAATTCCCGAGAAAAACGGTAAAAAAGTAGCAGTTGTTGGAAGTGGGCCTGCTGGACTTGCAGCTTCTGCTGAACTTGCAAAGTTTGGTTATGAAGTTGATGTTTATGAGTCTTTACATAAGCTTGGAGGAGTTCTTACTTATGGTATTCCCTCTTTTAGATTGCCTAAAGATGTAGTAGAAAATGAGATTGAAAGAATCAAAAAACTAGGAGTTACTTTTCACACAAATGTAGTTATTGGAAAAACTTTGATGATAGATGAGCTTTTAGAAGAGAATGAAGCTGTGTTTATCGGTAGTGGAGCTGGATTTCCTCGTTTTATGGGAATCAAGGGTGAAAATTCCTTAGGTGTTCTTTCTGCAAATGAGTTCTTAACGAGAGTAAATCTTATGAAAGGTCATGAAAGCGATTACCATACACCTACGACTATTGGTAAAAAAGTTCTTGTTGTTGGTGCTGGTAATGTATCTATGGATGCGGCAAGAGTTGCAAAGAGACTGGGGGTTGATACGACGATTGTATATAGAAGAAGTTATGATGAGATTCCAGCTCGCGCAGAAGAGGTAGAGCATGCTAAAGAAGAGGGTGTAAAACTTGAGCTTTTAACTAACCCTATAGAAATAATTTCAGATGATAATGGTCAAGTTTGTGGTATAAAATGCGTAAAAATGGAACTCGAGAAAGCTGATGCAAGTGGACGATTTAGTGTAAGTGTTGTTGAAAACTCTGAGTTTATTTTAGAAGCTGATACCGTGATCATGTCTATTGGGACTACTCCAAATGAACTTATAACAGCGAGTACTCGAGGGTTAGTAACTAGTAAAAAAGGTACTATTGTGGTTAAAGAGGGAGTAACCAAGACTTCTTTAAAAGGTGTTTTTGCTGGAGGTGATATAGTCACAGGAGCTGCTACTGTTATAGAAGCTATGGGAGCAGGAAAACAAGCAGCTAAAGAGATAGATAAATTTATAACAAATAAAGAGAGAGCTTAATTTAGGCTCTTTCTTTTGATTTTCTCATTAGGATTTTAGTTTTCTATACTTTGTAATTCAGTATAAAAATTTAAAAAAAATTATGAACAAATAAGTAAAAAATTATACAGTTTTGACTACAATATGTGATGAATCATGAAAATAGAGTAACAAGATTAACCTTAATTATAGAATTGTTATCCAAAGGACATAGTTTATCTACACCTTATCTCGTACAAAAATTTGGTGTTACTAAAAAAATAGTACAAACTGATTTTAAAGAGTACCTAATCCCTCTATTTGAAGATAAAACCATCTACTATAGCTCTCTTCTTAAGGCTTATAAAGCAAAAGATGATTTTCTCTCAAAAACATTTCTTTGTGCGGAAGAATTAGCGGTTATCGCTATACTCCAAAACAAATCAAAAGACAAATATGCTGATAAAGATCTAGCTTTAAAAACACATGCTCTTTTTCAAAAGCTTGATGATGCGCTAAGTCATAGACTCTACCAAGAAAGTTCTATCGAGAAGATAAATGAGTTTCGTCAAGAGATTATTCAAATAAAAAATGCTATTGAAACTAAACAAATCATTACATGTAAATACAAGAAAAAAGATAGAGAAATCTACCCGCTTAAAATTTTGAACTTGGAAGGATACTGGTATCTCATAGTATATGAGCCTTTAACAGAGCTTTTAAAAAAATTTCATTTAAATTCGATTAAAAACATAGTACCTACGCAAAAGCATTACCATTTTGATGAAACAAAAATTATTTATTTTGAAAATGCGATCAATGCATACTACACACCTGATGCTAAACCAATTTTTGTTCAACTCTATATTGAAGCTGACATTGCCAAGTACTTTTTGCGTAAACCACTCAATAAAACACAAAGAATTTTACAAAAGTATAGTGATAACTCGATAGATATAGAAGTGGTTATTACTAATTTTATGGAGATTATTCCAACTATTCAAAGATATATTCCTTTTATTGGAGTGATTGAACCAGAAGAGTTAAAAAACGAGATAAAAAATAATTTGAAAAATGCATTAAAATTGATTGAGTGACTTAGGTTGGTTATTGATAAAGTGTATGATTTTAAAATAAACTTATCAAAAAAAGGGTTTTTATGAACTATTTTGAACTTACATGTAAGACTTATATCAAAAAAGATATAATATTTGAACAGAGTTTTGAGGTCATCTCAAAGTATATATCCTTTTGTATGGTACACAATGGATTTGAAGAGCTTCACAAAGCCAAAGGCTATAAGTACTATACTTTTGGTGGATTTGTACCTGTGGAGAAAGAAAAAGTTTATAAACAAGGGCAAACTTACTCTTTTACGTTTCGCACTCTTGATGAAAAACTTGCTGATACTTTAGCTAAGGCTTTGCGAGAAAATGTAAACAATGCTGAAATGCTTGTCATAGAAACTCGCAAAAAAGTGCTTTCACCGTTTTTTATAACAGAGCTTTACAGTGCAACTCCTGTTATCGTTACTTTGGAAAATGGCAGATATTGGAGTCTACAAGAGAGCGGTGACATTATGCTTTTGCAAAAACAACTCCACGATAACTTAGAAAAAAAGTACAAAAGCTTTTTCAAAGAGGAGTTACATGTAAACCAAAACTTTATCCAACTGCTTGAAATCAAAAACAAAGTTCCTCAAAGTATCATCACCCATAAAGACGAACAAGCGATTCGTCTCTTTGGCAATAAATTTCGCATAGTGCCAAACGAAGATGAAGTAAGCCAGAAACTCGCTTTCATAGCACTAGCATGCGGCTTGGGAGAAAAAAATAGTTATGGTGGTGGGTTTGTGCTTGGGAAGGGGATAAAATGATTTATGATTTACTAGAAGTTTTTCGAAAAAAATATGAAATTGAAGGTGATAAGCTCATTTTAGATAATTATGCGTTAAAAGATGGGCTTTATATCAAAATAAAAGATGAAAGTATAGAATATTTTATCAAGTCAAGCCGTAAAGTCAAAATGGATGGAAAGTCAATAACTGAACATGATTTTAAGGATATATCAGGAATTATGCAGTCAAAAGACTATGAATGGTTCAAATCAAGAGATTATTATAGTAATGTTATTGACACTGGGAAATCGTATGACGCTCCCAAAAAGACGATCCATAACAACAATTATTTAACACTTTTTATGAAAATAGAAAATTTTTTAAATGTTGAATTTTCGTATCTTAGAGCTAAACTTTTTAAAAAGGTTCTAAATTTTAAAGAGTTTGATTCAAAAAACGAGAAAAAAATACTTGAAAACTTTTGCCATCTTATAAAACCTTTAAGTCGTAAAAAAGATATTGTTAAAAAGATGAGAGAACTTGAGCGAATACTTCCGCAGATACAAGAGTTTGCAAAAGAATATAACCCTAAAGAATATATACGAATTTTCTTTGAAAAGGGTAAAGATATATATAAAAGTGAAAGTGCGATTTATTTAGCTCTAAAACTTTATAACGACAATAAATATTCCATAGAAGTTGATGGAAATATTTTGGGACTTTCAAATTACAATATGGGTTTAAACAGTAAAAAACCGTTTTTAGAACAAAAAACAAAAAAACTTTCAACCCCATTTATGGTCTCGACTACAATGGCACTAGAAGTTAAATTGTTTTTTGATTGGCTAGCTTTACAACCATATAAAACAGATTTATTTAAAAATATGTTTGTTAATAAGTTTTCAGATAATGGCAAAGCTATTATTAATGATTTTGATTATTTACCTGTAAAAATTGAAGAGTTTAAGGATTCAATTTTGGTAAAAAACTTTCTACAGATAAAAGAGAAAACAGATTTTGAAATAAAAGAGCTATTTACGCTTGAAACTATTGTTGATGAAGTTTTTTACAATAAACAACTGAAAAATAACTATTTTCGAGATGATTTAAAAGTCTCTGATTTTGTTTCCAAAAAACTTCAACAGCTTATATTTGAAACAAAATATGCGATGGTAAATTATTTTAAAAAATACAATGAAAAAGAGTTTTATCAAGTCATTAAAAAATATGGAACGGATTTTGTCATTGAGCATTTAAGACAAAATAGAGATTATAGGGCAAAAGAGAGTTTAAATCTAAAATTTTCATTATTACAATATAAAGGAGAAGCAGTTATGGATATTAAGGAAGTGCAAAAAAAAGTTATAACCAAACTTGAAACATCAGATTATAGCGATTTGAGTAGTGAAGAGTTTTTTTATCTTTGTGGACAAACAGCAAAATATTTACTGACAAAAAGTAAATCAGGCAAAAAAGATGCTGATATGTTAGAGCCTTTTTTAAGGGCAAAATCAGTTAAAAAATTAAAAGATGAAATTAAGTTTACATTTTTTAAATACAAACATGAAATTGGACTTAATCAAACAAAATTTAATAATGCACTATCACTCATAACCGCTTATGAAAAAGATGATGTCTTTAATAGTGACAGTTTTTTAGTTGGAGTTTTATCTCAAAATTTATTTTATATGAAAAAAGAGGAGAATTAAGATGACAAGAGTTTATGGTGTAATCGGAATCAAAGCAAAAATGGCAAACTGGAATGCAGACTTTACAGGACGACCAAAATCTACAAGTAACGGTGATATATTTGGAAGCGACAAGGCTCTTAAATATCCTATGAAAAAAATGTGGGGAAACGAAGATAAAAAAGTTCTTTTTATTAAAAGTTGGAAAGATGAAAAAGGATCAATTGTACCTAAACAACTGGCGGAACGATACACATATCTTTTTGGAGAAAT
>Ga0193951_1000616_pt1 | contig 15978 bp, 15 predicted proteins | sample BB_2_MG_FD_140370 | JGI IMG/M metagenome (GOLD analysis project Ga0193951, IMG submission 140370) | Microbial mat bacterial communities from the Broadkill River, Lewes, Delaware, United States - BB_2_MG | ecosystem: Environmental > Aquatic > Freshwater > River > Microbial mats | place: USA... | reverse complement strand
TTGAATTTGTATTAACCAAAAACAGTGAAATTATTATCACAAATGTACAATCTAATAATGAACTTGTTTCTATGTATGTAATGAATAAATTAAATTATCAAAAAGTATCGGCGATAAATACATTAAAAATGAGATTTTACTCGATGCCTTTAAAAATAGTTAGAAACTTTTAAAAACATCTGTTAACAAAAAAAGCCTTAACTTTTTCAGTTAAGGCTTTTTTAATTTCTTATGTTCTCTATTTACTATTTATAAACTTCTTTTACAAATTCTTCATAGGTAACTTCTTTTACTTTAAAAGTAATGTTTTCTTTATAGAAGTTTAATAATTTTTGACTTACTAATTGTTCTTGTAAACGTTTAGCTTCATCTTGGTTACTTAAAACTCTTTGAACAATATCATCTAAATCTTTTTCTTCAGGATTTAATTGTCCGTATTGCGCCATTTGAGCTTTCACAAAACCTTTTGTAAAGTCTTTTAACTCTTCAAAATTAATTTGCAATTCGTTATCTTTTAAAACTTTACCTTCAATTAATTGGTAACGTAACCCTTTCTCAGATTTTTCAAATTCTTCAGCAGCTTGCTCAGGAGTCATTGGTTTTTCACCAGCAACAGCCAACCATTTTTTCAAAAATTCAGCAGGTAAATCAAAGTTTGTGTTTTCTACTAAATATTCTGTAACTGCATTCAACAATTGTTGATCTGCTTGTGTTTGAAATTGTTTTTCAGCGTCTTCTTTAATTTTCTCTCTTAACTCTTCTTCAGATTTTACTACGTCTGGTCCAAAAACTTTATCAAACAATTCTTGATTAACTTCTGCAAGCTCTGTTACATTTATTTCTTCAACTGTAAATGTTAAAGGAATTTCTAACTCATGAATTTCATCGTGAGTAAGTCCTAAAGCTCCCATTAATTTATGATCGTCATCAAATAAGCCTTTAGTTTTCAACTCAATCACATCTCCTACTTTAGCACCTGTAAATTTCTTTTGATTTACTTTTCCTTTTATAGAAGCTAATTCAATGGTAGATTTCTTATTAATCTCTTTTTCTTCATTAACAAAGGTTCCAGTAATATTATCACCTTCTTCAACTGCTTCTTTTGAAACTAGTTTACCAAAACGTTTTTGAATATTTTCAACTTCTTTATCTAATAAATCTTTATCAGCTACAATATTGTATTGAGTAATTTTCTTTTTTGCATCTAAATTTATCTCAAATTCTGGAGCTAAACCTAACTCAAATTCAAAAGAATAATCATCAGCATCCCAAGAAAAATCATCTTGAATTTTTGGCAATGGATTTCCTAAAATGTCGAGTTTTTCTTCAGTTAAAAATTTATTTAATGATTCTTGTATTAGTTTATTAACCTCATCAATCATTATAGATTTCCCATACTGTTTTTTTATCATTCCCATTGGTACATGACCTTTTCTAAAACCTGGGATATCAGCTTTTTTACGGTAATCTTGCAAAATTTGTGCTACTTTATCTTGGTAATCTGCTGCTGAAACTTCAACCTTTACCACTGCATTTAACGCATCAATACTCTCTTTTGTAATATTCATTTTATGCTATTTTACTTAAAATCATTAAAAATTGGGTGCAAAAGTACTACTATTTATGCACTTTTCAAATATTTAATTAGTTCAAATTCAACTATTTTCTTTGGTTTCTTTTATTAATGAATACAAAATAGATTGAAATATCGACAGTAACAAACTAAATAACAGTGCCACCCAAAAACCTGAAACAGCAAAACCATCCACAATTTTATCGGCTAATAATATAATTACTGCATTTATTACCAATAAAAACAATCCTAAAGTGACTATGGTGGCTGGTAATGTAAAAAATATTAATAAGGGTTTTACCGTGACTCTTAAAATTCCTAAAACTACAGCAACAATAATTGCATTGGTAAAATTGGTTATTTGAACCCCTGGTAAAATTTTTGCAAGTACAACTACCGCAAGTGCTGTTAACAATATTTTTAATATTAATTTCATAGTTTATAATTTATAATGAGATATAAATTTAACTATAATTATGCCAACTTACCAATTAACTTAAAAAACTGACAACCTCATTATAAAATTGTATTGGATTTTCAGCATGAAGCCAATGCCCTGCATTTTTTACTGTTACTACGTTAGCATTTTCAAAATGAGCCGTTATTAAAGAAATATCGTTTTTGGTAATATATTTAGAGTTTTCTCCTTTTAAAAATAAGGTTTTACCTTCAAAATGTGTAAAAGAAGGTAGTGCCTCACCTACCTCGCTATTGTTTTCTGTTAAACTTTGCAAATTAAATCTGTAGGCTAACTGTCCTTTAGATTTCCAATAAACATTTTTTAATAAAAATTGTAGCACCCCTTGTTCTTGAACATAAATTTTTAAAACGTCTTCAACTTGTTTTCTTGAAGTATGTATTGAAAAATTAACAGCATTTAACGCAGCTAAAATATGCTGATGATGAGGCTCATAATACTTTGGAGCAATGTCTACAACAATTAATTTATTTACATGCTCTGGGTACGTTACAGCAAAAAGCATTGCTACTTTACCTCCCATAGAATGCCCTAACAGATTAACTTTTTCTAATTTGTTATACGTTATATAATGGTATAAATCTTCAACTAATAATTCATAATCAAAGTCACTAGAATGAAAGCTTCTACCATGATTTCGTTGATCAATTAAATGAACTTCAAAATTGTTAGAAAATTTTGTACCTAAAGTTTTCCAGTTATCGCTCATACCAAAATACCCATGTAATATAAGCAATGGTTCTCCTTTTCCTAAAACTGTAGCGTGTAAAATTTTCATGTTAAAATTATCCTTTTAACTTATGTTTGTACATATTAATTACATTTTCCATACCAAGATATAACGATTCAGCTATTAATGCGTGTCCAATTGAAACTTCTAATAAATTTGGAATGTTTTGAGCAAAAAATTGAATATTATCCAAACTTAAATCGTGCCCCGCATTTACACCTAATTCCAATTTATGAGCTAAAATAGCACTTTCGGTGTATGGTTTAATTATTTGAGTGTTACCTTTAGCGTATTCTGTAGCAAAATCTTCAGTATACAACTCAATTCTATCAGCTCCAGTTGTTGCAGCAGCTTCAATTAATTTTGCATTGGTATCTATAAAAATAGAAGTTCTAATGCCTTTTGATTTAAACTCTGAAATAACTTCTTTTAAAAACGATTGATGTTTAATAGTGTCCCAGCCAGCATTTGAAGTAACTGCATCTATTGCATCTGGCACCAACGTTACTTGGGTTGGTTTTATAGCCAATACCATGTCCATAAACTTTGGAATTGGATTTCCTTCAATATTAAATTCAGTTGTTACAATTTTTTTTAAATCGTAGGCATCTTGATATCGAATATGACGTTCATCTGGTCTAGGATGAATAGTAATTCCTTCGGCTCCAAAACTCTCAATATCAGAAGAAACCTTAACTACATTAGGATAATCTCCTCCTCTTGAATTTCGTAATGTTGCTATTTTATTAACGTTAACGCTTAACTTTGTCATACTATAAATCTTTAAATTTTAATTGAGTTTGCAAATTTACGAACTAAGAATATGATTTTGGTTTTATTTTTGATTAATTTGTATTATAAAAGTTATAGTAATGGAAACAACCCCTTACATTTTAAAAGAATTTAATGCTTTTACACCTCAAACAAAAGTTAGAGATGTAAAATCGTTATTTAATGAAACTACTTTTTGTCATTTTCCAATTGTAGATAACAAACAACTTATTGGTTTGATATCTGAAACAGATATGCAAGGAATTATAAATGACGAAAAAGAAATAGGGGATTTTCAATACCTATTTAAACTGTTTTTTGCCGAAATAAATCATAATTTACTCGAACTTATCAAAATATTTGCTGCCAATGAAACTAATTTGATTCCAGTAATAAATGAAAAAAAAGAATATGTTGGCTATTATGATTTAATAGATGTTTTACACCTATACAACAGTACTCCTTTTTTAAAAAATGAAGGCACTATTTTATTATTAGAAAAGGAACAACGCAATTATTCCTTTAGTGAAGTGTGTCAAATTGTTGAATCAAATAACGGCAAAGTTTTAGGTCTTTTTATTTCTGAAGCCAATGCTGCAATTGTTAAAATTACTTTGAAATTTAACTCACAAGATGTGAATGAAATTATTCAATCTTTTAGAAGATACAACTACAAGGTTCTTTCCAAACATAAAGAAGATTTTTACATTGAAGATTTAAAAGAACGATCGGAATATCTTCAAAAATACTTAAATATTTAAGAATGAAAGTTGCTATTTACGGACAATATTTTAAATCTGAAGACATAATTTACATTGAACATTTACTTCAAGCGTTACAACAACATTCTATAGAGTTTGTTATTGAACAAAATTATTATAACGGACTTAAAAAACATGTTACTATTAAAAATGTAACCACTTTTAAATCTCACAAAGACTTAAATAGTTCATTTGATTTTATGTTTACCATGGGTGGAGATGGTACTATTTTAAGAGCCGTAACTTTTATTAGAGACTCCAACATACCCATTGTAGGTATTAATACTGGTAGGCTAGGTTTTTTGGCAACAGTACAAAAAGAAGAAATTTCAAATGCAGTAGAATTACTAATTTCAAAAAAATATATTGTTAAAGAACGTTCATTATTATCTGTAAAAACTTCTCCAAAAATAGACAGTTTAGCTTCTCTAAATTTTGCTTTAAATGAAGTTTCTGTAAGCAGAAAAAATACCGCTTCAATGATTACTATTGAAACCTATTTAGACAATGAATACTTAACATCGTATTGGGCAGATGGATTAATTATAGCAACTCCAACAGGTTCTACTGGATATTCATTAAGTTGTGGAGGACCAATAATTACACCCCAAGCAAAAAACTTTGTATTAACCCCTATAGCTCCACATAATTTAAACGCCAGACCTTTAGTTATTCCTGATGAAACAGCTGTTAAGTTTATAGTAAGCGGTAGAGAAAATAAATTTTTCTTATCACTAGATTCTCGAATTACTACCATCAATAGCAATACAGAAGTTTTTGTTGAAAAATCAAATTTTAAACTTAAAATGATTCAAATTAATCAACAAACTTTTATCAAAACTCTTAGAGAAAAATTACTTTGGGGACAAGATACTCGCAATTAATGTTAGTTGTTTCAACAACAATATTTTGAGTATTTAAGAGTTTATCAAAAAAGACATTGTTAAACTTCTAAAAGCTACTATAATTAATTATATTTGCACGCTATTTTATTTATGAAAAAACTAATTGTATTTTTTGCATTCATCTCAATAACAACAAGTTCAATAGCTCAAATTCATGAAATTGGTGTTTTTGTAGGTGGTAGCAATTACATTGGAGATATCGGATCTGAATACTATATAAATCCGAATGATTTTATGGGAGGACTTATTTACAAAAAAAATATAAATCCAAGAATGGCTTTAAGAGGTACATTTACTTACGCTCATATTTCTGCCGATGATGCCAATTCTACCAACCAACAAAGATACTACAGAGGTATAGGATTTAACAATAGTATTAAAGAATTAGCTATTGGTTTAGAATTTAACTTTTTTGAATATAATATTGATGATTTCAGAAAAAGTAAAACTCCATATTTATTAATTGAGTTTGCCGCTTTTAATTACAATATTGTTTCAAAAGAAACCGCTCCAAAAAATTACGAATATACTTCTAACACTTCTTTTGCTATCCCTTTTGGGATAGGGTATAAAACTAAATTGTTTCAAGATTTTGCTGTAGCGTTTGAACTAAGAGCGAGATATACATTTGTTGATGACATAGATTATAATAATTCTAAAATAAATACGCTAACCTTTGGAAACCCAAAAAGTAACGATTGGTATATGCTAAGTGGCATATCTATTGTATATACTTTTGGAAGACCTCCTTGTTATGCAACCCCTTATTAATGAAAGATATAAAATCATATATTGCCAAAAACAAAGTTCCAAATCACATTGCCATTATTATGGATGGAAATGGTCGTTGGGCAAAATTGAAAGGGAAACCAAGGGTGTTTGGACATAAAAATGGAGTTACTGCTGTTAGAGAAGTTATTGAAGGTTGTGGCGAAATTGGAGTAAATTATTTAACCTTATACGCATTTTCAACAGAAAATTGGAATAGACCCGCTTTAGAAGTAAAAACATTAATGTCTTTACTAGTCTCATCTTTAAAAAAGGAATTAAAAACACTTCAAAAAAACAATATCAAATTAAATACCATCGGTAATATTAATCTTTTACCTGAAAAGGTTAAAATTGAGCTTACTGAGGTAATTGAAAAAACTAAAAACAACACCGCTTTAACTTTAACGCTTGCTTTAAGCTACGGTTCAAGAGACGAAATTGTTAATGTTATCAGAAATATATCAAAAAAAGTTGTTAATAATCAAATTAAGATTGAAGAAATTAATGAAAATATTATAAATAATCATTTATATACGTTTTCTTTGCCTGATGTTGATTTTATGATTCGCACAAGCGGAGAAAAAAGAATCAGTAATTTTTTATTATGGCAATTAGCCTATGCCGAAATGTATTTTTCAGATACCCTTTGGCCAGATTTTAGAAAAGAAAATTTATTTGAAGCAATAATAGATTATCAAAACCGAGAACGAAGATTCGGAAAAATAAGTGAACAAATTGAAAAAATCAATGAATAAATCAAACATAGCCCTTTTACTTTTATCAGTTTTTTTTACAGTTAATTTAGTTAACGCACAAGAAATAAAAGAAAATGAATTAAAAGAGATTCAAGCAAAAGTTGACACCATAGTTAAGGATAGCATTCAACCAACAACTCCTAAAACACCAACTTTTATAAAAGAAAACAGCTACGAGCTTGGTGGAATTTCTGTTAAAGGACTCAAAAAATTTGAAGAACAAACCGTAAAAGTGTTTACAGGTTTAAAAGTTGGTCAAGAAATAAAATTACCTGGTGACAAACTAACCAGCGCCATAAAAAAACTATACGAAACCAAACAATTTAGTAATGTTGAAGTTTACATTTCAAAAATTGATGGAAATGTTGCCTACCTTGAATTTGAAATAGAAGAATTACCACAATTAAATAATGTAACTATTACAGGTGTTAAAAAAAATAAAGCCAAAGATTTACAATCTGATGCCGAACTTAAAAAAGGAGCAATGGTTACAGATAATTTAATAGTAACTACAAAAAATTACTTTAAAAAGAAATATCAAGAAAAAGGATTCCTTAAAACCAAAGTTACTTTAAACACCAGACCCGATAGTTCGCAAGTTAACACTGTTAATATGTTAGTTAATATTGACAAAGGCGAAAAAATAAAAATTAAGAATATCACCTTTGAAGGTAACGATGCCTTTAGTCAAAAAAAGCTTAGAAAGGCTTTAAAAAATACTAAGAAAAAAATGATTGGAAGGTTCTGGAAAGGATCTAAATATATTGATGCAAACTTTAAAGAAGACCTTGAAAATATTGTTACAACGTATAGCGAAAAAGGATTTAGAGACGCTAGAGTTTTAGATCATTCTATGACTTGGAATGATGATAATACCCTAAACTTAAACATTAAAGTTGAAGAAGGAAAAAAATACCTTTTTGGAAATATTCAATTTTTAGGAAACAGCAAATATACTGATGATGTATTACAAAAAATACTACGAATTGAGAAAGGTGACACCTATAATGGAAAAGTATTAAAAGAAAGAGTTACAGGTGATGGCACCCCTAATTCAGAAGATATTTCAACACTGTATCAAAATAACGGTTATTTATTCTCTCGTGTTTTACCTGTTGAAACTAGAGTTAATAATGATTCTATTGATGTTGAAATTAGAATTTATGAAGATGAGCCTACAAAAATTAAAAAAGTAACTGTGAATGGAAATGATCGAACCAATGACCATGTAGTTTATAGAGAAATAAGAACCAAACCTGGTTACCTTTACAGTAAAAGCGATATTATTAGAACCATAAGAGAAATTGGTCAATTAGGCTTTTTTGATGCAGAATCTATAACACCAGATATCAATCCAAACTATCAAGATAAAACAGTAGATATAGATTATACTGTTGCTGAAAAGGGAGGAAGTCAAATAGAATTACAAGGAGGTTATGGTGGAGGATCTTTTATTGGAACTCTAGGATTATCCTTTAACAACTTTTCAGTAAGAAATTTATTTAACAAAAAAGCGTACAAACCGCTTCCTACTGGAGATGGACAATCTTTATCACTACGCTTACAAAAAAGTAGGTATTACACCACTTCAAGTTTCTCATTTACAGAACCTTGGTTAGGTGGTAAAAAACCTAAATCATTATCATTTTCAATATACAATTCAAAACAATTTAGATACAATTACCTAACTAATAAAGTTGATAAAGATCAACGCTTAAATATTATAGGTGCTTCAATTGGTTTAGGTCAACGTTTAAAATGGCCTGATAACTATTTCACTTTATCACAAAGTATAAGCTATCAATTATACGATTTAAAAGAATATGGAATGGCTATCGGAAATTTAACTTTAAGTAATGGTAATTTAAATAATTTAGCATATAACTTAACTTTTGCAAGAAGTTCTGCAGGTGCAAACCCTGTTTTTCCAACTTACGGATCAGACTTTAGTATTGGTGCAAAATTAACTTTTCCATATTCATTGGTTAATGATAAAGACTATAGTACTATGGAGTTAAGTGAAAAGTATAAATGGTTAGAGTATTACAAAGTTAGTTTTAAAGGGAAATGGTATACTGCACTAACTAAAGACTTGGTGGTAATGACAAATACTGAATTTGGAATTTTAGGAAACTACAATAAAGAGTTAGGAGATTCTCCTTTTGAAAGATACTTTGTAGGTGGTGATGGAATGGCTTCTTATCAATTAGATGGTAGAGAAACTATTGCATTAAGAGGATATGAAAATGGAAGACTTTCATCTATTGATGGTGGTACTGTTTATAATAAATTTCAATTAGAACTTCGCTACCCAATAACCCTAAAACCTTCTGCATCAATTTACGCCTTAGGATTTTTAGAAGCTGGTAACTCCTACGATGGTTTTAAAAATTTCAATCCTTTTCAGTTAAAAAGATCTGCCGGATTAGGTTTAAGAATCTTTATGCCTGCATTTGGATTATTAGGAATTGATTTTGCTCATGGATTTGATCCTCTACCTGGAAGTACAGAAAAATCTGGTTGGCAAACACACTTTATAATAGGACAACAATTTTAAACTAAATCAGTTATATTTGTAATGATTTTTAAATTGGCACGGTTTTTTCTAAATACATATTAGTTATGACAAAAAAAGTTCTTTTATTTGCGTTTTTAATTTCAACCATTACAATTACTGCTCAAAAGGCTCAAAAAATAGGTTATATTGATATGGAATATATTTTAGAAAATATTCCTGAATATAATGATGCGCAAGCAAAAATAAATGCAAAAGCAGCTAAATGGCAAACTGAAATTGAAAAACAACAAAAAGAAATTGACAATTTAAAAGCTGAATTAATTAATGAAAAAGCGTTATTAACAGAAGAATTAATAATTGATAAAGAAGAAGACATTGAAATTAAAGAATTAGAATTAAAACAATTACAAATTGCACACTTTGGATCGGATGGTGATTTATATTTTTTAAGAAAGCAATTAGTAAAACCAATACAAGATTTAGTTTACAACTCTATTCAAGATATTGCAAAAAAACGTAAATACGATTTTGTTTTGGATAAGTCTAGCGATTTAATAATGCTGTACACCAATTCTTCATTTGACATTAGTGATTTAGTCATTAGTAGTATTACACGAACTAAAAAAGTTGAAGAAGCAAATGAAAGAAAAAATAAAAATAACGAAGTTGAGAGCATTAACGATATAAATGATAAAAAAACTGATGCAGCCGAACAAAAAGTAGATGAAAGAGCTGCAAAAAAAGCCGCCCTGCAAAAGAAAATTGAAGCTAAAAAAGCCGCTCAACTTAAAAAAAGAGAAGACCTTAAAAAAGCTATAGAAGAAAAAAGAAAAAAACGAATAAAGGAAATTGAAGAGGCAAAAAAAGCCAAAGAAGAAAAAAACAAGAATAATTAATTTAAACAACAAGAAAAAAATGAAACAATTTAGAACCTTATTATTAGTTGCAATAATAACTTTGGGATTTAATTCTTTACAAGCACAAACAAAAGTAGCTCATATTAGTACAGATTTGTTAATTAGCTTAATGCCTGAAACTAAAGCTCTAAATACCGAATTAGAAAAGTTAAGCAAAACTTACGAAACTGAACTGAAAGCTGAAGAGGCTAAATTGGAAGCTAAATTAAAAAAGTACGAAGCTGAAGCTAAATCTCAAACAGATGAGGTTAACCAACAAAGAGGAATTGAAGTACAACAAGATCAACAAAACTTGTATCAAGCATCTCAAGTTGCAAGAGAAGATATCACTAAAAAAAGAAACGAAAAGCTAAAACCTATTTTAGAAAAAGCTAAAAAAGCTATTGAAGATGTTGCATCTGAACAAGGTTTTACATACGTTTTAGAAGCTTCAACTTTAATTGTAGCTAATGGAACAGATCTACTTCCTGCTGTAAAAGCTAAATTAGGAATTAACTAAAAAAACCTAATTTCTTATAAAATTTAATCCCGCAATAGCGGGATTTTTTTTACTTTTAATCTAAGAGATAATAACTACAAATGACAAAAAATAATCAACCTATTGGCTTATTTGATTCTGGAATTGGCGGAACTTCAATTTGGAAAGAAGTTATTAAGTTATTACCTAATGAAAAAACAATATACTTAGCAGATAGTAAAAATGCACCTTATGGTGAAAAATCTTCTCAGGAAATTTTAACCTTAGCTATTAAAAACACCGAATTTTTAATTTCAAAAGGATGTAAATTAATTATTGTTGCCTGCAATACAGCTACCACAAATGCAATTGATTATTTAAGAGAAAACTACCCTATTCCATTTATAGGTATTGAACCTGCTATAAAACCTGCCGCATTATTTAGTAAAACTGGAGCCATCGGTATTTTAGCTACTAAAGGAACTCTTAGTAGTAAACTATTTGCAAAAACCGCCAAAGAATATACTAAAAATATAACTATTATTGAACAAGATGGTGAAGGTTTAGTAACACTAATAGAAAATGGCAAAACAAATTCAGCTGAATTAAACACTTTACTTACCAAGTATTTAAAGCCTATGCTTCAATTTAATATAGACCATTTAGTTTTAGGCTGTACACACTACCCGTATTTAATTCCACAAATAACCAAAATTATAGGAAAAAATGTAGTGATAATTGATTCTGGAGAAGCGGTAGCAAAACAAACTAAAAGTATTTTAGAAAAAAATAAGCTGGTAGCAAATTCAACAAATAATTTAGCTCATCAACTATATACAAATTCAGAACCAAAAATTTTAGAACAAATTATTAAAAATGTTTCTGTTAATTTTAGGGTTGAAAAATTTGACTTTTAGTTAATTTACTTATACCAACTAGAGTACTTCACATAGTTATTCGCAATTCTGTTGATTTCCCCTGAAACTAATTCTTCACTAATATCTTTAACCTTTTTTGCTGGAACACCTGCATATACACTCCCAGATTTTATATGAGTTCCTTTGGTAACCACCGCACCAGCTGCAATAATAGAATTACTTTCAATAACACAATCATCCATAACAATTGCTCCCATACCTATTAGTACATTGTCATGTATGGTACATCCATGTACTAAGGCATTATGACCTATAGACACACTATTTCCAATATTAGTTGGATACTTTTGGTACGTAGCGTGAATTACGGCTCCGTCTTGAACATTTACTTTATTTCCCATTTTAATGTAGTGAACATCTCCTCTAATAACTGCATTATACCATATACTACACTGATTTCCCATAAAAACTTCTCCAATTACAACCGCATTTTCTGCAAAAAAACAATCATTCCCAAACTGAGGCTTGTTTCCATTTAATTCTTTTATAATCATTTAAACTATTTTTTATTTAACATTTAAAAAGAGCCATTTATATTTGGACAACCTTATTTTTCCGCTGCTTACAAAATAAATTAAGCCCTACTGCTAGTTGATGTTAATCTACATTAGCAAATAAAATTTTTACTTGCTGTTTGAGATAAGTATTAGAAAACATAAATTTTTTAAAATTTATACCTAAAACTTGAGTAATATTACTTAACTCTTCATTTGAAGAATTATCAAAACCTTTTCTATAAGACAGCACTACCCCATCAACCTTCTTATAACCTTTCGTATTAACATCTACAAGCTTTTCTCCTGTTTCTTTCATTGCTTGAGCCATAATTGAAGGTTCAAATTGAATGCTTTTTCCTCTCTACATAATAATAACCCAAACTGCTTAAACATCTCGTTAAATTTAATGGCTTCAAATATAGTATTTATTCATAAAAATTGACTTAACATTATTTATTCATTTAGAAAAAATAGAAGTCTTTTAAGTATATTTAACAAAGTTTTAAACAAATAATTTTAAAATATTGTATCTTTGTAAAAGATTATGAAACAAGTTTTTAAAAAAATAACCGCTATTTTAATGGCGTTTGTAGTACTTTTTTCTACAATGTCATTTACTATTAGTGAACACTTTTGTGGTGATTTACTCGTGGATAGCGCTCTTTTTTCTAAAGCTGAGTCTTGTGGTATGGAAATGCAAACATCACCAATTGAGGATTGTACTATTAAAAAAGACAATTGTTGTAGTGATGTTATTATCCAATTTGAAGGACAAAGCGAATTAAAAATAGATTTCACTAATTTAAATTATGAACAACAATTATTTGTTACTTCTTTCACTTATACTTATGTTAATTTATTTGAAGGATTAGATAAAAATATTGTTCCATTTAAAAATTACACTCCACCATTACTGGTCTGGGACATACAAGTCTTAGACGAAGTTTATTTAATTTGATTTTAAATTTTTAGAAATATTATCTCAATTAATTTTTATTAATCTGAGATTATATTGTGGTGCATTTTATGCAAAAAAACAATAATTCTAAACAATTTAAAATACTTACTTATGCTAAATAAAAGCATTAAATTTTTAATAGAAAATAAACTAGTTGCAGTACTCCTATTGGTTTTATTCGTGGGATGGGGAGTTTCTACTGCTCCATTTGATTGGGAAACAGGAAACTTTCCTAGAAACCCGGTAGCTGTTGATGCCATTCCAGATATTGGAGAAAATCAACAAATTGTTTTTACTAAATGGGATGGGAGATCTCCTCAAGACATCGAAGACCAAATTACCTATCCACTAACAACCTCCTTATTAGGAATTCCAGGGGTAAAAACTATCAGAAGTTCTTCAATGTTTGGACTTTCAAGTATTTATATCATTTTTGAAGAAGATGTTGAATTTTACTGGAGTCGTAGTCGAATTTTAGAAAAATTAAACTCGCTTCCAAATGGATTATTACCCAACGATGTTCAACCAGCATTAGGTCCTGATGCCACAGGGCTTGGTCAAATATATTGGTATACTTTAGAAGGTAGAGATGAACACGGAAATGTAACAGGAGGCTGGGATTTACATGAATTAAGAAGCATTCAAGATTACTACGTTAAATACGCATTATCTTCGGCTTCTGGAGTTTCTGAGGTTGCTTCAATTGGTGGTTACGTACAAGAATACCAGATAGATGTTAATCCTGATATTTTAAAAGAATATAATATTTCATTACAACAAGTTGTAAATGCTGCAAGAAATACCAATAAAGACATTGGTGCCAAAACCATTGAAATTAATCAAGCAGAATATTTAGTTCGTGGATTGGGATATATTAAATCGGTTGAAGATATTGAAAATGCTGTAGTAACATCTTCAAATTTTACCTCAATTCTAATTAAAGATGTTGCCAAAGTTTCATTAGGCCCAGCAGAAAGAAGAGGAATATTAGACAAAGAAGGTGCTGAAGTAGTTGGAGGCGTTGTAGTAGCTCGCTATGGTGCAAACCCAATGGAGGTTATTACCAATGTTAAAAAACAAATTGCTGATATTGGTACTGGACTACCTTCAAAAGTATTAAAAGATGGTAGAACATCGCAACTTACTATAGTTCCATTTTATGATAGAACTGAATTGATTCAAGAAACATTAAGCACCTTAGATGAAGCCTTAACTCTAGAAATTTTAATTACAATTTTAGTAATAATTGTTATGGTATTCAACTTAAGAGCCTCCATTTTAATTTCAAGTCTTTTACCAATTGCCGTTTTAATGGTTTTTATTTCAATGAAATTATTTAATGTAGATGCTAACATTGTTGCACTATCAGGAATAGCTATTGCTATTGGAACTATGGTAGATGTAGGTGTTATTTTATCTGAAAACATTATTAGGCATATGGATGAAGATGGTCATAAAACTCCTATTAATAAATTAGTTTATAATGCAACTACTGAAGTTTCTGGAGCAATTATTACTGCGGTAATGACTACCATTATTAGTTTTATTCCTGTTTTTACTATGATAGGAGCTGAAGGTAAATTATTTAGACCTTTAGCATTTACAAAAACCATGGCGTTAACCGCTTCCTTAATTGTTGCTTTATTTTTAATTCCCCCATTTGCAGCTTGGTTATTTGGATGGAAATCACCCATAAAAAAAGGAAGATATGTAGGGAATATTGGATTAATCATTACAGGTATTGTTGGTATATTTAGTGGTTATTATATTGCTTTATTACTAATAGCATTTGGTATTTCAGGCCTTTTAAAAATCAAAGAAATTCTTTCTGAAAAAAAATCAAATTTGGTTAATATCATTATTTCAGCACTTGCAATTATAACCTTATTAAGCGTTTATTGGAGACCTTTAGGAGTTGATTATTCAGTTAGTATAAATTTAATTTTTGTAGCTATTATTTGTTTTGGATTACTCGGAGGTTTTATTCTTTTTAGAAGGTTTTATGTAACTATTTTAAAATGGGCATTAAATAACAAAATACTATTTTTAAGTATTCCAACACTAATAATTATTTTAGGTGTAAGTGTATGGAAAAATACAGGCAAAGAATTTATGCCTGCTTTAAATGAAGGCTCTTTTTTGTTAATGCCAACTTCTATGCCACATTCTGGTATTGCCGAAAACAAGCGTGTTTTACAACAATTAGATATGGCTGTAGCAACTATTCCTGAAATTAAAACCGTTGTTGGGAAAGCAGGTAGAGTTGAAAGCGCTTTAGATCCGGCTCCACTTTCTATGTATGAAAATGTTATTATTTACAAACCAGAATACAAATTAGATAAAGAGGGTAAACGATTAAAATTTAAAGTAAATAATAACGGATTATTTGAAACAATTTCAGGACAGTTTATTGCTTCAGGAACCAAAATAGAAACCAAAAATTTAATTAAAGATTCTAAAGGAGAGTATTATAGAAACTGGCGTAAAAAAATTAAAAATGCTGATGATATTTGGGATGAAATTGTTAAAGTAACAAAGCTTCCTGGCGTAACCTCAGCTCCAAAATTACAACCTATTGAAACTCGTTTGGTTATGTTACAAACAGGTATGCGTGCTCCAATGGGAATTAAAATTAAAGGTCAAAATTTAAAACAAATAGAAGAATTTGGTTTAAAATTAGAAACTGTATTAAAACAAATACCTGGCGTAAAAAAAGAAGCGGTTTTTGCCGATAGAATTGTTGGAAAACCTTATTTACTTATAGAAATAGACAGAGATAAATTGGCTAGATATGGGTTAAATATCGAAAATATTCAGAGTATTTTAGAAGTTTCTGTCGGAGGAAAATTATTAACACAAACTGTTGAAGGAAGAGAGAGATACGGAGTCCGTGTTCGCTATCCAAGAGAGCAAAGAACAAGCCCTAAAGATTTAGAGAAAATATATGTC
>Ga0193951_1000615_pt1 | contig 15983 bp, 18 predicted proteins | sample BB_2_MG_FD_140370 | JGI IMG/M metagenome (GOLD analysis project Ga0193951, IMG submission 140370) | Microbial mat bacterial communities from the Broadkill River, Lewes, Delaware, United States - BB_2_MG | ecosystem: Environmental > Aquatic > Freshwater > River > Microbial mats | place: USA... | reverse complement strand
GTGTTGTTTGTGCTTTTAAGATTTCAAACATTAAATCTTGTCGTTTTAGCTCTTGTGGGTTTTCAACATCGAGTTCTAATGCCATCTCTAAAAGTTTATCAAGTGGTGTACTTCTTAAATCTTCTATTTTATGACCTTTAACTGGCACATGTGTTCTTTTCGTGTTGTGGTGTTTGTTCGTCTTGTGGTTAGTGTTAGACGCAGTAGTGTTACCGCTCATATTACCTTCTTTATATTAGTTAGTTGTTTCTTGAAGCTTGTATAAGTTTCAGAAGAATTGCCCTAAGGCAACTTTACTTGTGTAGTTTAAAGTGTAATTTTATACTAAAGTAGCATTTTTGTCAAGAAAATGCGAAAAAAAACAGTATCGGATAGAGTAAAATCCCTAAAAACTTCATTCCAACTGGTATATTGTAATTTTCTTTTAACAATAGCTCGAAACTCCCTAAATCTCTATTATTGTATATTTTATCCATTAATGAGATTTTAAATCCCACATCAATCACTTTTATCATAACAAGAATTGAAGCTATTATTGAGTAGTTTTGTAGAGATATTTGTGCAAATAATATAAAATAAAGGGTTGGATGAAGGAGTAAAAAAAAGATAATACCTTTTTTGTAAAATCCAAAAAGATTACTTATATAATCTCTAAAATTTTCTCCTTTTTGCCAAGATATTTCAAATATCTCTAAACAAATAAGAATAATTAGAAATTCTTCCATTTACTATTTTTCTTCTTTTTGATCGAGTTCATCTTTATATTTTTCATGATATTCCATCATAGCAACTCGTACTTCTTGCATATTTTCAGGGCTTAAGCTTTCGTGACTTATCCATTTTACTTCATCAATATGTCCACCATAAGTAGATCCCATCTCTTGAATTTTTGTTTCAAAAATTTTCAAATCAGAGCAAACTACAATTTTCCCATTAAGAGTATCTTTTAACTCGATAAACCATCCACCATTTTCATCATTTTTTACCAATGCTTCAAAAACAACCATATATAATCCTTAATTTTTTAGAAATTTTAGCATAAGATAGATATAATGACAAACAAGAAACAATTAAATACAATATGAAAGAGATTTATGGCGAAAATAAGATGCGATCACTGTCATCTAGAATATGATGAAAGTGTTTTGATAGAAGATAATGGAAAATATTTCTGTTGTAAAGGTTGCCAAGGTATTTTTCATCTCTTGCAAGATGAAGGATTAGATAGCTTTTATAACAAGATGGGTGAAAATACAATAGAGCCACCAAAAGAGCTTAAAGATGACATAAATAAGTTTGATAAAGATGGTTTTATAAAAAAATATGTTAAAGAAAAAGAGGGCTTTAACGAAATTTCTCTTATCATAGATGGTATTCATTGTTCAGCTTGCGTTTGGTTAAATGAAAAAGTCCTTCATAAAACTGAAGGCATAGTTGAAGCAAGTATAAACCATACAAACAATAAAGCAAAAGTTGTGTGGGATAACGAGACCATAAAACTTTCTCAGATAATTCAAACAATTCGCAACATAGGATACAACGCATATCCTTATGATGCAAGTATGCAAGAAGTCCAAGCAAATGCAAAAAGACAGGACTACTACTCAAGACTCTTAGTAGGTGTCTTTACCACTATGAATATCATGTGGATAGCGGTTGCCCAGTATGGTGGATACTTTACAGGAATGCGCTCAGATATAAAAGATATACTAAATTTTGCAGAGTTTGTTTTAGCAACTCCCGCTCTTTTTTATACAGGAGGCATCTTTTTTAAAGGTTCCTATTATGCCTTAAAAAATAAATTTGTAAATATGGATTTACTTGTTGTCAGTGGGGCTTTGAGTGCCTATATCTTTTCTTTATACTCCATGTTTACAGGACATGGAGAAGTATACTTTGAGTCAGTTACTATGATAATCACTTTTGTATTTGCTGGTAAATATATGGAAGTTCTTACAAAGAAAAAAGCAGTTGATACACTAGATAGTTTTAGCTCATCTATGCCGACAGAAGTAACATTAATCAAAGATAATGAAAAGTTTATTGTAGGTGTAGAAGCAGTAGAAATAGGTGATATTATAGAGCTAAGAGCTGGCGATAAAGTAGTTATAGATGGCGTTATAACTGCGGGGGAAGGCTCCTTTGATAATTCAAGTTTGAGTGGCGAGAGTGAACCAGTGTTATTGCGCGTAAAGGACAAAGTTTTAAGTGGTTCGATTTGTGTTGATAGTGTCATAAGATATAAAGCTTTGCAACCTTATGCCTCTTCTATGCTTAGTAAGATTATTTCTCTCCTTGAAGACTCTATGGATAAAAAACCACGCATTGAAAAGCTTGCCAATACAATCTCTGGATACTTTTCATCTGTTATTTTAGTTTTAGCGCTTTTAACATTTGGGGCTTGGTATTTTTATACTCATTCGTTTGAACAGGCTTTGATTGTCGCCATTTCAGTTGTCGTGATTGCTTGTCCTTGTGCTCTTGGGTTAGCGACTCCTGTTGCGACATTAGTAGGAATTTCAAGAGCTGCAAAAAAAGGTGTTTTATTTAAAGAAGCAACTTTTTTAGAAACTATTGCAAAGTGTAGTACTGTAGTCTTAGATAAAACAGGAACACTTACAAATGGGAAGCCAAAAGTAGTTGATTCTTTTATACAATACTCGTTTGATAAGAGTATTCTTTACTCACTCGTCTCTTTATCTACACACCCAATTAGCAAAGGAGTGAAAGAGTTTTTAGGAGATATGCGTTTAGTAGAACTTGAAGAAGTTTTAGTTGTTGAAGCTAAAGGAATAAAAGCAAAATATAAAAATGAACAAATATTTGCAGGAAATAGTGCATTTATGCGTGAAAATGGCTTTATATGTAAAGAGGTAAAACAAACAAATTCTGTTTTACATGTAGCATATAAAAATGATATAGTAGCGAGTTTTTATTTGGAAGATAAACTTAGAGTTGGTGCAAAAGAGACTATTGATTACTTAAAAAGAAACGGTTTAAAAATAGTTATGCTAACTGGCGATAATGAAAAAGTAGCGAAAAAAATAGCAAATGAAGTTGGTATAGATGAGTATAAGGCAGAACTTTTTCCACAAGATAAAGCGGAGTTTATTACCAATTTGAGAAATCAAGGGGAGAGGGTGGTGATGGTTGGAGATGGTATAAACGATACTTTAGCACTTACTCATAGTGAAGTAGCGATAACTTTAGGAAGTGGAACAGATGTAGCCGTAAGTGTAAGTGATATAGTGCTTATGAATGATAACTTTGAGGGGCTTCAACTTGTTTTTGAAATTTCAAAAAATACATTTAAAAGAGTAAAACAAAATCTTGCAATATCGATTTTGTATAATGTCATAACGATTCCACTAGCAATGGCAGGATTTGTCATTCCTTTAGTTGCAGCCTTTAGCATGTCACTAAGCTCACTAATTGTAGTTGGAAATTCGATGAGAGGTAAATGATGGATAATTGGTTAATAGTCATGATGTTAAGTGCTTCGACTCTACTTGGGGCTTTTGGACTTTGGGCTTTGTTGTGGGGTTTAAAAACAGGACAGTTTGAAGATACAAAAAAGTTTTTAGATGGCGCTTTGCTAGATAGTGAAGATGCTTTGCATGATGCTATAGAAATGGAAAATAGAAAAAAAGAAATTTTGAAAAAAAGAAAAGAGAAGAAGGAGAACGGCTATCGTCCTCCTGATTAATTTAACTGATATTATAAACCATCTAAAAAATAGATGGTTCGTAATGTCGGTTTATTTTAAACCTGCAATATACTCAGATACTGCTTTAATTTGAGCATCATCATAGCTTGCTACTTGACCTTTCATAAGTCCTTTCATAGCTCCACCATAAGTACCATCTTTGTATCCTTTAAGTGATGCTTCTATTTTAGCTACATCCCATCCTTGGATAATTTGTGATTTATTTAAAGCTTTTTTCTCTGCTTTAGCTCCATGACATGCCGCACATTTTTTATATAATGCTGCTCCGTCCGCTGCAAATAGCGAAGATGCTGCTGCAAATGCTAATACTAATGCCAATTTTTTCATATATACTCCTAGTTTGTTTGATGTAATAAAATTATATCGCACTTTTCTTTAAAAATTCTTAGCTTTTTACTTAACTATCACTTCTGAGTTGAATGTAATTTTTTTTAAGTATAATTTGCTCATAAAGGGGTAACCTAAAATGAAATCATTAATTTTTATTATATTATTAGCATTTTCTTTACAGGCCAATGTAAATGTAGTTTGTAAAGCGGGTATTATGGATAATAATAGCGCAAAAAAATATATCAATAAACTTTTAAAAAAAGAGCCTAAAAATATAGAATGCATTTTAAAACTGGCAGATATTCATCTCAAAAGTGGTGAAATATTAAAAGGATATAAATATATATCACGAGCACATAGTATAAATCCTGAAGCAGTTGAACAGAGTGAAATTGCAAATATATTAAATTATGCATTAGAAATTACAAGCTTGGAAAAAAGAGCAAAGAAGGGTAATGATAAAGTTTTATGGAATGAATTAGGGGATAGCTTTTTTAACATGGGTGTTTATAATGAGACAATAAATGCATATGAAAAAAGTTTAGAAATTGATAAAACTCAAGAAGAAATTGCTTTGAAATTAGCACTAAGTTACAAAAAAGACAATCAAACATACAAAGCCATTGAGCAATTAAAACTTTTGATAAGCCAAAACAGCGAAAATTTTTATGCAAATTACTATTTAGCAAGGATTTTTAGATACTCACTAGGCGATGAGAAACTTGCAAAGACATATTATTTAGAAGCAAAAGAGCTTTTAGAAGAACAAAAAGATGACTTTACTTCTGAACAATATTCTTCTTTTAAGTATGATATAATTTCAGAATTAGGTAAGTAAGATATAATAGCTTTATGAAAGCAATATTTTTAGACCGTGACGGAATTATAAATGTAGATCACTCATATGTGCATAGAAAAGAAGATTTTGAGTTTTGTAATGGTGTTTTTAAAACTCTCCAACATTTTGTCTCTTTAGGTTATAGCATTTTCATAGTTACAAATCAATCTGGCATTGGTAGAGGTTATTATAGTGTAGAAGATTTTAAAAAGCTTACTTCCTGGATGCTTGATGAGTTTGCATGTAAAAATATAAAAATCACAAAAGTATACTACTGCCCACACTCCCCTGATGAAAATTGCAAATGTAGAAAACCTAAAATAGGCATGTTTGAACAAGCTAGAGAAGAGTTTGATATAGATATGAAAAACTCTTGGATGATAGGCGATAAACCAAGTGATATACAAGCGGGGGAAAATGCAGGTATCTCAAATACAATCTTTATTAATGATATCACATGTAAAGAAGCCTCATATAGTGTTAAATCAATTTTAGATACAATAAGCATCATTAAAGATTAGGAAATTACATGATATATAACGATATAGATTTTAATAACAAACAAGTTCTTATAACAGGTGGAGCAGGTTTTATAGGAAGCAATTTGGCTTTTTACTTGCAAGAAAAATTTCCACAGTGTGAAGTGGTAGTTTTTGATAAATTTAGAAGTGAAGAGACATTTAACAATGGTAATTTAAAAAGTTTTGGGCATTTTAAAAATCTTTTAGGTTTTCGTGGTGAAGTTATTAGTGGAGATATAAATTCTGATTTGGGATTACTGAAAAACTATAAATTTGATTATATCTTTCATCAAGCTGCTATTAGTGACACTACTGTAAGTGATCAAGCTTTGATGGTGCAAACAAATGTCAATGCTTTTAAAGATTTGTTAGATATAGCAGTAGAGATGAAAGCAAATATGATTTATGCTTCAAGTGCAGCAACTTATGGTGATAGCGACACTTTTAGTATAGGATATGAGAAACCAAATAATGTTTATGGATTTTCTAAACTGATGATGGATAACTTAGCTAAAAAGTACATGGAGGAAATTTCAGTTGTAGGTTTGCGATACTTTAATGTATATGGAGAGCGAGAATTTTTTAAGAACAAAACAGCTTCTATGGTTTTGCAGTTTGGATTGCAGCTTCTTGATGGAAAAAATGCCAAACTTTTTGAGGGTAGCGATAAAATCAGAAGAGATTTTATATATATAGATGATGTCATACAAGCTAATATAAAAGCATGCAAACCTAAAAAAAGTGGTGTTTATAATGTTGGAACTGGTAATGCAAGAAGTTTTCAAGATATAGTTGATATTTTAAAAAATGAATTACATATAAATAGAAAAGATGAATATATACCAAATCCTTTTGTAGGGCAGTATCAGTTTTTTACTGAAGCTGATATAAGTTTAAGTGAAGAGTTTTTGGACTATAAGCCGAGATTTTCTTTAGAAGAGGGAATCAAATCTTATATAGAAGAAATAAAGAAAACTCATGGATAGATTAAAAGCTTATACTCCTCGTATACTTGTTATTGGAGATTTGATGTTGGATCATTATCTCTGGGGAAGTTGTGATAGGATTTCACCTGAAGCTCCTGTTCAAGTTGTAGATGTTAAAAAAGAGACAACAGTACTTGGTGGAGCTGGAAATGTGATTAATAACCTTTTGGTTATGGGTGCAAAGGTAAATGTTTTAAGTGTGATTGGTGATGATAGAAATGGTAAAGAGCTTTTAGAAATGCTAAAAGAGTCTGGTGCAGATGCTAGTGGATTAGTAAAGCAAAAAGGCAGACACACGAGTAAAAAAAGTAGAGTTGTTGCATCGCATCAACAAATGATAAGATATGACAGTGAATCTAAAAATGATATAGATGAAAAAAGTGAAATGGAACTTTTTAATAGATTTGAGAAAATTATTATGGATGTTGATGCTCTATTATTATCAGATTATGGTAAAGGAGTACTTACTCAAATACTTACATGTAAACTAATAGAGTGTGCAAAAAAATATAAAAAATTTATACTTGTTGATCCTAAAGGTAGTGATTATAGTAAGTATAAAGGTGCAACTCTTATAACACCAAATAAAAAAGAAGCTATAGAAGCGACTAAGATAGATATTCAAGATGAACAAAGTTTGCATGAGGCTGGAAAACTGTTGAAAAGTTCTTTAGAACTTGATTATGCCGTAATTACTTTGAGTGAAGACGGTATGGCTATTTTTGGAAATGAGGTTATAAAAGTACCAACAGTTGCAAGAGAAGTTTTTGATGTCACTGGAGCAGGTGATACAGTTCTCGCTTCTTTTGGTTATGCACTTTCTTGTGGATTAGATATAAAAGAATCTGCTTTATTTGCTACAAGTGCCGCTGCTGTAGTAGTTGGAAAATTAGGAAGTGCAACTGTTAGTCTTGATGAAATTGATATGTATGAACACTCTTTGAGAAGTGGGGTTGCTAGTAGTAAAATAAAAACTAAAAAAGAGATTGTAGAGCTTTTAAAAAAATTTAAAGGTAAAAGAATCGTTTTTACAAATGGATGTTTTGATATCTTACATGTAGGACATGTTAAATACCTTGAAATTGCAAAAAGTTTTGGAGATATGCTGATCGTCGGACTTAATTCTGATGCTTCTGTAAAGCGTTTAAAGGGAGAGAGTAGACCTATAAATATTAGCGAAGATAGAGCCTATGTTTTAAGTGCATTGGAGTCTGTGAGCTTTGTAGTAGAGTTTGGTGAAGATACCCCGTATGAACTTATAAGTGCAATTAAGCCTGATGTTTTAGTAAAAGGTGGGGATTATAAAGACAAAGAAGTAGTTGGAAGTGATATAGCAAAAGAGTTACGACTAGTTGATTTTGTGGATGGAAAAAGTACGACAAAGATTATAGAAAAGGCAAGATTATGATGAATATGATTAGTTCAGAATTGAACGCTCACAAAGATGTGATAGAAAAAACGATAGAAAATTTACAAAGCCATATATATACAGCTTGTGTGATTGCAACTGAAACGATAAATAACGGTGGTAAGATTTTACTTTGTGGCAATGGTGGAAGTGCCGCAGATGCACAACATATAGCAGCTGAGCTTAGTGGAAGATATAAGACTGAGAGAAGAGGTCTTCCTGGAATCGCACTTACGACGGATACTTCAGTTTTAACTGCTGTTGGAAATGACTATGGTTATGATAGAGTATTTGATAGGCAAGTTGGAGCTTTGGCACGAGAGGGAGATTTGATAATAGGAATTTCTACAAGTGGTAATAGTAAAAATATTCTTAGAGCACTTTCTTTAGGACGCAATATGGGTTGTAAAACGATAGGTTTAAGTGGTCGTGATGGTGGCGCTATGAATGAGTTTTGTGATATAAACTTAGTTGTACCTAGTGATGATACACCTCGTATTCAAGAGATGCATATCCTTATAGGGCATACTATTTGTCAAGCGATAGATGATTCTCTAACACTTCAATAACTTCATTTGCCTTAATTCCCTTCATACACTCATGAGTTTTGAGGGGGCATGTTCTTTTCATACATGGAGCACACTCTAAATTATGAGAGATTATAAAACCATTGGGATTATTCCATTGAGATGTTTCATTATGTTTAGTTGGTCCAAATAGAGTTACTGTTGGAACTTTATAAGCAGCAGCAATATGCATAGGACCACTATCATTTGTGACAAATAAATCAAGTCCTGCAATTTTTTCTATGAGTTCTGTTATATTGGTTTTTCCTGCTAAGTTTGTGACCTGTGCGTCTATTAGTTTTTCAACTTCATTTGCTATTGCAACTTCATCTGGGCCACCAAATATAACTATGTCATACTCTTTACTAAAGTGATTTGCTACCTTAGCAAACTCTTCTGGGTACCATCTTTTTGCACTTCCATAGGTTGCTCCTGGATTTATACCTAAAGTGGGACGAGTGTATATGAAAGGTTTTTTATAAAGCTTCAAATCTTTTGGATTTACCTGTAAAACTTTTGCATACTTTTCAACTTGATGACCACTATAGAAGTTTTTTTTATATTGAATTTTTTCTTTTGCATGTAATAACCATAAAAATAGTTTTGAAGTAAAAGAACTTCTAAAACTAATCGCTAAGTCAAATGTTTCTAGTTTTTTTGCTGTTTTATAGAGGTAATAAAGTCTAAATTTTGATTTTTTACTTTCATCAACTTTTGCATGTAATGTTTGTGGATGACTTTTGAGGGCTTCAGTTGAAATGTATGAGCCAAAAAAAGTTATTTTTGTATTTGGATAAAGTTTGACTAATTCTTCTATGGCTGGAGTCGTCATAATTGTGTCACCTAACCAAGTTGGAAGTTCAATGAAGATATTCATTTATTATATCCATTGTTTCTTTTGCATTTTTTTCTATTGTAAAGTCTTGCACTATTGCAAAGTTTTCTTCTTTTATTGAGTTTAGTTTTTCATCGTCATTAAGGAGCTCATCGATTTTATTTGCTATTGAATAATCTTGTGGAGTTTGTAAAATATAATCATTTTTAAGAATTTCATGAGCACCATTTTGTTTTGTAGTAAATACTACATTTCTAAAACTCATTGCTTCTAATATTACATTTGAAAAAGGCTCATATTTAGTAGGAAATAAAAATATATCACTAATAGCATAGAAGTCATCAACATCACTTCTTGCTCCTGTAAAGGTGACAAAATTATTTACATGTAAAGATTTTGAAAGTTGTTTATAATAATCTAATTTTTTTTCTTTTCCTATTATAAATGCATGATAATTTTTAGAATTTAATTTTGAAATAATTTCAATAAACTCTTTAGCTCCTTTTCTTTCAAAACCGCTTCCTACAAAAAGAAGTATTTTCTTTTCTTTATTTAATTTAAAATCATTTGATAATCTTTCAAATGATTGCTTATAATTAGTTTCTCTTATTTTTACACCATTATAAACTACTGATATTTTTGAAGGATTTATGTTGTAATTTTTTATAATTTGATTTTTTATCATATACGAATTAGCAATAATTTTTTGGCTATTATTAAAACATTTTTTTTCAAGATAAAGATATACAATATTTAGAGGATTAAATTTTCTTTTTTTAGTTTTTAAAAACTCTTTATGAACACCATCTCCAGCACGATAAATATTAGCACATGTTATTCTCTCTAGGGAAAAATAAAAAGCATCTTTTTTATTTTTGCAAACTGATAGGTTAAATAGAAGTGCTTTTATCCATGAAGATAAGAATTTTGGTAAATTAGAATTAATTACTTTATGATTTATATTTTGTTGCTCCAATTCTCTTGAAAGGCGAGAAAGATAGTTTTCTGCTCCACCAAATTTTGTTTTGTTAGCTCTAATTAAGTGTAAGCTTTTCATTATTTTCATTTTCTTTATAATATATCCCTAAAATAAGTCCATAAAGTGGATAGAAAAATTTTGCTTCACTATCACCAAAAAAACTTCCAAAGATTATAGAAGTAATAAATCCAATTGATCCAAAAAATATAAAGATACTTAATATTTTATAAGATTCATTTTTAGATTTTTTAAATATTCTATAAGATATTTTTAATTGGTAATATAAAAAATATATAAAAGCTAAAAATCCTACAATTCCCAAACTGTAAAGTATTCCTATAAAATCATTATGAACTTGAGGAAAAATTTTAAAAGGTAAATTTTGAGGAGAGTCTTTAAATGTGTTTTTTATGCTTTCCCCATAAACAAAACGCCCATATCCTTTGGGCAAAAAAGGTTCTTGGACTCTATATATAATGACAGATTTCCACATAGAAAGTCTAACTACTACAGAAGCATCCCAGTCATATTTTTTAACAAGATTTTTATCTTGTTTTGGTGAGTATTTTGTTATTAAATCTAAGTTTGTTGCAACAGAGTGAGCATTATACCTTGCTGAAAAATTTTGTGAATAATTTATAAAAAATAATAAAGAGATAGTTGTAGAGAGCAATAAAAAGATTTTTAAATAATTGTTTTTTAAAAAAATTATGAGAAATAAAATTAAAATTAAAATTAGAGCTAAAAATGTTGCTCTTGTATTGTTTGCAAATATTGATAAAATTGATAATCCTATAAAAGGAATTGTAAAGAATTTATATTTAGAAAATAAAAATGCTAGAAATATGGATAGAGCATAAGTTGCCCAGATTCCAAACCTTTCTCCTCCCCCAGAGTCCAATAGCCCTCCTGCTCTATATGGCCACATATGATTTATGTACCACATGTAGATATTTATAAGTGTATGAGAGAATAAAACAATAGTTATTATATATAGTATAGAAGAGATTTTTTTTTCATTTAAGATAGTATATAAAAAAAATATAGCTATGATTATAAAATTTTTAATTAACTCGCTTTTTATCTCTTTTACAGATTCATGTATGTCAGGAGTAAAAAAAAGAGATAATAGAGCCAAAGTAAGCAGTATAAAAAAGGTAATAAGTATATTTTTGTAAAAAAATATACTTTTGATTTGTAAGTTTTTATAATTTTTTAGTAGAAAAATAACTATAAAAATAGATAGCGAAATACTTTGAATAGATGTAATTCCTGCAATAGGAAGGGAAAAAAAGTAAATTGATAAAAATAATAAATCTATATTAACAAATAAAAAGTTTTTTACTTTGTTTAATTTATACATTTTGTTGATCTAATGAATGAAAAAGTTTCTTTAAATTATCTTCTTTTATCATAGTAAGAGAAAAAAGGGCTAATATAATATTTTGTATTGAAACAACATATGCTATTAGAAAAAGAAGATTATTGTTTTCTTTAGTTACTGTAGTTTTTTCTATCATAATGAACCTATAGTTAATTTCAAAGTATTGTTAAAATAGAGTGAAATAAATAATTATATTTCATTGTATTATATTTTTACTTTTATATTCTTTACATAACGAATAAAGAAAATTTGATATGTATTTTGCATTTATTTCATAGTTTCTCTTTTCCTTGACAATATCGTATCCATTTTGTCCCATTTCTTGTAATTGACTTTTTTTCATACTTAGAATGTTTTTTATTGTTTTTACAATTGAAGGAGTATCAAAATGAACAAAAAATGCAGAGTTTGTATTGCTATATAGATCTACTGCTTCTGGTATAGCCGTAGTAATTACTGCTAATTTACATGCAAAATATTCTGTTAATTTTATAGGTGAAGCAACTGTATATAAGTCATTTATAGGGATTAAAGATATACCTACATCATAATTATGCATTGTTTTATATAGTGTTTTTCTATCTAATGCATTAAAAATATTTATAAACTTGCCATTATTTTTCATTTTTGATTTGTATAAGTTTGCTTCATTAAAGTTTTTTGTATATACATCTAGAATCCAATTTTTACTTTTTACTTCATCAAAAGCTTCAAATATTTTATCTATTTCTCTTAGTTTATCTATAGTTCCTATATATAAAAATTTGATTTTTTTATCTATATTTTTATCTATATCAGTTAATAACTCAAAATCAAAGCTAGAATATATATATGTATAAGGTTTCTTGTTTTTATTGATAATGTTATTCATCATCTTTGAATTAGGAATTAAAAAATCACACTTATCAAGTAAATTGGATTCTTCTTTACTTTTAAACATATATTCAATATACCTTCTAAGAAGATATTTCTTTTCGATATGTGCTTGTACTAATCTCCTATAACTATGGAGAAAAGTTGATTGAAAGCCTACTTTTGATTTTTTATTGTTTTTTAAAATATTTTTTAAAACTTTAAAATCATTTCTTATTATATAAAAATCTGGAAAATCAAGAGATAAGCCTTTTAATTCTTTTATAAAATCATGTCTTTTTGATTTTTTAATTACTAAATTGCCATCTTTAATTTTCTTTGTTTCTTTTCCAGTATATACAATTTGTATTAAAAAGAATTTTTTCAAATACTTATTAAATAGAGCTTCTACAGAAGTATGATTTGAATTTTCATTTTCAGAAGGGAAATATATTATTTTTTTCATTTTCGTTCTTTATAAAATTTTGAAGGCGAACCTATATTTATACTATATTCTAAAGTATCTTTATTTACAATGCTACCACCAGCGATTACTGAGCCTTTTTTGATTGTTACTCCGGGAAGTATGATTGCAGATGCTCCAATCCACACATCATCTTCTATAATAATTTCTTGTTTAATTATTCCTTGTTTTTTTATCTCTTTGGATTTATTCATAAAGTTATGGTTATAGGATATAATTTGTACATTAGGACCAATTAAAACATTTTTTCCGATAGTTACATTTCCCATACCATTTATGTTTGTAAAATTATTTATTTCACTACCTTCTCCTACTATTATTTTTCCTTTAGCAGCATTAAGATAGGAATATCTATTTAAAATACTATTTTTTTTAAGTAAGATTTCTCCTTTACTTGCATCGATAGAACTATTGCTATGTACTTTTACATTTTCTTCTATTTTAATATTTGTAGGATTTTTAATAAAAATATTAAATGATATTTTAGATTTTTTTAAAAGTCTATTTTTTAAAATGAATAGAGTTTTTTTAATCATGACTGATTTTTTCCTTTATTTTAGAAAATACTTCTTTTACGCTTATAAGTTTCATCAGTTCATTAGTTCTTTGTTTCTTTGGCAATGACTGTACTTCTAGTCCATTTTTTTGGATTATTGAATGTTTTTCTAATAAGGATGGATGTGGGCCACTTATATCACTATTTGTTGTTGCAAACAAACTTATAGTAGGTGTATCCAGAGCTATTGCTAAATGCATAGTTCCTGTATCATTGGTAACTAGTAAGTCCATTTTTTTGATAAGATAGGGTAATTCCTCTATTGAGAATTTTCCGCAACTGTTAATTATATTGTTATTAAATATACTGGATATTCTTTCTGCCAAAGCATATTCTTTTTGTATTCCTGTCAAGATGATAGTAATGTCTTTTTTGTAAGCTATTAACATTTTTGCTAATTTTATAAAATTTTCGATAGGCCACATTTTATAAATATCTGCTGCACCTACTTGAAAACCAATAATTATATTATCTGTTCCTATATATTTATCTATTTTATCATCGATGTTTTTATTATTGATATTTGGTAATTCTGGTTTTAAGTATATTTTTTTTGCATTTAGCTTCCTTAAAATATCTAATCTATCTTCAATAGTATGTTGGTATTTTTGATTAAAATCAAACGATAGATATCCTTTTAGTGTAGAATTAGTAGGATGTTTTAGTATAAAATTAACTCCAGATAGAATAGATATTTGAATATCTTGTGGACCATTTCCATGAAAAATAATTGACATTTCAGGCTTTTGCTTTTTGATTTTATTGATAGTTTCAAAATATTTTTTGTAACCACCGTAAAAAGGAATAATTTTATCTATATAAGGGTAGTTATGAAATAGTGGTACAAGATTTTGATTTACTAAAAAAACTATTTTCGTATCTGGAAATGACTGTTTAAAACTTTTGATAGCTGATAGAGAAAGAAGAGTATCACCTAAAGCAGTATTTGAGATAATTAGTACAGTTTTAGGAATATTTTTTAGTGAATTGATGTTTTTTAACTGAGTAGAATGTGCTTTTACATAAGCATTTAAATGCAATTGATAATAATAATCTCTTATTTTTTTTATGTATTTCAAATACTGTCCTCATCTAAAAATTCTTCTTGTTTATAGTTGTTTACACCATTGATATAACTTCTTATAATATCATTGTTTTTGTAAATATCTGATGAAATTTTCTTTTTGTAAATATTTTTAATGATAAAAGTATTAAATTTTGATTTATAATGTGTTGTATCAACATAGTTTTCAAGATTTGTTATAAAATTTATATTTGCTTGAAAATCATATAGATTAGCATTCTTTAAATTTTTTAATTTTTGAAACATATAAAGTTTTATTTTTAAAGCATCCTCGAGCCAACCTTGTTCATTAATATCATACCATGCTAATATAGAGTATGGAGGTAGAAATATATCAAATTTTATATCAGAATTTTCTTTTATTATTTTATAGATATTTATATCAAAATTTTGTTTCATTGTTTCAAAAAGAAAATCTTTTTTTATAAAATTAGAATTTACTAATTTTTTATTAAATATTAAAATAACATCACTTGCAGTCATGTTGTCATCTTGATCCTTTGATAAAAATATATTATTTATGTCAAAATAGAATTTATCTTTTTCGAGATAAAATTTTTTTAAAATCTTGATAAATTCAGCAAATGTATCTTTACTAAGAAGATATTTATAGTCATTTAATATATTGTTGTCATATAAATACAATGGAAAGTTGTTTTTGCCATTTCTATATTGTTCTACTTGTCCTTTTAATGAATAAATATCTAATCCCCATAATACTTTATGTACTTGTTTAGTTTTTACTGCTTGTGTTAGAATAAGATTTTGTTCATATGCTGTTGATCCTGACATAGAAAGCTTAAGAAAAGAAGAATTAAAAATTTTATTTATATTAGGAACATAAAATTTTTCTGTCATTGATGTTCCAATAATAACACTATCATATTTATAGTTTTTTGCAAGACCAGGATTTAGGTATCTTTGATCTCCTCCAAAAAAAGCAGGGTAAAGAGTTGTTTTTCGATAATGTTGATACGGATCTGCTATGAAGTTAATAGAAACTACTATTACAATTAAAATTATAGCAGTAGTTAAAGACTTTTGTATCCAGTTTTTATACATTTTTATGCTTAAAAATTAAAATATAAAAATATTTGATATTTATTTAAATTTAGTGTAGCAATTAAGAACATTAATAAAAATGAAAATAAATATAGTTTATTTGGTTTAAATTTATCTATAAAAGAATTTGAATTTTTTAGTGTTGTTACAAGTAATATAGCTAAGAATATAAATACAAATATTTTAGGTTTACTATTTATGTGCATAAGTAAGTTTTCTTTCGTTAATAATTCAATAGTATATAAGTTAAACATATTTTTAATAAGATTAATTGCAGAGGTAAAGTTATCAGCTCTAAAAAATACCCAGGTAATATTGATAAAGTTGAAAGTTATAAACCAAGCTATAATTTTATTCATTTTAAAACCAAG
>Ga0193951_1000614_pt1 | contig 15999 bp, 13 predicted proteins | sample BB_2_MG_FD_140370 | JGI IMG/M metagenome (GOLD analysis project Ga0193951, IMG submission 140370) | Microbial mat bacterial communities from the Broadkill River, Lewes, Delaware, United States - BB_2_MG | ecosystem: Environmental > Aquatic > Freshwater > River > Microbial mats | place: USA... | reverse complement strand
ACCAATACCTTGAGTAGTAGGCGATGTTGTATAGTTTGTATACACTAAATCGTTGTTAGTTCGTGTATAGGCTTTAGCTCTTAAACTGCCTGAGTTATTCAATTTTACTTCGACATCAAAATCGCCAATCAAATTATTGTCACGCGTCTGACCTTCGCCGTAACCCACATTTCCATTGACAATGACCCGATTATTAAACATTTGAGTTGACAAGGCTACTTCAACTTCATCATCGGTTAACTCACCCGCTGGTCGGTAACTAACACCTATATCAATATCGTTACTAATTTGAGACAACCAGTGACTTAGCTGATTGGATAACATCTCTGTAGTCGTTACCAAAGCAGCATTATTTCCAGCTGATTTATTACCAGAATTACTATTCTCTGTCGATGTTTCTTGCGAATAGAAACGATTTAATACCAACAACGACAGTACTTGACGATTCTTCTCCTCTTCAGTATTGATGTAGGTATCAATTACATTTTGGTTGTTATCTTGATTAGATGGTGTCTCAATATCAAACTGAACATTTGGTTTCATCAAACGATCGGTAAGTAACAAATTACAGTTAACCGGTATACGCCGCCCATACTTGCTGACTATTTCAGCATCATTCGTACCTAACAAATCTAACAGACTAGTCTTCAAACGATAAGTTGCATTCAAATCTATATCTGCATCATACGGATCGCCATCCCAACGTATCATACTCCCCTGATTAATCACAAATTTCTTATTCAGAACATTTTGAAGGGTAAACATATAATCACCCTCCTCAAAATGATAATCGCCGTAAAAGTTAATACCGCCCTCTTTGTCCATTTTAATTTGCAAATTACCTTTGCCACTTCCCTTTAGAATATCCCCTACGGTAGAATCAAAGATCACTTGACATTTTGCTGCAGGCGTAATATCCAAATCCATACTTACCGTCATGCCGGTTAGGTCAACTTCATATTCTTCCGGTTTATCCTTTCCATCCACTAATGAGATATTCGCACTATGACCAGTCTCAACGAAACGGATAAAATTACTCTCCTCAGCACTTTCATCATCCGTTAAGGGAATAAAAAAATCAGTATTTTCCATGGTCGTACCCGCAATGTCAATGATCAGATCACTGGTCGTTCCTGTCACTGATAAATTACCGTCGGCATACACCTCTCCATAGTAAAGTTGATTATCGGCATATTTGGTATTGAGCACTAACATGTCATCGGCTATCAACGAAAGGTTATATCGCATATTTCTAAATGCTGTGTGTTGAATCGTTCCTTTAAACACTCCCTTTTTCCCATTTCTATCTGCAATATTCAGATCTTGAAACTCAATTAAATTTGGCTTAAAAAAGACAGAATCATTAATGGAGTACGTGGTTTTTAATAGCCCTACATCAAAAAAGGCTTTATTAATGTTGACTTGACCTAGCAGTTCGGGCTTTAAGAGAGACCCTTTTACAGCGAGCTTACCAGTTGCTGTACCCGAAAGGTTTTGCATCACCCGTGTGAGGTATAAATTTAAAAAGCCTATTTCAAGACTATCAACATCATAGGAGAGGTCTAAAGTTTTATTATTCAAATCAATAATACCGCCTCCATCCATGGGCTTCTGACCATCCTTAACAATATTAGATTGAATTTGAATGGCGTTATGCTCCGGTTTATAATCTGCTTTTAATGAAAAATCACCCAATTCATCGTCATTAAAATTAAAGCGCTTAATACCTAAGTCTCCACTTATAACAGGCGAATGATACAGTTGCTGCACATCAAGTGTACCATTTAAGAATCCGGAGACGTTAACTTGCTTTAATTCCTGATAACCTACAATATCTGATAAATTGATATTTTGCAAATGCACTTTTATACCATCTGCAATATGCTTATGTGCAAACCCATTAATGCCAATTTCCTGATTGCCATGATGTACCCGAAAGTATTTTAATGAAAACCCGTCTGGATGATAGTGCATCCGCGTACCTTGAATTTCCCATAGACTATCACGAACCATCACGTATGAAGGCTCCAATTCTGTAGTGGCAAATAAGCCTCTTGCTCCAGATTTTAATGACGTGGTTGTTAAAATTGATCCACTATTGGTAAATTCATCCCAATTATTCCAAAACACATTGGCCTGTAATGTATCGTTGTACGCAGCCTGGTGAAAGCTTAAGTTCTGAAAAGAGCCTATATTATTTATATTCAAATCCCTCAATCGCGTCACCAATACCATTTTGTCCTTATCGTCTACTTTAAGATGCACTTCAGGGTACTTTGCTTTTATGCCTTTATAATTCACATACTCCACCTCAGCTTCCAAATCCATGGTCTTCTCAATACTATTATAGTGACCTAAAATCAACCCATTATCCGATAATTCTAGATTCGGCACCAGCAAGGCTGCTACATCACTAACTTTTTTCAGTGTACATGAGAAAGTAAAATTGTTGGGTTTATTTTCTCGTTCGCGGACATTCAACACTGACGATAGTGATGGTAAGAATTTTAGAAGATCACCTTTCACCATGCTACCTGCATGTGTAAAATTATAAACCCCCACCAGATCACCTTCAGCAATATCTGATTGTAATACGATACGTTTCCCTTCTTCTTCCCTGACAGATATTAGTAATAAAGAATCAATTTCTACCTGATGCTCTGGAGACTCAAAAACAACATTCCTAGCATTGATAAAACCAATAATATCGTCTAAATCACGACCCGTAAAATCGGTCTCAATATCAGCTGTTAATGAGCTGTTTTTATATTGCGGTGCAATGTTTAATTCATCAAGCCTTATATCGGTTAAATGCGCTGTAAAATTATAATTAGGAACTGCTCCTGCTAAATCAACCTGTCCGTTAAAGCCAACCTGTCCATTAGGATCGTCAATCAAGAAATCACCATCAAACTTATCGTTTGAGAACAGCCCATTCAGTTTTATATTTTTGTAAGCATAATCATTAATGGTTAAGGTATCAATGACGCCACTCAGAAAAGCATTATAATCTGATGTCGCTTTACGTTTACCTTTGATGGCTACACTCATCGATACATCTTGAACATGCTCTTGGGCGTTAGCTAGCTTACCTATGTTAAATTGTTCTGTGGATAAGTTTCCTGAAAAAACAAGGTGATTGTTACCATCCATTTTCAGTCCTATATCAGTTTGAATACTACCCAAAGATGTTTCAAACTCACCATATGCCACCAAATCAGTTAAAAAGCCCGTAAAGTTTCCCGAATATTTAATTTGTTCCAAATTCTTCAATGCGGCAGGTAGTTTTAATGCTTCTCCTTGTACCAAAGCAAGAAGATTCTCCAAATCGCTTGGCACAGTTCTTAACTGTTTAACATCAATAAACATGAAAGCTTGATCAAGATCTGGAAGTCCATTAATATCAAAACCTGTTCTTATTTGCGAATGTGGTCCAAAATCACAAACTATATTTCGCCCTTTAATATTATCAATACTTCCATAAATTCGCCCTTGAAGTTGTAAGGGCAACCTCGTAAAATTATTGAGAGGTGTAAAAAGAAGCAGTTCCTCGGAAGCAATCTTGGAGGACAATAAATCCACGTAAAAGTGATCTATCTGATTTATACCATCACTCTCCTTATTCATACGCAGGTGCAAGGAATCAACTGCTAAAGATGACTTTTGTGATTTAAGGTGAAAAGATTTTAGGATCACATTGCTATCATCTATACAAATAGCGCCCTTGGCACTATTAACAGCAATACCATAAGAACTCCTAAAGCCTAAATTATTGAGCTTAAAACGCCATAAACTATCTTGCTGTATATCCTCTACCAGAATGTTAAGATCATCGATAACGACAGTCTCTTTTATAAGTGTCTCATTGTAAACTAACCGACCCCCAGTAATCTCGAAGGTCTCTAAACTGGCATTCCACAATGAAATGGAATCATTATTTTCTTGCTGGGTCAAAGCCTCAACAATGAAACCATAATTAAAAGTCGAATCATTTTTAGAAATAAACACTTTGGGTTGACTTAATTTAATGGCGTCAAGGTAAATTTCTTTTCGTTTAAAAAAGATAGAATCGACCTGAGCGCTCATTTTTTCAATAGCAACGATGGTATCATTACTTTGGTCGTAAAGTATAACGTCATCGAGTACCAAACGTTTAAAAGGTCGAAAGGACACCCTCCCAATGGAAATTTCAGCTTTTAGCTCCTTACTTAGCTCTGTAGTAAAGTAGTTAACGACAGAGGTTTGAACTGCAGGAACTAACAATATAGAGTACAACAATAGAGGCACTATAAATAGCACCATTAACATGTACAATCCTATTTTGATATTTTTTTTTATACTTTTATCCCGTTTTAACTCACCAAAATTAAGAAAAAGGTGGGAATAATGATTTGATTAAGGATAAATCTATCAGACAAAAAATATGGGTGTGGTTATTTTGGGAATTGAGTCATCTTGCGATGACACTTCAGCAGCGGTTTTTAAAGATGATGTAATATTATCGAATATAGTGGCTAATCAAGATGTTCATAAGGCATATGGCGGGGTTGTGCCAGAGCTAGCATCGAGGGCTCACCAGCAAAACATTATTCCAGTTGTGGAAAAAGCGATAAAAGATGCTGGGCTTAGCAGAGATCAAATTGATGCGGTCGCCTTTACGCGCGGCCCCGGTTTAATGGGCTCATTATTGGTTGGTACATCTTTCGCCAAAGCTTTTGCTTTAGCAAATGAACTACCTTTAATAGAGGTTAACCACCTACATGCACATGTACTGGCACATTTTATTAAAGAAGATGAGAATGATACTGATCAACCTGATTTTCCATTCTTATGTCTATTGGTTTCTGGTGGCAACAGCCAGATAATAGTTGTTCGTAACCATTTAGACATGGAGATTATTGGCCAAACCATTGACGATGCTGCAGGTGAAGCTTTTGATAAGTGTGCTAAAGTAATGGGTCTACCATATCCTGGAGGACCATTAATCGATAAGTTGGCTAAAGAAGGAAATCCTGATGCCTTTACCTTTAGTAAACCCAGAATAAAGGACTTGGATTATAGCTTTAGTGGTTTGAAAACTTCTTTTTTATACTTCCTTCGGGATGAATTAAAGAAAAATGAAAACTTTATTGAAGAGAACAAAGCTGATATTTGTGCGTCGTTACAAAAAACGATTATTGACATTTTGATGACCAAGGTGATTAAAGCAGCTAATGACACTGGAATTAAGCAAATCGCCCTTGCAGGTGGCGTTTCAGCCAATTCGGGACTAAGAAATAAGCTCACAGAATTGGCAACAGAGAAAAAATGGAAAACTTTTATCCCTAAGTTCTCGTACACAACCGATAATGCAGCAATGATAGCTATTAATGGTTATTATAAATATTTACAGAAGGAGTTCGTATCGCAAGACGTAGCGCCTTTTGCACGTACGGAATTTTAGACGTAAATTAATTCCTCATTAAAATGAGGAAAATAGTCATTGGTCAAATAATTAACATATTTTGCTCATATTAAGTACTTGAATTGCTATTTTTTATATTTTTGCAAACGTTTAAAACAGTTTCGTGGGGAAGCAACTTTACAAAAAGAGAACGGGTTTTGTTGAAAAAACAATAGGTGATGAATTAGTAATAGTGCCTCTAGTAGGTGCTGTGGCTCAAATGGACAAAGTTTTCTCTTTGAACGAGCTTGGTGTTTTTATTTACAAATTGTTAAATACACCACGATCGGAAGATGAAATGACTAATCTGATTTTAGACGAATTTGACGTTGATAAAGAAACAGCTCTACAAGATTTGAAACAATTCTTACGTAAAGCTGTTGAAAATACTATAGTTCAAAAGCTATAAAATTGAGACTAATTTAGGGATGAAGATTAAAAGAAAATATAGCACGCCTGATATTGAGCAACATTTTTTGGATGCTTCTGTAAGTTTAGATCCTTGGAGTGGTATTACACCACCTGGAGGCATGTCGGCACCAGAATCACATGCTCCACCTGCCGCACCAGAGTTTGAAAACCCTTCTGCCGCAGATTACCCATTTGGTGGTGAAGGACCTGATTACACAAATATGTAATAACACATGGTATATAATACCAAACAATATACTATTGGGGGTATAAGATTTTTAGTTAACTTCTTATCCCCTTTTTTATGCCTTAATAAATCAGGAGGTAGTTCCAGATTTGAAAATATCCCCCTTCAAAAAGGTCAAGACTGGGTCATTAATTTTGCTACCTATGAGAATATTGACTCTTCAAAATGGCAAATCATTTTTATCGGATCTGACCAATACGCTGATGACCTGCCTTATAAATGGTCGATTATTAAGCAAAATAATCTGACTGGAATAAAGTTCGAATACGAAAATTATCCCAATTTAAAAGGTGGTGTTGCGCTTATTGACGAAGAGAACAAAACCATATCTACCTCATTAGAAATTCATGAACAAGATAGGGTTCAAATTGATCCATTCTTGCATCCATTGGGCATTCATATTTTACAATACATTGCACATCTCAATAAGGGCTTTGTCATTCATGCATCTACGGTTAGCTATAACAATAAAGGCTATTTATTCTCAGCCATATCGGGTACTGGCAAAACAACTATGGCCGGTTTATGGAAGAAATGTGGCGCTCAAGTTGTTAATGACGACCGCCTATTGATACTACCCAATAAAGGTGAATACTTTGCCTATAATACGCCTATGCCCCACTATCAGGATTTGCCCAAGAAAGTGAAATTACATAAGGCTTTTCTAATCAACCAATCAAAAACGAATTACATAAAACCCTTATCCTCAACAAAAGGCATCCTAGGCTTACTTGGTAACTGCATGCAATTTCAGTATGATAATGACCAGGTACAAGAGCGCTTATCAGCTCTGCATAATATTGCCGAAACATGCGGTGTGTACGAATGTGGGTTTAAACCAGATACTGATATTGTTGAATTAATTAGGCAACAACTTGGCTAATCAGAAAATAAAAAGCGTACTGCTTGAACTTTTAAAAGAGGGACGCAGCACTGAAGTACACGCGAAAGGCATTAGCATGTACCCACTTTTACGCCCTAATGATAAACTTCTTGTTACACCAATAAAAGCCAAAGTTGGCGATATCGCAGTATTCGATAGGAAAGATGTATTGGTGGCACACCGGGTTTATAAAATAATAGAGGATACTTACTTTTTAAAAGGTGACAGTTTAATTTTTGAAGACCAACCAATACCTCAAGATAAAATACTTGGCATTGTGACCGAAAGGTCAAGAAATGGCAAATCTGTTAATACCAAAAGTATTCGTTTTAAAATCTTAAAAATCATTATGCCACATTGTACGTTTGTACTTGGCCGACCATTTAATTATTACGCCCGCCTTCACCAAAAGTTTGGGCGTTGTTTTAAATAAGCCTCTATTTTTGTCCGCTTTTTGTATTACTTTAGTAGATGATTAAAGTATTCTACATGAAGTTTAAAAGTGCATTTCCATTAACTTATATATTTAAGGCCATTTCCATTGTTTATCACAGCTCCCCCAAATGGACATATATCAATACTTTTGTAACCATTATAAGGGGCATTATTCCACTAGCTCTGCTTTATATCGTAAAGCTTTTAATTGATGTTGTTGACGACTACATCAAAAATAAGCCCATAGAAGACACTACACTATACATTACCATTGGTTTAGCTGGTCTTTTTTTCTTGCTCAATGCCTTTACAGGATCAATAAATAGTCTGGTTCGTGAGAGACAGGCCCATTTTGTAAATGATTACATTCAAAACCTTATTCATAAAAAGACGGTTAATATTCCGTTTGGTTATTTTGAAGATGCTAATTATCAAAATATTTTTTACAGAGCACTAAATGAAGCCACCTTTAGACCAGGGAGAATATTCTACAGTATACTGCAAGTTTTCCAAAATTTGCTTACCCTTGCCCTATTTTTAGTTGTGCTAACCCAGCTGCATTGGGTCATGATCCCTATACTTATAATTGCGGGCTTACCAATTGTTTTTTTTAGAATTCATTACTCTAAGAAACTGTATAAATATCGGAAAGAACACACCGAAGACGAAAGAAAAATGCATTACTTTAACCGTCTTCTAACAGCGAAAGATTTTGCGAAAGAGTTACGAATTTTCGACTTAAGTAGCTTATACAAGTCAGAATACGAATGTACAAAACTCAAACTACGAGAGAAACAGTGGAAGCTAGCAAAAACCAAAACTTTTTGGGAAGCATCGGTTCAAATTCTTTCCACTTTTGTATTACTTAGCATCATTGGTTTTGTTCTAAAAGAAGCTGTAAATGGCACTATTAGCAACGGTTCCATGGCGATGTATTTCCTTGCTCTACAAAAAGGACATGGGGTATTACAAACCTTTATTGGCAGCTTAACATCCTTATACGAAGATAACTTGTTTTTGAAAAACTTTTTTGACTTTCAAAAGATTAAAACACCTGAAAACCAAACCAAAACAGAACAGTTTCCACATCCAATTAAAGAAGGTATACACCTAAATAACCTTCATTTTAAATACCCTAACACAAAAAAATGGGTCTTAAAGAATATTAACCTCACTATCCCAAAAGGAAAAACAGTAGCACTAGTGGGCAAAAACGGCTGTGGAAAAACAACACTTGTGAAATTACTGGCCGGCTTGTACACTCCAAGTAAGGGAAGCATCAAAGTCGATAAAGCCAACTGGCATAACATTAGCACAACTGAATTGTCCAATAATATTTCAATCATCTTCCAAGATTTTATGCTTTATAATGTTACCGCACAAGACAACATTAGGTATGGCAATACAAGACGAGATCAAAATATTGAAGACATCAAAATTGCTGCGGAAAAAGCTGGCGTTGATCACCTCTTTAGTAATCTTAAAAATGGCTACGACACAACCCTTGGTACCTTATTTAAAAATAGCAAAATGTTGAGTAGAGGTGAGTGGCAGCGCACAGCCTTAGCTCGCTCCTTTTACAATACCAATGCCCAGTTAATTATACTTGATGAACCAACCAGCTCCTTAGATGCCTTTACTGAGGCTAATTTGATAACACACTTTAAGGAGATTACGAAAGACAAAACAGCAGTTATTGTCAGCCATCGTCTTTCCACCATAAAGTTAGCAGATATAATTATAGTCATATCTGATGCTGGTGTTGCAGAAATGGGCTCACCTGATGAATTAATGACTAAAAAAGGTGCTTATTATGAAATGATACAATCTTTAAAGTAGTTATTTAATTACAAACGTAATGCCGCCGTATACTCCAAACGAATAGGGCTGAAACCCATAATCTGAATCAGAATTAACAGAGTTTATAAAATATTTAAAGCGAGGCTCCAGACTAAAATGAAGTAATTTTCCCAAAGGAACTTCAACGCCAACGCCAACTGAACTACTTATTACAAACGGCTTAATGCCTTCTGTCTTTCCAATTTCTTCTTCCTGACTATCATTAATTGCATAGGCGGTATTACCCACCAGAAAGTTAGAACTAAAACCACCTGCCAAGGAGACATATGGAAAATTCTTAAACAGGGAGTAACGTGCCATCATAGGAATTTCGAGGTATTCCAGACTTTGCTTCACTCCATCAGATCGAGGCACAGCTGCATTCATATCATATTCACCAAAATCACCAGGCCTATTCGTAGCATATGCCACTCTCAAGGGCTTATTAATAGCAATATCACCCATAGAATTGGTCAGTTGCATTTGATTTGGTGTATTTGCCGATTCTACCATAGCCTTAGGGTCAGACATATACTGGGGCAGAGAATTGGTTACCTCTTGACCTACCTGAGCGTACATGACTCCAGTTTCGAAACTCCATCGCGAGCCTCTATTAACCCTCAACTGGATGCCACCACCCAATGAATTGACACCGCTTTCATCAACATTAACACCATTGGCCCTAGCCATATTCATATTGTTTCCCGAAGAAGTTTTAGAACTGTATGCAGGAGACAAAACACCTCCTATACGAATTGATGTCTTTTTGCGTTTCTGCGATGTAGGTGTATTAGACGCAAATAAGGGGTAGTAAACTTTCTTCTTATTCGAGTGGAGTGTTGACTTTATTTCATATTTTGTTTCAACAATTACATTAGCCTTCGAAGCCAATGGTTCCAGCACAACATTTGATTTTGCCAGCTCGCTTTTCTTAGAGGGCGCATTAATGTTTCTTTCTACTTTAGAGACAAGCCCCCTCATTTCAGGAAACTCACTCTTTTTACTGGCAACAGTCGTTTCTGAAACATTTGTTTCAACTACATCAGTCACCTCATCCAGCTCCGATAAAGTACTAAGCGATTTTAAATTCACCTGTTGCGATACTTCAATAGGAAGTGTTGTGGTGTCTTGCAATAAATTGACAGACATCCAAAGCAGCAATACAGCAGCTGCGGCAGCAACACTTCTCCATATCATTAATGCACGACTTTGCTTTTTCTGTTTATTCAAAGAGGCCTCAACAGAATCCCACACATAGGATGGCGGCGTGACTAAATGTTCACTTAAGCCTTCCTTAAAAACAGTATCTATATCTTTTCTGTCCTTTAACATACAGCTTGTTTTTTTTCTATCATTCGTGTTTCAACGGTTTTTTTCAACCATTGCCGAGCTCTCGCTAAGTTAGATTTAGAAGTGCCAATAGATATCCCAGCTGTCTCTGCAATTTCTGCATGCGAGTATCCTTCTAACACATATAAATTAAAAACCATTTTGTACTTAGGCGGTAACTCCTGGATCATACTCAAAAGCTCACTTTCGCTGAATGCAACATCGTAGCGCTCTTCATCAACCTCTTCTGTTAACAAAGGGAATTCGTCCACCAAAAGCTCTGGCTGTTTCTTACGATAAACTTCAATGACTGTATTAACTACAATTCGCCTTACCCATCCTTCAAACGAACCTTTAAAACGGAATTTATTGATGTTACCAAATACTTTAATAAAGCCTTCCTGCAAACAATCTTCAGCTTCAGTCCTATCCTTACAATAGCGCATACAAACAGCAAACATCTTCCCCGAAAACATTTCATAGATTTGCTTTTGCGCAGAAGCTTTACCCTTCTGACAAGCAATAATTATGTCGTTGAGTTTATTCACCGGCCAAATTATTCACTTTACAACTTCGTTTGCTCAATTGCTTAATGAAAAATAGCCGATGTTTACTTTGCTTGGTCCACCTCATAGATTAAGTATTCGTATACTTAGATGGTAGAACAGCTAGAGGGTTGCGTGTACTAATAAATTAATTAGTATTTCTTTTTAACACGGTCCATTTCACGTGCGGCATCTTTCGATTTAAGCGATTCTCGCTTATCATGTTGCTTTTTACCTTTTGCAAGGGCAATTTCAATTTTTGCATACCCTCTATCGTTAAATGATAGCTTAATGGGTACTATGGTTAATCCAGATTCTTTTGTTTTTCGTTCAAGCTTTTGAAGTTCTTTCTTCTTAAGAAGTAGCTTTCTTTCCCTTTCAGGCTGGTGGTTATTATAAGTACCGTAAAAATACTCTGATACGCGCATGCCCTTAAGCCACAATTCACCATTAACAAAGTAACAGTACGAATCAACTAAACTTGCTTTTCCAGCACGTATCGACTTTATTTCAGTCCCAACCAATTGTAATCCGGCTCTAAAACGTTCAATTAGTTCATAATCAAACGTGGCTCTTTTATTTCTTATATTTAGTCTTGATGTTGACTCGCTCATAATGATAATTCGCTTATGTATACAAATAGCTTTTCAATAAGCATTGGAATGGTTAATATGACGAAACTAAACAAAACCGTCTGCCAAACATGCGCCTCTTTAGTAGAGGTAGGTGTTTGACCAATACCTAACCACACCAAGTATACGAGGTATAAATTGATGACATAACCAATAAAAAAGGTCTCTGGAAATAATGCACTCACAATGCCTACCAAGTACATAACAACCGAAGGGTAAGCGACCAGTTTAAAAACCATTCCTTTATCCACCTCTTGTCGAAACAACTCCATCACTTTCAACAGTATATAATAAGCAATATACAGGCCAAAAAAATAGGATGAAAAGGTAAACACAGCTTTCTTGAGGGCGATTTCAAAATTCAAACCATTCTGGCTCAACAAGTAACCTACAAAAACAGCTGCGGTATAAAAGCCAATTAAAGGTAAATTAAATTGTCCTAAAATTTCGTTAAAGGACATCTTTTCTCGCCCAATTACCTCCCATTCTTTACGAGGTGTAATAATAAGCGCCTTTAATCTGGTTATTAAATTACGATACATACCCATTAGGCTAATCGTTCCCTTATTTGTTTTACTATTTGTCATTGAGGACAAAAATAAGAAAATTATCAAACTCTATGGCAAAATACCCTTAAAGCAATACAACTGCTCTCCTCGTTAAACCATAATATTGTCCATAAAATGTTATAGCTTTGGGGAAAATATTAGCCATATGCAAATCGAAACATCCCCATACAATCTGCTTGTTATCCTTGGCCCAACCGCCTCTGGCAAAACAAATTTCGCAACGCAGCTAAGCCATCAGATTGATGGTGAAATCATTAGCGCTGATTCGCGTCAGATTTATCGAGGAATGGATTTAGGGACAGGCAAAGACCTTGAGGACTATACCATTGATGGCACTCGGATACCTTACCATCTAATTGACATTGTTGATGCAGGCTACAAATACAATGTATTCGAATATCAGGCTGATTTTTTTAAGGCCTTTGAAAAGGTTAAAAACAATGATCACTTTCCAGTCATGTGTGGCGGTACAGGTATGTATATAGAATCGGTATTAAAAAAATACAAACTAATTAATGTTCCTGTTAATGATAATTTGCGCGATTCCTTACAGGGTAAAGACCTCAAAGAACTCAGCTTTATTTTAAGCCAGTTTAAATCATTACACAATCAAACTGATACCGATACTATTAAACGTGCGATAAGGGCCATAGAAATTGAAACCTATTATCAAGATAATCCCGAAATAGTAGTTGAATTACCCGAGGTTAATCCGCTAATAATTGGTGTAAATATTGATAGAGAAGAACGCCGAAAAAAAATTACTGATCGCCTTAAGAAACGCATTGACGAAGGCATGATTACAGAGGTTAAGCAATTACTAGACAGTGGTGTTGCTCCTGAGGACCTAATTTATTACGGCCTTGAGTACAAGTACTTAACCATGCACGTTACTGGTGAGTTAACCTACCAACAAATGTTTGACAAACTTAATGTAGCCATACACCAGTTTGCCAAACGCCAAATGACTTGGTTTAGAGGAATGGAGCGAAGGGGAGCCACAATACATTGGATGGATGCCTTCGAACCAATTAACAGTCGCATTGAAAAGGTACTGCACCTACTAAAACCCTAGTCTTTAATGTAAGCTACCACCTGATTGGCAAAGAAAGTAGGCACTAAGACTTCACCAGTATGAGGGTTATACGCTATATCTGCACTTTGAATGTTATCTGCTTGCGTATCCAATAGCTTTACAGGGTCATGAGAAGGTTTGAAATAGTACATTTCTCCTTCCCAATATGAATAGTAATAACCCCCTTTACCGTCTGACTCTATGCCATCAACTTGACCAGTTGTTTCAACAAACACCTCATGAGTTTTACTGGCCACCTCAACTTTTAAAATCCTATTATTTGTGCCTACAAGTACATAGTCTTCTTCGGCAAACAATCCGTTCACCCCTTTTATCGCTTCCGACTGAAGCCACACCTCTAGCTTATTATCATTTAGTACATAAATGCAGGCATTGCCCGAATCTGAGACTAACACCTCGTTATTATGTGTTATGGTAACATCATTTAAAAACGAAGCATCGACGTGTGGTATGCGCTTAACAATCTTCGCTTGTTCTATGTCGATAATAACCAACTCATTGATATTGGAAACATACAAAATACCATCGTTAATGGCCATTCCTTTAGGAGCATCTAATCCTTCAATCCATTTTAGATGCATAACTTCCCCCTTCAGCGATAGTTTTGAAATAAAGCCCACACCATCTTTATTTGCCGGACTACCAACTATATTAGAAACAAAGATGCACTGTCCTTCTTCATAATATTTAACCGATTCCGGCACTTCTAGTTTAGCTTCCGTTACCCACGATTGACTGAGCTGCGCATTGGCAGCTGTGCATAGTGCACACAAGGTTATCAAATAAATTAGTCTGTTCATCATCTTCATATATGTGTTTATCCAAGAATTCGAATTAATTGGAAATAAAAATAACATTTTTTAATACACGAACGTATTGATTGATATACATTTTACCATGCTCAATTCAACAGAAAGGTAAAGTATAGTTTTTAATGTATAGATAATAACGTATTTTTAAAGTGTTATCCAAACAGCCAAACTATGGAAAGCATCGAAGATTATATATTAAGGATTACAAAATTAGCCAATCGGAATAAAGAATTAAACGACCAGCTCCAAGGCCTGGTGGGCCGATATGAGATTATTCAGAAACAAAATGAGAAGTATTTAAACCTACTTTCAGAATATTCATATGAAGAAATAGAAGAACGCTTAAAATTGCCAACTAAGAAGCGTGTGAAGCGTTTCAAGATGGTTTCGGTGCTATATGCTACCATAAAAGGCTTTGAAGAACTATCCGAACAACCACACTCGCAAGAGCTCATTGATAAGTTAGATGAACTATACTTAACTTTTGATGATATAGCCAAGAAATATGGTGTCCTTAAAGTTAAAACCATTGGTGACACCTTTTTATTTGCTGGTGGCATTTTAGAAGAAAACAGAACCAACCCTGTTGATGTTGTTAATACCGCTCTTGAAATGCAAACTGCAACAAGTAAGTGCATGGCTAATGGCGACAAAGAGCCGTTCTGGAAAGTGAGCATTGGCATTCATACCGGACCAGTATTGGGTGAACCTACCGGTAAGAAAAGTGCTCCTTATACCTTAACTGGGGAAAGTGTTAACATAGCATCACGAATGGGGATGACCTGTAAAGCTGGGCAAATCAACATTTCGGTGATGACATACGAGCTCATCAAAGAATTTTTTGCCCTCTCTGAAAATGGGAAAATGCCAGCTAAATACAAGGGCTTTCTTGACATGTACAACGTGGTGGGCATCTTACCAAAACTGTCAGAAAATGGTCATGGCGTTATGCCTAACAGGCGTTTCACTACAAAATATAGCCTCATCCAGTTTATGGACATCCAAGAAGAGCTGCTTGATATACTAGAGCAAAAGCTACCAGAAAACTTATACTATCATAACATCAAACACACCATAGATGTAGTAACTGAGGTGGAATTGATTGGATGGGCTGAAGGCTTAAAAGAAGAAGACATCCTTTTACTCAAATTAGCTGCATTGTTTCACGACAGTGGACACACCATAGACTATAAGGAACATGAGTTGCACGGAGCCAGTATTGCTAAAGACATACTGACGAACTACAAATACCCTCAGGATCAGATAGAAACCATATGTCGCTTAATTATGTCGACTAAATTCCCTCCTGAGCCTAAAGATCTACTGGAACAAGTTATTTGTGACTCCGACCTTGATTACCTGGGACGAAGTGACTTTATTCCCGTATCTAACTCTCTTTTTCAAGAACTTAAAGAGCGAAACATGATCGGCACTTTTGATGAGTGGAATCAATTGCAACTCAATTTCATACGTCAACATCAATATTATACTGATACAGCCTTGCACCTTAGAGAAGTGAATAAGCAAAGCCAGATTGAACGTTTGGAAGGTTTGCTACAAATAAGTGCAAAAGCACCATAAACGCATTTAATAACAAAAGGCCTGAAGACAACTATCTCCAGGCCTTTCTTATTGCATTTAATTACCTTTATTTCTTTAGGCCAGCACGTTTAAGTAATGGTTCAATCGTTGGTTCTTGACCTCTGAAATTCTTATATAATTCCATTGGGTGAGCCGTACCTCCTTTTTCAAGAATTT
>Ga0193951_1000612_pt1 | contig 16018 bp, 17 predicted proteins | sample BB_2_MG_FD_140370 | JGI IMG/M metagenome (GOLD analysis project Ga0193951, IMG submission 140370) | Microbial mat bacterial communities from the Broadkill River, Lewes, Delaware, United States - BB_2_MG | ecosystem: Environmental > Aquatic > Freshwater > River > Microbial mats | place: USA... | reverse complement strand
GATACAGATTTTATGTTTTTGTTATTTGATAAAAGCAAAATTACTAAATTCCCAATGATTAAGTATTTTGGAGGGATTCCATATTACATAATCTTAGTTGAATTTGCTGCTATGGGATTTATTGCTGGATTTTATCAAGTAATTAATAAACTGAAAAATAAATTTGAATAGGAGGGATACATTTGAAATTAGTTAAACAATATGGTTTTATCTTCAGAATTATTGGAGCGGCTTTATTAGTAGGATTGGCACTGTTTTTAGAATTTGGTGATGGTGAAAGAATCGTTATCCCGTTTGTAGGTAGTTTAATAATTTTATACAGTGTGATTAGATTAGTTCCATTTATCAGAACACAAAGAAATGATTTGATAAAAACAATTAATATTATGGAAATTACGATAACAATAGTTATTGGGATTATAATGATTGTTGGAGCAATTGTTGTTAAAGATGTTGAAGGAGTTTTTTCTGATATCTTTGGTTATATGTTTGGTGCTGTTTTAATTGGGAGAAGTGCTGTGCATTTTTATTCTCTTAGTTATGGTGTTGAAAAAGGTGACAATATTAGTTATCTATTCCATATCTTAGCTTTACCTGCAGGAACTATCGCAATTACAATGAAAGATTTCGATGGTGCTGTTTTAATCCATATAATCTTATTATTTAGTGTTTTAACTGGTGGTTATTTAGGTTATGGTGGTTATAAAGGGTATCAAGTATATCGTATAGAAAAAACTATGGATGTAAATATTACTAGTAAAACAGAAAAAAATATTAATGATCAAATTGTTCCAGAAATTGAGGAACCAGCTCAAGATCACGTAAATTAAAAGGTTGTAGCGTTTGCTACAACCTTTTTTTTATGATTTTAATTTGGTTAGATCATTAATAGAGATTATTCCACCTTTAGCATTTACAACATTATAACCATTATCAAGTAGAATTTTTGTTAAATGATAAGATCTTGACCCACTATTACATAATAAGTAATAAATCTCTTCTTTGTTCATATACATATCAACATTACTAATAAGTTGATTCATTGGAATATTCAATGTCCCGTTCATCGTAATATCACGATGTTCATATGGTTCTCTAATATCAATAACTTTTATATGATTTGATAGATGCATATTATAGACTTCATTTGCATCAACTTCTTTGATATTGTCTTTATTATTCATTTATTTCACCCTTTTTTAATGTATTTCCATAATTATTATACAATATTCTTTGACAAATGCCAGTTTTTTTGTATAATTGTTTTGTATGCTAAATAAGCAGGAGGTCTATCAATGGTAAAAGAAATTTGTTATAAGATAAATAAGAGTAGTATGCTTTATAAAAGACTAATGTCAAAGCACTTAGAAAGACTAGGAATTACTTATGCGCAATTAATGGTTTTAAAAGTTATTAATAACGAACCAGGAATTACAGCTAAAGAAATTTTAGTTCAAATGGATACTGATAAAGCTACACTTTCAGGGGTTATTTCACGACTTGAAAGAGATAATTATATCTTTAGAGTTAAAAACGACAAAGATCGTCGTGTTCAAAACATTTACTTAGCTGGTGGTAGTGCTGAGATTTGTAGTGAAGTTGAGATTATTGAGAACACATGTATTTATGATTTAGTTAAAGGTTTTGATGAAGCTGAAACAGAAATGCTTGTAAACTTACTTGATCGTTTTATTAGTAATCAATTTAAAAAATTAGCAGATGAATAAAAAGAAACTCACAATTTGTGAGTTTTTCTTTTACTTTATATGATAGCGATTACATTTTCTAAATTAAATGACTTGTTTTAGTTAAAATAATTTAATTTTATGTTATAATCAATTTGGATTGATTTTTTAATGAATTAGGAGGAAATTATGAGTACAATTCTAAAAGAAATGTCAATGCTTAATGGTATTCCTGGTAACGAAAGACAAGTACGTGAATACATGGCAGACAAAATGCAAGATTTAGCAACGATTTCATATGATAACTTAGGTAGTATTATTGGTGAAAAAATTGGTAATCCTGATGGACCAAAAATTATGGTTGCAGGACATATGGATGAAGTTGGATTTATGGTTACAAGAATCACTGATGAAGGATATGTTAAATTCACTCCTGCAGGTGGTTGGTGGAGTCAAGTTATGCTTGCTCAACAAATGGTTATTACAACAAAAGATAACAAAGAATTAAGAGGAGTAATTGGTGCAAAAGCTCCACATATTTTAACTCCAGAAGAAAGAGCTAAACCTGTAACTATGGAAAGTATGTATTTAGATATGGGTGTTAAAGATAAAGAAGAAGCATTAGCACTTGGTATTATGGCTGGTGATATGGTCACTCCATATATTGAAGCAACAACTTTAAGTAATGAAAAATACTTATTAGGTAAAGCTTGGGATAACCGTGTTGGTTGTGCTGCAGCTATTGAAGTATTAAATAACATTAAAGATACTAATCACCAAAATATTTATTATGGTGTTGGTACTGTTCAAGAAGAAGTAGGATTAAGAGGTGCTAAAACAAGTACTTATAAAATTAATCCAGATATCGGAATTGCTCTAGATACAACAATCGCTTTTGATTTCCCAGGTGGAACAAAAGAAACTGAACTTGGAAAAGGTGTAGGAGTTGTCTTTAAAGACGGTTCTATGGTTGGACATAAAGGTTTAAGAGATTTTGTTATCAGTGTTTGTGAATCAGAAAAAATCCCTTACCAGTTAACATACCTTGAAAGAGGTGGTACTGATGGTGGAGCAATGCACTTAACTGCTGCAGGAGTTCCTTCAATTGCTTTATGTTTACCAGTAAGATATTTACATTCACATACATCTATCGTTCATAAGGATGATTATGATGCAATGGTTAATTTAGTAACTAAGCTAATTGAAAAATTAGATAAAGAAACAGTTGAAACATTAACTTATAAGTATTAAAATAAAGGCCTAAATAGGCCTTTATTATTTGTGAGGTGGTTTTTTGAGAATAATCGCAGGAATATACAGAAGTCGCGTCTTAAAACGCGTAGAATTAGAAACAACTAGAGAAACAAGAGATATGATAAAAGAGGCAATATTTAACCATGTTGGACCTTATTTTTCTGATGAAGTTGTTTTGGATTTATTTTGTGGCAGCGGCTCACTTGGAATTGAAGCTTTAAGTAGAGGTGCAAAACAATGTTATTTTAATGATGCTAATAAAGAGGCAGTTAATGTTGTTAGCGAAAATATGAAGATTTTAGACATAAAATCATCAGGAATTGTAACAAATCAAGATTTTTTGAGTTTTTTACTTGCAACTAGCCAAGTTTTTGATATAATCTTTTTGGACCCGCCTTACTCGCTTGATGTTACTGAAAAGATTATTGAAGTAATTTCCGAAAGAAAACTATTAAGTAATCATGGTATTATCATTTCATTGACGGGAAAATTAACGCTTTTAAAAGATGAAATATTTGATATAATTAAGTATAAAGAAAAAACAAAAGGTATTACAAAAATATCTTATTGGAAAAGGGGTTAGAAGATGAAAGTAGCAGTTTATCCTGGTAGTTTTGATCCGATAACGTTTGGTCATATCGACATCGTAAAAAGAGCGTTAAAAGTATTTGACAAATTATACATTGTTCTAAGTGAAAATATGAGTAAGCAATCATTATTTACACCACAAGAACGAGTATTGATTTGTGAAGAAGTGTTAAAAGAGTATTTAGATAAAATTGAATTAGTAGTTTCAAATGAATTAACTGTAAAGCAAGCAAAAAGTCTTGGAGCGACTCACATCGTTCGTGGACTTAGAGCCTTAACTGATTTTGAGTATGAATTTCAAATGACAGGAGCAAATCGAATCCTTGATCGTGAAATTGATACAATCTTCTTTATGACTGACAATAAGTTTTCTTTCTTAAGTAGTACTACTGTGAAGGAAATTGCACATTTTAAAGGTGATTTATCAGCGTTTGTTCCGGCATATGTTTTACAAAAGATGAATGAGAAACTACACTAGTTTTTCATTTTTTTATGTATTTCGCTACTCTTTTATTTAGAAAAATGTTAATATAACGATAGGTGATAATATGGATGTTAAAGAAAAATTATTTAGAGAATTAAGAAAAGACAACATTAGAATTACAAAGCAAAGAAGAGCTATTATAGATGTTTTGGAAGGTAAACATCTAACAATTCAAGAGATCTATTCTGAATTGAAGAAAAAGGGATACCATAATTTAGGTACTGTTTACAACAACATTGATTTCTTAATTGAACACAAGATTGTTGCACAGTTATTTATTAACGGTAAAAAACACTATGATTTAACAATTGATGATTCAACTCATAGTGCTGACTCTCATATCCATGTTACTTGTAAAGTTAATAATAATATTATTGAAATCAATCAAGGAAAAATCTTTGATTTGATTAAGAATGATGACATCTTTAAAGATTTCAACATTAACAAGCTACAAATCGTAGTTGAAGGTACATGCCAACACTATGATAAAGACTCTTGTAAAGATGATGCATCTTGCTTCATTAAGTCTCTACAAGCCTCTAAATTACTATAATAAGTAAAAAAACGTTAGTCTTTAATTAGATTAACGTTTTTTAGTTCGAGATAGTTTGTATTAAAGTAATTAATTTGCTAAAATTGTTATGAGAATATTAAATAATATTAAAGGCGGTTTTATGATGGAAGAACAGAACACAACTCATAAAAGAAGAGTTAGATATAAAGGGAAGTACCCAAAGAACTTTAAAGAAAAATATAAAGAGCTAGATCCAAATAAATATCATGAAACAATTGAAAAAGTAATTAGTAAAGGGAGTACACCTGCAGGGATGCATATCTCAATATGCGTTAAGGAAATATTAGACTTTTTTGATATAAAACCAGGACAAAAAGGACTAGATGTAACCCTTGGATATGGTGGACATACAAAAGAAATGCTAAAATGTTTAGATGGAAAGGGCCATATGTATGCTCTTGATGTTGATCCAGTTGAACTTCCTAAAACCAAAGAGAGACTAAAAAATCTAGGATATGATGAAAACATCTTAACAATAGAAGAACTTAACTTTAAAGATATTGATATTCTAAGTTCTATTGCAGGGAAATTTGATTTTGTTTTAGCTGATCTTGGGGTTTCATCAATGCAAATTGATGATCCAGAACGAGGGTTTTCTTATAAAACAGAAGGGCCTCTAGATTTAAGGATGAATCCCTTAAAAGGAATAAGCGCGGCAAATAGATTAAAAAGAATCAAGATTGATGAACTTGAAGGAATGTTAATTGAAAATGCTGATGAACCATACGCAAGAGAAATAGCTGAGGCGATTGTCTTAGAAATAAGAAAAGGAAAATCTTTAGAATTAACAAGTGATTTAAGAAGGATTATTGAAGAAACACTTGACTTTTTACCAAAAGCTACAAAAGATAAAGATATTAAAAAATCTTGCCAAAGAACCTTTCAAGCTCTTAGAATAGATGTTAATCAAGAGTTTGATGCCTTATATACATTTCTAGAAAAACTTCCTAATATCTTAAAACCTGGTGGTAAAGTTGCTATTTTATCTTTTCATTCCGGAGAAGATAGACTTGTTAAAAAATCTTTTAAATTTAATTTTAAAGAAGGTATTTATAAGGAAATAGCTAATGAGATTATTAGACCAAGTGTAGAGGAATGTGGAATTAACAGTAGAGCTCGTTCAACTAAAATGCGATGGGCTATTAAAGCTTAATAGGATATAGATTAGTATATAGAAGTTCTTACCAAAAAAATTAATTTATTTTTTATTGGTAACATTCTGGATATATCTTAACATTACATTCTAGTCTTTTAGAGAAAACAAAAAAACACTTTATTAACATAATGTTCACTTAGAAGGAACATCAAAATTGATTCCCGTTATTTATTTAAGAATAACGTACAAAATAGCATACAAAAAAACTTGAAAATCAATAAATTTTCAAGTTTTTTTTAGTTAATTCATAGTGTTATTCTTTGATCATAATAAGAAGTCATTGTAAGGGGTTTGTCTAAAATCTCTTTTATATTCTCAGCATTTTTTCCAAAATTAGGTAAAGACATATTTATGTTATTCCCATACACTCTAACAATCTTCTTAGTAAATATAAACGTCTTCACTTCATCTATCTCTACATATCTAATATCGTCTCGTTTCATTTTCAAATGATAAAAAGCAAATAATGTATTTATGATTTCATCTTCAGTAATAATTAACTTACAAACACCAAACGCAACTAAATAACCATATAGTGCGGTAATTATCATTACAATGAATAATAAAAAATTAACAATTGTTGATTTTACAATCTCACCCTCAAACAAAAACACAATTCTAAAGTTCAAGATAATGATAGCGATGATTAAAGTTAGTATCAGACTAAGAAATAAACTTCCAAATCGGTTTTTCCAGTAGAATTTCATAGCAACCTCCATTCCTATATTATTATATCACATTATAATTTGAAGATTAATATTAGTTCTAATAAGATACTAGAAATTAACAATGGTGTCACTTAGTCTATAATTAAAATCACTAACATAAAAACATTCGAGTTTTTGAATCAACAATTTATTTCATATGCTGTTTAATATACTGTTCCATAAATTTATTTCAATACATTGACTTTAATAAAAGAAAAAAGCATTGTTAAATAAATGCTTTTTAATATGTGTTTTCATGCGATGTTTTACTAAAATCACATAAAATAACTTTCTTGTTACTTCTAAGTGAACATTATGCTTTATTAAAGTGTTTTTTAAGTACATTTTTTATGAATCATTAAGATATGAGGAATATCGTCCTCTAAATAGCTTTTACCAACAATTTCAAAACCAAGTGATGTATAGAATTTTTTTAAATACTCCTGAGCACTAATCTTTATATATTGGTCATCATAATTACTATAGATAAACTTAATTGCCTCTTCCATAATTTTCTTAGCAAGACCTTGACCTCGACTTTTTTCACAAACAACAACTCTTCCAATAGAAGGAGCATCAGGGTAACTAATACCGCTTGGCAATACTCTTAAGTAAGCAGTAACTTCGTTGCTATTTTCATAAAACATATGCACAGACTTTAAATCTTTACCATCTAAATCTTGATATACACAATTCTGTTCAACAACAAAAACTTCATTTCTGAGTTTTAATAAGTTATAAAGCTCGTAAATTGTCAATTCCTTAAACGTTTTAATTTTCATGACTACCTCCTTATCATATTAATCTTACCATAAATAAGGTAATATGATAAAATTAAATATATAGATAAAAAAAGGATGATTATATGACATATGAAGTTATTGCAGAAATAATCCCAAATAAACCTTACCGTTTGATTTATCTTAATAATCAAGCAAAACCACTTATTAAAGAATATCCACACCGATTTATGGGTGATAAGGTTTTTTGTGGGTTTTATGGTTTTATTAAAGCTTTTGGAACACCTTTAGAAGTTCATCTAGACGCAATAGTTTTAACTAATTCAAAAGTTTCATTAGGGGATAGTGTTTTATGTAAAGTGATTGGGGCATTTAAACGCAGTGATAATGATCATAAAATTTTACTTGTTGAAAATAATAGTAAGATCGATGATATTTTGCAATTACCAAATACTGAAATTAATGCTCTTTTAAATTTATATGATAACAAAAATTCAATAACCGATGATGATAAAGTTGTTGAGGGTTGGATAACTTCTCATGCAGCAAAAGAACTAATCAAGGAAATTAAAAAGTCTAGAAAAATCTAGACTTTTTTTATTTGGTTAGTGCTTCAATATTTAATACATAGTCATCAATATTAAACTTTCTTTTCAATCCTGCTTGGTTCATATATCTAATTTTCCCAAAAATATCACGGTCTTTCCATGCGCGGTCGTGTTTCCCAAAAACCCATGCAACTCCACAATACCCATTAGGAGTAAATCCATCAATAAAATAGTAATTATTCAAGTAAATAATTATTTGATAAGCTTCATTGTAATCCCTCGACCATTCAATTATCTTTTTAGCCCAATACATTCTCATATAGCCATGCATTCTTCCTAAAATGACCATTTCCTTCATCGCAGTATTAAAGTAAATATCATGAGTCTTGAAGTTAATATAATCATCTATAGTATAGATATATTCCCGTTTATCATTGACATGAATATTCATTGATTGGTATGCCCAATCATAAGTTATATGATTAAAATCATAATATTTTTTGTTATAGAAAACAAAATTATAAGATAACTCTCTTCTGATTATTAATTCTTCAATAAATAAGTCAGAGTTTGCCTTATTAGACTTTAATACTTTATTATATATATATAAAGGTGAGATAAAACCATACTTTAAATAAGCACTTAAATTGCTTGTGTAATTATTAGATGGATCATTTCTTTGATCATAATATGATAACTTACTTTCAATAAAGTTATCTAGAATTTCTCTAGCGACTTGTTCATAATGAAAATAAGGAGCTTTAAAATCAATATAATCATTATAGTAATCAATTTGCAATTTGATTTTAGGACGTATAGTCCTAGCACTATACTCTTCTTTGTTTGATGCGCTAATAACAGGAACAACTACGTTACTTTCAACTAATGTAAAAGAAATACTATTATAAAACAAAAACTCTTCAATAGCCTTTTCTACTACTAAATGCTCAAATAAATATGCACGATCTTTTATAACTAAAGAACTATTCTTTAAAATCTCGTAGAAGTTCTTTGAGGGTTCTTCAAAATAAAAAATATTTTCTGTGAATTTGGATAGAAAACCTTTAAAACCTTTAATGCCATCTTTAAAAAAGTCATTGTTTCTTTGATTAGCTTCAGGTTGCTTAAAAAGAATGATTTGCAAGGGGCAATTAAGCTCTTTAGAAAGCTTAATTGCTTTTAATAAACCATGATTATAATGAATTCTAAACGAGTGGCTCATTAAATAAGTAATTACTCCTGTTTTATTAAAGTTTAAAACATCAAAGAAACGTGATTGTGTAATTTTGCTTGAATTTTCCATACTATCACCTCTAAACTATTATAATTTCATTATATCACTGTTTAGATATCAATATACTATAGATACTTTTAGAGACTACCTAGTAAATATAAAGCTATACATAAAATAATATTGTGTTATAATATGTTGTCCATAAAAACAAACAATGAGAATACTGTTTAGGAAAGAGGAAATAATGTTAAAAATCGACCAATTAAAAGTAAATATTGATAGCGAAACTGATGATTTAACTAACGCAATATCTAAAAAGTTAAGAATTAGTACTAGAGATATTAATAGTTATAAAGTTTTAAAGAGATCTATTGATGCTAGAAAAAAACAAGAAATATATTTTGTTTTTAGCGTTCTTGCTGATGTCAAAAATGAAAGTAATTTCTTACAAAAGAAAATACCTAACGTTGAAATCTACAACAAAGTAGAAGAAGTATTAATCAATCCAAATATTAAATATGATAAAACAAAAAAGATTGCAATTATTGGATTTGGACCTGCTGGTATGTTTTCAGCTTTAAGATTTTCAGATGCTAATATCAAAGTAACTGTATTTGAACGTGGTGAAAATGTTGATGATCGTAAACATACGATAAATAGATTTTCAAATAGAGGAATTTTAAATCCTGAATCAAATGTTCAGTTTGGTGAGGGTGGAGCTGGTACTTTTTCTGATGGAAAACTTACTAATAGAAGTAAAGATATTAGAGGTAAATATTTATTTGAACATTTTGTTAAAGCTGGTGCTAATGAGGAAATTATGTATGTTCATAATCCCCATATTGGTACTGATAAACTAGTAGAAGTTGTAAAGAATATTAGAAAAGAAGTTGAATCAAAAGGTTCTGTTGTTAAGTTTAATCATAAAGTAAGTAATATAGTAAAAAAAGATAACAAAATAGTATTAACTGTAAATAATAAGGATGAAGAGTTTGATTATGTTATCCTAGCTACTGGACATAGTGCTAGAGATACTATTGAAATGCTTTATAACAATAATATTGAAATTACACAAAAACCATTCGCAGTTGGATTTAGAATTGAACATCATCAAACAATGATAAATAAGGCTCAGTTTGGAGTTAACCATAATCATAAGAAGTTAGGATCTGCTGAATATAAATTAACTCACCAAACTTCAAAAAACAAAGGTGTTTATACATTTTGTATGTGCCCTGGAGGAGTAGTGATGCCTGCTTCATCAGAACCAGGATTATTAGCAGTTAATGGGATGAGTGAATATAACCGAAATAAAGTAAATGCTAATAGTGCATTACTAGTCAATGTTAATGAGTCAGATTTCTTAAGTAATCACCCTCTTGCGGGAATTGCTTTTCAAAGAGAAATTGAAAAGAAAGCTTTTGAACTGGGTGGAAGTGATTATAAAGCTCCAGTACAAACAGTTAAAGATTTCTTAGATAATAAAACTACGACTAAGTTAGGTAGCGTTATGCCTAGTTATTCTATTGGTGTTAAATACACAAATTTACGATCAATCTATTCTGAAAGCATTAATGAGGCATTCATTGAAGCTTTTAGTAAATTAGGTAATAAATTAAAAGGATTTAATAATGATGATGCTTTACTTACAGGTATAGAATCAAGATCATCATCTCCAGTTCGTATATTAAGAGATAAAGAAACACTTGAAAGTACAAACTTACCTAATTTTTACCCAACAGGTGAAGGTGCTGGTTACGCTGGTGGAATTGTATCTGCTGGTATTGATGGAATAAAAGTTGCAGAATCAATCTTAAGCAAAATTAAGAAATAGATAATAAAAAAAGCTAGAAATCAGATGATTTCTAGCTTTTACTTTGCTATTTTTTATGTAATTATTCCCACTCAATTGTCCCTGGAGGTTTTGATGTAATATCATAAACTACACGATTAATACCTCTAACTTCATTGATGATTCTTGAGACAGTATTATCTAAGAACTCATAAGGTAGTCTTGAGAAAGTTGCAGTCATAAAATCTGTTGTATTTGCACTTCTAAGTGCTGCAACATATTCATATGTTCTTTTATCACCCATAACACCTACTGTTTTAACAGGCAATAAAACAACAAATGCTTGTGAAACTTCATTGTATAAATTATTTTTTTCTAGTTCCTCGATAAAGATATTATCAGCTCTTTGTAAGATATCAACTTTTTCCTCTGTGATTTCACCTAAGATTCTTATACCAAGACCTGGTCCTGGGAATGGATGACGGAAAATCATGTTTTTTGGTATCCCTAAAGCTAAACCTACTTTTCTAACTTCATCTTTGAATAATTCACGTAGAGGTTCTAATAATTTAAAGTCTAAATCATCAGGTAATCCTCCAACATTGTGATGTGATTTTATCGTTTCACTAGGTCCTTTAATTGATACAGATTCAATAACGTCTGGATAAATAGTACCTTGAGCTAAAAACTTAGCATTTTTAAGTTTCTTTTGTTCTTCTTCAAAAACTTTAACAAACTCATTACCAATTGCCTTACGTTTAAGTTCAGGATCACTGACACCTCTTAGTTTATTAAAGAAACGTTCTTTAGCATCTACTTTGATAATCTTCATATTAAAGTGTTTTTGATATGTATCCATTACTTTTTGATCTTCTTTATATCTAAGTAATCCTGTATCAACAAAAATACAAGTTAGTTGATCTTTTATAGCTCTGTGAATAAGCATAGCAGCAACTGAAGAATCAACTCCACCACTAAGACCTAGGATTACTTCGTCATCTTGAACTGTTTCTTTAATGTCTGCGATTGTTTTTTCAATGTAATCATCTAAGTTCCAGTTTTTAGTTGCATGACAAACACCATCTACAAAGTTTTCAATAATGTTTTTACCAAATTCTGAATGAGTAACCTCAGGATGAAACTGAAGATTATAGATATCTAAAGTATTATGTTTTGCAGCTGCGATTGCAGAAGGAGTAGTTGCTAATAAAGTAAATTCTTTACTTAAACTATCAACATGATCACCATGACTCATCCAAACAATTGATTCTTTGTTTACATTTTTAAATAAAACATCGTCTTTAGAAATAGTTAAAGTGCTTTTTCCATACTCTCTTTTATCACTAGGACTAACAGTTCCACCCATTAAATATTGAGTAATTTGCATTCCATAACAAATTCCTAAAATTGGTTTACCTAAATTGTATATTTCTTTATCAATATGAGGTGCATCAGTGTCATAAACACTATTTGGTCCACCTGATAAGATTATCCCTTTAACAAACTCATCTTTCAAATAATCAAGATCAACATTAAAAGGTACAATTTCTGAATAAACACCCATTTCACGTACTCTTCTAGCAATTAACTGATTATATTGACTTCCAAAATCTAAGATTATTATTTTGTCCATTATTTCACCTCTAAAGCTTTATTTCCGATATCCTTACGGTATATCAAATTATCACATTGAATTGATTTTACATTATTATATGCAGTTATACAAGCATCTTTTAAAGTTTTTCCATGACCTTTAACAAATAACACTCTACCACCATTTGTATATAATGACTTATCATTGATTTTTGTTCCCATGTGGTAAATATCATCAGATATTGATTTATCAATTCTAATCAATACATCTTTTTGGTATTCTCCTGGGTATCCATCACTAGCCATAACAATGCCTAAGTGATGGAAATTATCCCAAATAGGAGTATATGGAAGATTATTAGTTATATTGAATATTAATTCAATTAAGTCTGATTTTAGTCTTGGAAGTAGTATTTCTGCCTCAGGATCACCGAATCTTGCATTAAACTCGATAACCTTAGGTCCATTACTTGTATACATGATTCCACCGTATAGAAAACCACTAAAAGGTTTGTTTTCTTTTTTTAAGGCATTAATTGTTGGTATCATGATTTGATTAATTGTTTCTTGATACATGCTTTCACTAATCATTGGAACAGGAGAATATATTCCCATTCCCCCAGTGTTCGGACCTAAATCACCATCTAGTAGTCTTTTATGATCCTGACTAGTAGGCATAGGAATGATTTCGTTGTTATGTACAAAAGCCATTAAACTAAACTCAATACCCTCTAAATACTCTTCAATTAATACATTACCTTCTCCATAAACTCTTTGCTCAAGCATTAATTTTAAAGCTTGGACACATTCGTTTAAGTTTTCAGCAATAACAACACCCTTTCCTCCTGCTAAACCATCAAATTTAATTACAAGAGGAAAAGTTACACTGCGTATATATTCAACAGCATCCGCATAAGAAGTAAGGACTTCATATTTAGCTGTTGGGATGTTATATTTTTTCATTAACTCTTTGGCAAACTCTTTACTAGATTCAATCATCGCACTGTCTTTAGTTGGACCAAAGACTGTTATAGTAGTGTTCTTGAAACAATCAGTTATTCCTTTTGCTAGATACACTTCGCTACCAGGAATAATTAAATCAATGTTATTCTTGATTGCAAATTCTTTTATTTTTTCAAAATCAAAAGAATCAATATCTACGTTTTTAGCAATTTCCTTAGTTCCAGGATTACCAGGGATACAATATAAGTTATTTAAGTGATTTGATTCACTTATTTTTTTTGCGATTGCATGTTCCCTTCCACCTGAACCAATAATTAGTACATTTTTAAACATTAGTGTTTGAAGTGACGGTTTCCTGTGAAAACCATCTTTATCCCTAGTTCATTACATGCTTTTATTGAATCTTTATCGCGAATACTACCACCTGGTTGAATGATTTTCGTTACTCCATATTCACTAGCTAGTTTAACTACATCATCAAAGGGGAAGAAAGCATCACTAGCTAATGTAAGTTCTTCATTATAACCGTGTTCTTTAGCCCAATTTAAAGCGATTAATGCAGCACCCACGCGGTTCATTTGTCCAGCACCTACACCAACAGTAGCTGTTCCTTTTGTAATTACAATGGCATTTGATTTAACATGTTTACATGCTTTCATCGCAAATATCATCTCGTTAATTTCTTCATCAGTAGGTGTTAATTTTGTAGCACAAGTAATCATTGATTTTGTTAATTCAAGTTGATCAACATCTTGAATTAATGCCCCACCATTAACCGTAACTATTTGTTTAGAAGTAGAAGAGTTTTTAGATGTATCAAGTTTTAAAACTCTTAAGTTCTTTTTAGTTTTAAGTTCAGTTAATGCATCATCATCATAGCTTGGAGCGATGATGATTTCTAAGAAAATTTTATTTAGTTCTAGAGCTAAGGCTTTAGTTACATTTTGGTTTAATGAAATAATTCCACCGAATATTGAAACAGGATCAGAATTATATGCTAGTTTAAATGCATCTAAAATATTAGTGCTTGAGCCTATTCCACAAGGATTCATGTGTTTAAGAGCAATAGCAGTAGGTTCTTTGAATTCATTAAGGATATTGATAGCTACATTTGCGTCTTGGATATTGTTGTATGATAATTGTTTACCATTTAAAATTTCTGCATTTAATAATGAATACTCATCATTATCCATTTTATATAATGCTGCTTCTTGATGAGGGTTTTCACCATATCTTAATTGATTATCAAGCTCAAACACTTTTGTAAATGCATTAGCTTTATAATCAAGTTCTTTTATTAGGTAATTAGAGATATATGAATCATAAACTGCAGTTTTTAAGAAAGCTTTTAGAGATAACTCTTTTTTAAGCTCTAAGCTTGTTTCTCCATGTTCCTTTATCTCTTTTACAACTCTTATGAAATCATCGTTATCAGTGATTGTCGTCACGTATTTATAGTTTTTAGCTGCGCTTCTAATCATTGTAGGTCCACCGATATCAATTTGTTCAATTGCTTCATCAAAAGTTGTGTTTTCTTTTTTGATTGTTTCAACAAAAGGATATAAGTTAACACATACTAAATCAATAAAATCGATATTGTTCTCTTTCATTGCCTTTAGATGATCATTATTATCTCTTAATGCTAGTAATCCTCCATGAATCATTGGATGTAGGGTTTTAACACGACCATCAAGTATTTCTGGACTTTTTGTATAATCACTAACTTTTGTAACAGCTATGTTGTTTTCCTCTAGTAATTTTTTAGTCCCACCTGTTGATAATATTTCATAATCTAGGTTGATTAACTCTTTTGCAAATTCGACAATTCCGGTTTTATCTGAAACACTAATTAACGCTTTTTTCATTAGTTATCCTCCAATATATTTTTTAATGTTTTTGAATATAGTTCATATTCAAGCGCATGTACTTTTTGTTCATATGTTTCTAATGTGTCTTCTAATTCTATCTTAATAATCCCTTGCTCGATTATTTTCCCAGTATCAACGCCTTCATCAACATAATGAATGGTGATACCACCATATTTCACACCAGATTCATAAGTTCTTTTAATAGCATCTTTTCCTTTAAATGATGGAAGTAGAGATGGGTGAATATTGATTATTTTATTTTTAAATGTTTTTACGAAGTTCTCACTTAGAATTCTCATATAACCAGCAAGGACAATATAATCAATATCACGGGCTTTTAATTGTTTAATAATTTCTGCTTCATAAGCCGATTTAGAGCTATAGTTAGAAGCTTTGAAATTAAATATAGGGATATTTCTATCAATCGCTTTTGTAAGTGATTTGGCTTTAGGATTATCAGTGACAAATAAAGAGATATTAACATTTAAAAACCCGAATTTTATGTTCTCATATATTTTATCAAAGTTTGTTCCTGTGCCACTTGCGAATATCGCTATGTTTTTCATTAGATTATTTCTACTTTTTTTGATGTGTTTACATTTCCAATTACACGAGCTTCATAACCATGACTATTTAGTATTGATAATGATTCTTTAACGTCTTTTTTAGCCACACTTACAACCATTCCAATTCCCATATTAAAGATATTATACATTTCATTTAATTTAATATTACCTAGTTTCATTATTAGACTAAAAATTGGAAGTGTAGGTAAAGCATCTTTATTGATTAATGCCCCTTGATGGTCATTAAGCATTCTTGGGATGTTCTC
>Ga0193951_1000610_pt1 | contig 16046 bp, 9 predicted proteins | sample BB_2_MG_FD_140370 | JGI IMG/M metagenome (GOLD analysis project Ga0193951, IMG submission 140370) | Microbial mat bacterial communities from the Broadkill River, Lewes, Delaware, United States - BB_2_MG | ecosystem: Environmental > Aquatic > Freshwater > River > Microbial mats | place: USA... | reverse complement strand
TCTTGTATTAGTAGTTAAAATTAATTCGCACACATTATTGTCGATAAATATGACACGAATATGACAAAATACAAGTTAATTAAATTGTTCTAAGTAGTCGCTATTGCTGGATTTCGCATGTATATAAATATGGAATCAGCTAATATCAGCAAAGAATAAGGCAAAGGATTAAATTAAAAAAAATAATACCATCGAAACAACACTTTTATTCAGCTGCTTCTTCTTCTAAACTTTTTTCTGCGGCGTCCATTGCTTCAACTTCTTCAATGGCTTTCTCAATAGCTTCTTTTGACTTGTCATCTAGCCAAGTTAGCGTATCGTAGTAACGGCGAATATTATCAACATAATGCACCGGCTCAGTTCCTCGAGCGTAACCATATTTGGTATTTTTATAATATTTCTTTTGTTGTAATAATGGTAAGCGAGCTTTTACTTCTACCCAGCGATCAGGATCACCGCCTTGTTGCTGTGTAATAATACGTGCATCATTTAAATGGCCAAAACCAACATTATAAGACGCTAACGCAAACCAAATACGATCTGGATTTGGAATTCGATCAGGCATTTTAGCTATCATGCGCTTGAAATATTTACTTCCACCACGAATACTTTGTTCTGGATCTAAACGACTTTTGATCCCCATTTGTTTAGCCGTAGCTAACGTTAACATCATCATACCTCTTACACCGGTATGTGAACGAGCATGTGGCTTCCAATGCGATTCTTGATAACTAATTGCTGCCAGTAATCGCCAATCGATATCTTGACTATATTTTTGAAAAATATTTTGATATTCAGGTAATCTAGTTTTCACAGCCTTAATAAAAGTGCGTGTTTCTACGTAATTGAACTGCTCAATATGTCCATAGTATTTATCATCTAGCGCCAGCAAAGAACCATTGTGATGAACTTGACCAAAAAACTCGACTAAACTTGCTAAAATAGCGTCGTCAGTAGTTTTATTTACCATCCATGCTAAAGGCTCTGTTTCTTGAATAGTAAAACCGATACTAATTTCAGGATAATAGCGACGACTTGACGCCAGCGTATTACTGTCAACAATGGTATAATCTATTTCATCATTAAGTAATTTAGCCAATAACTCTTCACCGTCAAAATCACTTGTTTCAATCCATTTAAGATCAGGATGAATTTGTTTAAGTTTATTTAAACTTTCTACATGGCTAGAGCTAGCTGTCACCATTAAAGTTCCTGTCAAATCGCTTACTTCTCTAGGTCTTACATTACCTTGTTTAAAGACCAATTTTTGACTGACATTTGTATAGCTCGGGGCAAAATCAAAATCAAGCAAACGCTTTTCTGTTACTGCTAAGCCAGCAGCCAGCAGATCAACTTCTCCAGAGTTTAGCTTAGCAAAGAGTTCATCCAAAGAGTAACTTGGTACAATTTTTAACGAGACATTTAAATAATCAGCATACTGTTTTGCCAATTCATATTCAAATCCTGCGTAGGCATCCATCTCCATGCCATTACCTTGAATATCATTACCTTGCGCATAAAAACTATTGGCACCATATAAAGTACCAATCGTGATATAACCACGCTCAATAATACGTTCAAAGGTTACTTTTTGATTTTTTTCACTACAAGAAACAAGCGCCCCAAGTAATAGAAAAGTAATAAATACCTTTTGTATTATTAATGACTTTTTTGAGTGACAATTTATAAATTTCATAGTGTAATTGTGTCGTGTATTTCCTTGTTAGCCAAGCTCTTTTTTTAAAAGTTAAATTTTCATACAAACAGAAGCTTTTAACGCTTACTAAAAGTTGAGTTTTAAACTATAATACGCGCGAAATTTTCGCTTAGGCTAAGCTCGATAGTTAGTCTAATCAAAAAACCTATAAAAACTTGGTGATTACCCTATGACGATGCCTAAGACGACGTTAATTAAAAACCTTCGTGGCGCTCCTGCACTTTCGGAATTCAGAGTTAAAAAGTTATTAACTCAATGTGAAGAATTACAGCTACCGGTAAATGATATTTATGCTGAATTTGCTCATTTTGCTCAACTTAAAGAAGAATTAAGTTCAAACGATGAGAATGTATTACAGCAATTACTTACTTATGGTCCTACCATTGAAGAACATCAACCTAATGGTTTGTTTTTATTGGTGACTCCTCGTCCAGGCACTATCTCTCCTTGGTCATCTAAATCTACTGATATTGCACATAACTGTGGTCTTACTAACATCGTTCGTTTGGAGCGTGGTATTGCTTACTACGTATCAATAGAGGATGGTAAAACATTAACTTCAGTTCAAGAAGTACAATTAAATGCATTATTGCATGACCGCATGATGGAAAGTATTTTCAATGACTTTGAGCAAGCAAGCTTATTATTTGCTAGCAGCGAACCAGGCAAGCTTACAGCCATTGATATTGAAAACGGTGGTAAGGCAGCTTTAGTTAACGCTAACGTTGAATTAGGCTTAGCACTTGCTGAAGATGAAGTTAATTATTTATTTGAAAACTTCACTAAATTAGGCCGCAACCCGCACGATATTGAACTATATATGTTTGCGCAAGCAAACTCGGAACATTGTCGCCATAAAATATTTAACGCTGATTGGACTATTGATGGCGTTAAGCAAGAGAAATCATTATTTAAAATGATTCGTAATACACACGAACTAAACAGCGATTACGTGCTTAGTGCTTATAGTGATAATGCTGCTGTAATGGTTGGTAATAAAGGTGGACGTTTCTTCCCTAATGCTGAAACAAATGTTTACGGTTATCACCAGGAAGATATTCAGGTATTGATGAAGGTTGAAACCCATAACCACCCTACTGCTATTTCACCTTACCCTGGTGCAGCAACAGGTAGTGGTGGTGAAATTCGTGATGAAGGGGCAACAGGTGTAGGCTCTAAACCTAAAGCAGGTTTAGTTGGTTTTTCTGTATCTAATTTACGTATTCCTGAGTTTGTCCAACCTTGGGAAACCGATTTTGGCAAACCAAGCCGTATTGTTAATGCATTCGACATTATGATGGAAGGTCCATTGGGTGGCGCAGCATTTAACAATGAATTTGGTCGCCCTGCTATTTTAGGTTACTTCCGTACTTACGAAGAAGAAGTTAATTCATTCAACGGCGTTGAAGTACGTGGTTACCATAAGCCTATTATGCTTGCTGGTGGTTTAGGTAATATTCGTGATGAGCACGTACAAAAGCGTGAAATCGTTGTAGGTGCAAACTTGATCGCTTTAGGTGGTCCGGCAATGAACATTGGTTTAGGTGGCGGTGCAGCATCATCAATGGCTTCAGGTCAATCCGCTGAAAATCTAGATTTTGCCTCTGTTCAACGTGAAAACCCTGAAATGGAACGTCGTTGTCAGGAAGTAATCGATAAATGTTGGCAACTTGGTGAAAACAATCCAATCGCCTTCATTCATGATGTTGGCGCAGGTGGTTTATCTAATGCCTTTCCTGAATTAGTATCTGATGGCGGACGTGGTGGTGTATTTGAACTGCGTAATGTGCCAAATGATGAACGCAGCATGGCACCACATGAAATTTGGTGTAACGAATCTCAAGAGCGTTACGTTATTGCTGTTTCAGATAAAAATTTAGCAACGTTTAAAAAAATATGTGAACGTGAACGTGCACCATATGCAGTTGTTGGTCGTGCTACAGAAGAAGAACACTTAACGGTTACTGATTCACATTTCGCTGATGATGAAAAACTAAATACACCAATTGATTTACCACTTGATGTTCTGTTAGGTAAAACACCTAAGATTATCAAAGATGTTAAGTCAGCAAAAGCCGTTGGAGATTGCCTAGATTTAAGTAAAGTTACATTAACTGATGCTGCAGATAGAATCTTAAGTCTTCCTACCGTTGCTGAAAAAACGTTTCTTATAACCATTGGTGATAGATCTGTAACCGGTATGGTTAATCGTGATCAAATGGTTGGTCCTTGGCAAGTTCCTGTTGCCGATTGTGGTGTTACCGCATCAGCGCTTGATTCTTACCACGGTGAAGCGATGTCGTTAGGCGAACGTACGCCGGTTGCCTTATTAAACTTTGGTGCTTCTGCTCGCTTAGCTGTAGCTGAATCACTAACCAATATTGCAGGTACTGATATCGCTGGCTCTGACGGTGATAGATTAAACCGTATCAAACTTTCTGCAAACTGGATGTCACCTGCCGGTCACCCTGGCGAAGATGCTGGTCTTTATGAAGCGGTTAAAGCCATTGGTGAGGAGTTATGCCCTGCGCTTGGCTTAACTATCCCTGTGGGCAAAGACTCAATGTCGATGAAGACTCAATGGGAAGATGATGGTGTACAAAAATCAGTAACATCTCCACTTTCACTTATTATTACAGCTTTTGGTGCTGTTGAAGATATACGTAAAACAGTCACTCCAGAGCTTCGCTCTGATAAAGGTGCAACACGTCTTATCGCTATTGACTTATCTCAAGGCAAAAAACGCTTGGGTGGTTCATGTTTAGCACAAGTTTACAAACAACTTGGTAGTGAAACACCAGATGTTGATAATCCAGAAATATTAAAAGGCTTCTTCAACGCGATGCAAACCTTAGTTCGCGCTGAAAAAGTCATTGCTTATCACGATATTTCAGATGGTGGCTTATTTACAACGATTAGTGAAATGGCATTTGCAGGCCATACAGGTGTTGATATTGATATCAGTAAGTTATCAAATGGTGCTAACGATGATTTAGCAACCTTATTCAATGAAGAGTTAGGTGGTGTAATTCAAGTACTTGACAGTGACATTGAAACAGTTAATTCTGTTTTAACTGAGCACGGTATTTTAGCTTGCAGTACTGTAGTAGGTACGCTTAATGACGAAGACATTATTCGCTTTAGCCGTGACGGTGAAGTAGTACTGGAGAATTCTCGTACTTATTACCGCACTACTTGGGCACAAACAACTTATAAAATGCAATCGCTGCGTGATAATCCTGAATGTGCTCAACAAGAACATGATGTTAAATTTGATACTGAAGATCCAGGCTTAAACACAAAGCTTACATTTGATATTAATGAAGATATTGTGGCCGATTTGATTGCTAAAGATGCTGCTAATTCTACTAATAGTGTGCTCACCAACCCACGCATTGCTATTTTACGTGAGCAAGGTGTTAACTCCCATGTAGAAATGGCGGCATCCTTTGATAGAGCCGGTTTTGTAGCTATTGATGTGCATATGTCAGACATATTATCTGGCAGAACTGATTTAGCCGATTTTAATGGTTTAGTTGCTTGCGGTGGTTTCTCATACGGTGACGTATTAGGTGCTGGTGAAGGTTGGGCAAAATCAATTCTATTTAATACCAATGCACGTGCTATGTTTAAGGCTTTCTTTGAACGTGAAGATACCTTTAGTTTAGGTGTGTGTAACGGTTGTCAGATGTTATCTAATTTAAAAGAAATCATCCCTGGCGCTGAGCACTGGCCTCATTTTGTGCAAAACAAATCTGAGCGCTTTGAAGCACGTTTCTCATTAGTTGAAATTCAAGAAAGTCCTTCTGTATTATTTAAAGGTATGGCAGGTTCTCGTATGCCAATCGCTGTTTCACACGGTGAAGGTCATGCTGAGTTTAAATCTGATGAAGCAATTGATGCTGCAAATAATTCAGGCACAGTATCAATGCGTTTTGTCAATAACTACGGTGATGTTACTGAAACTTACCCTGCTAACCCTAACGGCTCAGTAGACGGTATTACCTCATTAACAACGACTGATGGTCGTGTAACCATTATGATGCCTCATCCTGAACGTGTATTTAGAACGGTTGCTAATTCATGGCATCCTGATAGCTGGGGTGAAGATTCACCTTGGGTTCGCATGTTCCGCAATGCAAGAGCATTTATCGGCTAAGTAATAACGAGCCAGCAGTGCTAACCATGTTGTTAAAACAAAAGCGCTGCTGACTTACATACGATTTACTTAAAAAATTTCAACTACAATAAATAATTAACGAGCAGTCACCAACCATTGTTCGTTAGTTTTTTATCAAATAAAGAGGCAATGATGCAGTTTACCGATAGTCATTGCCATCTTGATTTCTCTGCCTTTGACGCTAACCTCTCTCAACTTCTACAGCAATGTGACACAAATAACATTCACCGTATTATTGTTCCTGCTGTTAAGCCAAGCCACTGGCAAAGAGTCATATCGTTAACAGAAAAAATCACACCAATAAATATAACATGCAGTTTAGGCTTTCATCCTTGGTTTGTTATACAACAAGATATTAACTTGCCAAAAAATTATGATGTTGCTTCACAGGAGCTTAAACTCAAGCAAGCGATCATCGATAATCATAGCTCTCATCAGAATAAAATTGTTGCGATTGGAGAGTGCGGTATTGATATTTGCAAAGCAAAAACAAGTACAAGGAATGAAGATGAATATAATAAAAACATTCAATTACAAGAAGCGTTTTTTGAAATGCAATTAGGCATTGCAAAAGAAAATAATTTACCCGTTATTATTCATCACTGCCAATCACACCCACTAATACTAGCGTTACTAAAACAATATAAACTGGCAAACGCAGGGGTTATACATGCATTTTCAGGAAGTTATCAACAAGCTAAAGACTATGTGAATTTAGGGTTTAAGCTAGGTATTGGCGGTACTATCACCTACCCTAGAGCTAAAAAAACAATTGATGCAGTAAAGCGTCTACCTTTATCCAGCTTATTATTAGAAACTGATGCTCCGTCTATGCCCCCTTTTGGAACTCAAGGCAGCAATAACTCTCCGCTAAATGTACTTGCAGTATTTCAGGCTTTATCAGTGATAAGAGACGAGCCAGCAACAATGATTGCTGCACAGATAGAGCATAATGTTGAAGAGTTATTCTTTAGTTAGTAGGTTTTAGGTGCTCTATAGCCTTGTCTACTAAATCGATTTAAACCTCGTGTCAGGAGAAAACCGATAACGCCTGCGACAATAAGTAATAACCTGAACGATGTATGACTTTCATAGTTGTTATGCATTAACGCTGACGTTAAATAAGACTTTTCTATCGTCAGTCGTAAATAGCCCTGAAGCTCTGTATTTCTAATTTCTTTAATAACGGGAACATATAGTTTACTTTTATCAAGTGACGGCATCACTTCATCAATACCATAAAGATATTTAATCGTACTGCTAACTTCACCACTCGACTCGGACTTCAACAGTAACTGTCCAGTGTTATCATAAAAATGTACATGTTTAATATAATCAGCATCAGCAAGATTATTTACATAGGACTGTACTTGAGCATTACGTTCTATTTTGGAGATAGAATTACTATTATTCATTAAAATTACTGAAATGCCGGCAATAGCTTGCCCTAAAAGTTTATCGGCAACTTGTTCAAAATGCTGCTCAATAATTTGATTATTTTTTTCTGTATTATCCACTAAAAATACCAGCAGCAAGACTATAAGCAAAATAGCACTAACTAATTGCAGAATTTTATTATAAATTGACGATAGTTTAGGGTATAAAGGCTGTTCTAATTTATTCATCATAAAAATGCATGGTATCGAAATACATGCACCTATAATAGAGAGTTAACGTGTCTTTTTCTACTACTGTATCCTTTTCTACTGAAATATCATCATTATCGCTTGAAAATCACTTTGCACAGAGTGAAATTAAAAGTAAATTACCTCTTGATTTTACTTTAAATGATGAGCGCTTAGCATTAAATGAAGGTCATAATATTGACTCATCAAAACCTGAATTAGTGGTGTTTTCTGATTTAACATTACAAAATTTACTATTATTGCAAGGTAATGGCTATTTTACTATTGATAGCTTAATTGCAATAAACACCCGCAATAACCAGACAAGTTATCGTTTTAATGTGACTTGTACTGATTTCATTAAATCTCGCCAAGCCATTGCTGACTTTGCCTTAGCAAATAAAATAGAGGCGGCATTAATTCTAAATGCTCCAAAGCTTAATACACCAGGCTTATTAGTCATGGATATGGATTCAACCACCATTGAAATTGAATGTATTGATGAAATAGCGAAATTAGCAGGTGTTGGTGAAGAAGTATCTGCGGTAACAGAATTAGCTATGCAAGGTCAATTAGATTTCTCTCAAAGCTTACATCAACGTGTTGCAACATTAGCTAATGCACCTGAGAAAATTCTTGCCGATGTAGCAAAAAACATTCCATTAATGGCGGGATTAGAAACATTAATTAGCGAGCTTAAAAAACATAATTGGCGTATCGCAGTCGCATCTGGGGGCTTCACTTATTTTGCTGATCACCTTAAGGATATGTTAGCTCTTGATGCAACTTTTGCTAATGTATTAGAGATTGTTGACGGTAAACTCACCGGAAAAGTCTTAGGTAGTGTTGTCGATGCGCAAGTAAAGGCAGATTCATTAAATTTATTAGCAGATAAATATCAAATTCCTCATGCTCAAACCGTTGCTATGGGTGATGGCGCTAATGATCTTGTGATGATGGCTGCTGCTAACTTCGGCGTTGCATTTCACGCTAAACCCATTGTATTAGCACAAGCTGATAGTAGCATTAACCAACAAGGGTTAGATTGTTTATTACATTGGTTAGCCTAACGAGACGGCTCTATTATAAATAATAGAGCCGATAACTGCACTCTACAGTCATTAAAATTCGAGGTATTAACTATAATCGATGGCTGTACAAAACTTCATGCGTAATATCGATACATTGAATAGATGCAACAACACTCAAAATATCTTGCTCTATTTGTTTACTACGGTGTATAGCATAAGTGCTAATATAGCTAAGCTCAGCGTTTAAATATTCTAAATTAGGTGTGTTAGTACGTGATATTTTTAATTGAAAACTGAAGAAACTGCCTTTTTGGGTTGCTTGCTTGATAAAGTTTTTCCTCAACGCTGACGTATTCAACTCTCGCTCAAACTTTATACTCACCCCTTTATCAATTTGATCAACATTATTAGCAATAGAAATATAAAGAACATCAGTAATAGGCTCAGCATTTATTACCAGCTTCTTCAGGCAAGAATCAAGAAAGTTATCCTTATATAGCTTGGTTAATATAGGATAGAAATTGTAATAGCCTTTTCTATCACTAAGTATACGTAATCGCTCTAAAAAATCATTATCCTGATTATTGGTAACCAGCACTTCTACTTTGTAACGGCTACCACTTGTTTGTACAATTAATGTAGGAACTTCAATGCATTGAGAATAGTGTGTACGCAGTGATTCAGCTAAACCCGGCAACAATGAACTTCCTTCATCAGTGGTTAGCTTCTCTTTATTTTTCTCAATTAATAATTTAAAAAATGTGCGACCTACATGCTGGTGTGATCTAATATAAACTTTGCAATTAAGCACTGTTTTTTTCTGATTAACTTTTATAACCTCATAAGGTAATTTTTTCAATTCATGGGATGAAGTTATCTTTTGTAGGCTTGGAAATGTCATGCTAATAACATCACCAGCACGAACCCCTACACCTTCACTTAGTACCAACTTAACACCTGAAACAGAGAAGTCGATAGAGTTCGCTTGCCATTCTTGTTTATTATTTTCCAATATAACCGGCGTTTTATAAATAAACCTAGGCTCTTGTCGCAAATTCTTATAGCTGATGCCTAACTGCTGAACAACCAATTTATTTTTTAAACGCTTATGTCCAAACTTTTTCAATTTATTTACATCTATTCCTTTATTTGAAAAACCTTGATACTCAACAATAGAGGTTTGATGCGTAATATCACTAGCAACAACACCAAAGGACAATGAATCAATACAATTAATCACTTCTTTTGAAGGGGGTGGGTTTATATATTGTTCATCTGGATCTTGGCTATTTGATAAAATAAAAGGAGAGTGTATCGTTGACTTATCAATAGTAAAGTAAGTTAATTTGGTCACTGAAAAAGAAGCTCTTTTAGCTGCAAAAGTAAAAAACTCAGGGAAAAAGTCATTTTCTTGAGATAATTGCTCTTCATCTACAGTATAAAAATAGTCTTTACCTTGATGTTGATGAATAAAGCTGTAAACCAACAGCGACTTACCTTGCTTATATCTTTTTAACAAACGAGGCAAGCGCGCTTCATTAACGAGTGAATGTAAATTAGAGTGGTGCTCTTCATCTTGCCAGTATTGAAAGGTAGGTTGATTATTGTTTGTTGTTAATACATAACGAGGAATAATTTGATTGCCGTTTAGTTGAAAATATATAGGTAACTCATTAATTTTGGGTAAAACATATTGTTCAAAGCTTCTAGATTGTAATGCCGCAATAGTATTTTCTAAATTAATTTTATATCTACGTTTATTAACTTGAATATAATCAAGTAAAAAGGTTTTAAAGTCATCATTTTCAAAATCATCTATACGTTGGCAACCAACAAGTTGGGTATTTTCATCACTGTAAATATTTTTTATTTGATATTCTAAACTGTCTCCGCGAGAAAATTGAAAGTCACTTTCAATATCTTTGAAAACGATTGTAATTTTTTGGTCTATATAAAGAGGTAACTTACTATTCAATCGAAACTTTAATCCTGTCACGCTGATATCAATACTATTCACTGACTTTTTCTGATTATCGTCCAACGCTATTGCAAAAGGCACAACAAAATTCATTCGTTCTTCCATTCGATTATATCGTTGACTACAAGGAACGTACTTAACAGGGTATTGAAGTTTCTCGATTGTTTTTTTAGGAAGTTCTACCTGTGCTTCTTTTGATTTTAGCTGATCTATATGCTGTTGTTCTTTCTGATAAATAACACGGAAATTATTTTCTGTATTTTTTACTGCTTCATAAACGCCGAAAGTATAACCTTGATATTTATCTACATTTTCTTGAAATACATTAATAGCAATGTCATCTAAAAAGTGGCTTTGCCCACAATATTGAAATAACTTACAATCTCCGTTAACTAAACCACGTAAATCAATAGACCGAGTACAAGTGCTCGCTAAGCGTTTCAATTCCATTTTTAATAAGAATTTTTCCGTCTTAGTCATCTGTTTAGTCTGTTGAGTAAACTTGATATCAAAACTTGGCTTATTTACTTCACCGCGAAAGTTATGAATTATCTTTTGGTATTTTGAAAAGTCTTTGCTCATAGAATAATATTATGTTTACTCTTATTGTTTAATAAAGAATTTCTTGAATAAAGTATAATGCAAGCTCAAATAGCATTATAATTTGAACGACTTAAATTCAGCTATAGTATTTAATACATCATCTTGCAGCTCTCTGCAACAATACAGATATAGCAATAACTAAGCAATTTTTGTGCCTATAACTAATAAACAACAAAGAGGGAATGTATGGCTAAAGCTAAAGCCGCCTATGTCTGCACAGATTGTGGCTCTGAATATTCTCGATGGCTAGGTCAATGTAATGACTGTAAAGCTTGGAATACTATTTCAGAATTTAGACAAGCAAAACTACCTGCTCGTGGTGGAAACTTTGCTGGGTTTGCAGGTGCTGCGCACAATGAACAAGCAAAAGTCCAAACTCTTGACGCTATTGATTTGACAGATCTACCTCGATTTTCATCTGGCTTTGCTGAATTTGATCGCGTTCTTGGTGGCGGTATTGTACCTGGAAGCGCTATTTTGATTGGTGGGGAACCGGGCGCAGGGAAAAGTACTTTATTACTACAAACTATGTGTACTTTAGCGTCTAATATGCCGGCTTTGTATATCACAGGTGAAGAGTCATTACAGCAAGTTGCAATGCGTGCTAAACGCTTAAGTTTACCTACAGATAAATTACAGATGCTTTCAGAAACAAGCGTTGAAAATATTTGTCAAATTGCCATAAAAGAGCAACCTAAGATTATTGTAATTGACTCTATTCAAGTAATGCACATGAGTGAAATACAATCTGCACCTGGTAGTGTTTCACAAGTCAGAGAAAGCGCCGCTTATTTGACACGTTTTGCTAAACAATACCATGTTGCTATATTATTAGTTGGCCATGTTACTAAAGACGGCTCTCTAGCTGGCCCTAAAGTACTAGAACATTGTATTGATTGCTCGATTATGCTGGAAGGTAGTACTGATTCTCGCTATAGAACACTTCGTGGTAATAAAAACCGTTTTGGTGCTGTTAATGAATTAGGTGTATTTGCCATGACCGGCGAAGGGTTAAAAGAAGTTAAAAACCCTTCTGCTATTTTTCTTAGTCGCACCGAAGAACAAACGGCCGGCAGTGTTGTGATGGTGTTATGGGAAGGAACTCGTCCTTTATTGGTAGAAATTCAAGCCTTGGTTGATCATTCTGCTTTAGGAAACCCACGCCGTGTTGCCGTTGGTGCAGATCAAAATAGATTATCAATGTTACTGGCTATTTTACACCGTCATGGTGGTCTTCAGCTTAACGATCAAGATGTGTTCGTCAATGTTGTTGGCGGTATAAAAGTGACAGAAACCAGTATCGATTTAGCGTTAATTCTTGCATTAGTTTCTAGCTTTAAAGATAACGCCCTACCACAAGACTTAGTCATTTTTGGTGAAGTAGGTTTATCTGGAGAAATACGGCCGGTACCAAGCGGTCAAGAACGCATAAATGAAGCAGCAAAACATGGCTTTAAACGAGCCATAGTTCCTTTTAATAATATGCCTAAACAAGCGATAAAAGGTATGGAAGTCATTGGTGTCAAAAAATTAAGCGAAGCATTAGAGGTGATATAAATGATAGTAAATCACCTTTTCTTATAACATTTACAAATATAAATTGGTTTATACATGAACAAAAAATTAGTCAGCTCTTTCTTTACTTCTTGTACTCTGCTTACATCAGTACTTATTTTTTCAAATACAGTACATTCAGCAGAACAAGACACTACTCAAGTAGATAAAACAACAATGCCATTAACTATTGAACGTATTTATAGCTCTCCAGATTTAAATGGACAAACACCTAAGTCGTTAAAGTTTTCCCCAGACGGCTCACGAGTGACCTATTTACAAGGGAAAAGTGACGATTTAAATCGTTATGATTTATGGGAATACAATCTTAAAAGCAAAAAAAATAACTTACTTGTCGACTCTCAGGTGTTATTTACTGGTCCGGAAATATTATCTGATGAAGAAAAAGCCCGTCGTGAACGTCAACGGGTTTATGGCTTTGGTATTATAGAATATACCTTTTCAAATGATGGTAATGCGCTATTATTTCCACTTAATGGTGATATTTACTACTACCATTTAGCAAGCAAAACAGCGAAACGCCTAACCCAAACAGACGCATTTGAAACAGATGTAAAATTCTCTCCAAAAGGTAACTACGCATCCTTCATTCGTGATCAAAACGTATTCATACTAAACATTAATACCGGTAAAGAAACACAATTAACCAAAGATGGTAAAGGTACAATAAAAAATGGCATGAGTGAGTTTGTTGCTCAAGAAGAAATGGATCGAATGACTGGTTATTGGTGGTCTCCAGATGAAAAGCACATTGCTTTTTTACGTGTAGATGAAACACCAGTACAAACGGTAATACGCAATGAAATATACGCAGAAGAAATCAAGTTAATTGAACAACGCTACCCTGCCACTGGCACCAATAATGTCACAATACAATTAGCGGTAACCGATATAAAAGGGAAAAAAATTCGTTTTGTTAAATTAGATGAAGCCGAGGGTGGTACATCGAAAGGAAATAAAAATGATATTTATATTCCACGTGTAAAATGGCTACCTGACAGCAAAGTTTTATCTTATCAATGGCAGAGTCGTGATCAAAAAACCTTAAAGTTAAAAACCTATAACCTAAAAACACGTGATCAAAAAACATTAATTACAGAACATTCAGATCATTGGATAAACCTACATAATGACCTTAAATTTTTAAATGATAATAAATCGTTTATTTGGGCTTCAGAACGAGATGGTTTTAAGCATTTATATCACTTTACTAATGAAGGAGAGTTAATAAATCAACTAACTAAAGGAAACTGGGTAGTAGATGAAATTAACCAAATTGATGAAACTAATGGGCTGATTTATTTTACTGGTCGTGCAGACACTCCACTTGAACGTCACTTATACAGCGTACCATTACATGGGAACTCTCCTGAGCATGTCGCGCGCTTAAGTCAACGTAATGGTTTCCATAACATCAGTTTTAGTAAAGATAACGCAAGTTATATCGATAGTTTCTCTAACATATATACACCTACCCAAGTGAGTTTACATGACGCTAATGGCAAGCACATAACTTGGCTAGCGGAAAACAAAATAGATGCTACGCATCCTAGTAACCCATATTATGATGATTTAATTCAACCTAATTTTGGCACACTCACTAGCGACGATGGTACAGCTACACTCTATTATAAATTATATACACCTAATGATATGGCTCCAGGTAAAAAATATCCTGTTATTGTTAATGTTTACGGTGGTCCTCACGTGCAGAAAGTTAAAAACGCATGGGAAGGAGCAGACTTTACTCAATACATGTTACAACAAGGCTATATTGTCTTCCAACTAGATAATAGAGGCTCTAATTTTCGAGGTACTGCTTTTGAATTTCCTATTTATGAAAAATTGGGGCAAGTAGAAATAGAAGATCAAATAACAGGTGTTAAATACTTACATGAATTACCTTTTGTCGATAAAGAGCGCATTGGTATTTATGGCCATTCATATGGTGGGTATATGGCATTAATGGCTCTTTTCAAAGCCGGTGATTACTTCAAAGCCGGTGTTAGTGGCGCGCCAGTAACTGACTGGTTATTATATGACACTCACTACACTGAACGTTATTTAAACCATCCAAGTGTTAATAACGAGGGTTATGATAAATCGAGTGTTTTCCCTTACGCTCCTGAATTAAAAAATCCATTATTGATTTATCATGGGATGGCTGATGATAATGTGTTGTTTACCAATACCACAAAATTGATTAAGACATTACAAGACGAAAATAAACAATTTGAACTAATGACATACCCTGGTAGCAAACACAGCATGAAAGGTAAAAAAGTAAAAGTTCATTTGAATAATACTATTATGAATTTCTTTGATAGGCACTTTAAATAGCTTCTATTTAAAATTACGTAACATTATTTTCATTTTATAAAACGGCAAGTACTTAAGTTACTTGCCGTTTTTTTTACTCTCTATTTTTTGCGTTTTCAACGCATAATACCAAGCATTTTTCATGCCTTAAATGTAATCAAAAGTGTGATAAAAAATGTATAATTTTTAGTTACATTTAATTGCATTTATCTACCATATTACTATTGCATTTTTATGACGAGAGGAGGATTATGAAGATGTAAAGAATGATTAGTTTACGATTAAGATGACCAAGAGGTAAGATTATGAATATTAAAATTTCTGGACACCATGTTGAAATTACAGAAGGTATTAAGCAATCTATCGAGAATAAATTCGCGAAAATCTCTAAGCATTATCCGTCAATCATGACATTAGAATCAACCATTACTGTTGAGCCGCATCAACAAAAACTTGAAGTAACCACTTTGTATGAAGGTGAGCAAGTTACCGTAAATGCATCAGATAAACAGTTGTATGCGGCAATTGCTAAAGTAGCGAAGAAACTCGAAGTTTCACTGGCTCGTCGCAAAGGTGTATTATCGGCCAAATTCAATAAAAAGTTTGTTGTACCACAAACAGACCTATATCAGGCATCAACCTAAAATATTTTAAAATTAACCTTATAACGTTAATAAGTACTACGAGTAAATAATTAGTTTTAAACTCAAATATTTATTTAATGTACAAGTTAGTTAAACTATTCCTATTATTTTAATTAATTATTAACAAGTAAACCTACATAAAAAGCTGTACTCTGATCAACAGAGTACAGCTTTCTTGTTTTGACTGATTAAAAATATTTTAAATCACATTCAGGTTAACTAATACCAGTTTCATTAATTAAGTGAACAAGTTTATACGTAGAAAAAATTGCCAAATACAAGGCATTTATTTCAATAACTAGTTGTTCTAATTATTAAATAAATAACGATGTAGTTGGTGATTTTAGCAAGTAGAAATGATCACATAGTTAGTG
>Ga0193951_1000609_pt1 | contig 16047 bp, 13 predicted proteins | sample BB_2_MG_FD_140370 | JGI IMG/M metagenome (GOLD analysis project Ga0193951, IMG submission 140370) | Microbial mat bacterial communities from the Broadkill River, Lewes, Delaware, United States - BB_2_MG | ecosystem: Environmental > Aquatic > Freshwater > River > Microbial mats | place: USA... | reverse complement strand
GGAATCTTTCAATGCTAAAATAAAAGCGTTCAGGGCACAGTTTAGAGGGGTCAAGAATGTGGAATTCTTTCTGTTTAGATTAACTACAATCTTTGCTTAAACACAACTTTTGATCTTGATCCAAAATATACCGTTTTTTAATATTTATTTCAGCTCTGTCACCATTTTTTATAAAATCAAAAAAATTACCACTGTGAGGTATTTCTACTCATTTTACACTTATTACTTTCAAATAAAACAATACAATCAGGTCTGCATAACTTTATAAAACGACAATAGCGTACTAAAACGCACCTTATTCAAAACATAAAAAGTATAAAAAGCGCCATAAAGTTCATAAGAAGATGTTGTGCGCAATGTGAACTCTAAAATACCTGTTATTGGGTATTTAATACCAACTGAAACTATTCATGTACCAAACCAAGATTTATCTGAAACGAATGAGATAAAAAGATTGAAACCTATTCGGACAAACCCAACAACAAAGAATAAAAGCATGAACATTCTAGAAACCATAATTTTATTTTAAGCCTTCTTTACATCGAGAAGGCTTTTTTTATGCAAAAAAAATAGCACACTTGGACATCATATTTATTTCATACCAAAATACTGATTAACAGCAGTTTAAAACCGTGTCAGTTCTATTGAATTTAGATTAAGAAATAGAATATTAATATACAAACGCTGCATAACAAGTAATTTAGATTCAGCAAATCATTTTTGCCATAATAAAACTATGAACGAATTAAACAAATACAGCAAGACCGTCACTCAAGATCCAACGCAACCTGCAGCTCAAGCTATGCTACATGCCATTGGATTAACAAAAGAAGATTTTTTTAAACCTATTGTTGGTATTGCAAGTACAGGTTACGAGGGCAATCCGTGTAACATGCACCTTAACGACTTAGCCAAATTGGTAAAAGAAGGCACAAAAAACGAAGACATCGTTGGATTAATTTTCAATACCATTGGAGTAAGTGATGGCATTTCCATGGGAACGCCAGGCATGCGCTACTCACTTCCATCGCGAGACATTATTGCAGATTCTATGGAAACCGTAGTCCAAGCCATGAGCTACGACGGCTTAGTAACTGTAGTCGGTTGTGACAAGAACATGCCTGGCGCTTTAATGGCTATGATTCGTTTAAACAGACCAAGTATTTTAGTCTATGGTGGCACTATTGATTCGGGTTGTAATAACGGCAAAAAACTAGATGTTGTTTCTGCTTTTGAAGCTTGGGGAAGTAAAGTGGCTGGTACAATGAATGAATCAGAATACCAAAATATTGTTGAAAAAGCCTGTCCAGGAGCTGGCGCATGTGGTGGTATGTATACCGCAAACACCATGGCTTCTGCAATTGAAGCTTTGGGAATGACATTACCGTTTAATTCTTCAAACCCAGCACTAAGTGATGCCAAACAAAACGAATCCATAAAAGCTGGTGAAGCCTTACGTTTATTATTAGAAAAAGATATTAAACCTTCAGATATTATTACAAGAAAGTCACTCGAAAATGCCGTAAGACTTGTAACAATCTTAGGAGGATCAACCAATGCCGTCCTACACTTTTTAGCAATAGCAAGAGCTGCTCAAATAGATTTTACACTTAAAGATTTTCAAGATATTAGTGATAACACGCCATTCTTAGCAGATTTAAAACCTAGCGGAAAATATTTAATGGAAGATGTGCATGCTGTTGGAGGTATTCCAGCTGTATTAAAATACCTTTTAAAGAAAGGCATGATTCACGGTGATTGTTTAACCGTTACAGGAAAAACAATTGCAGAAAACTTATTAGATGTTCCTGACCTTAAAGCAGGGCAAGATGTTATTAAACCTATTGAAGAACCTATAAAAATCTCTGGACATTTAAGAATGCTTTATGGCAATTTAGCAACCGAAGGCAGTGTGGCTAAAATTACAGGAAAAGAAGGCTTATGCTTTAGAGGAAAGGCCAAAGTTTTTGAAGGAGAATATGCCGCTAATGATGGTATTAGAGATGGCAAAGTTGAAAAAGGAGATGTTGTTGTCATTAGATATGAAGGGCCAAAAGGCGGGCCAGGAATGCCCGAAATGCTAAAACCTACCGCTGCGATTATGGGAGCTGGTTTAGGTAAGGATGTTGCTTTAATTACAGATGGTCGTTTCTCTGGTGGAACTCATGGTTTTGTGGTAGGTCATATTACACCTGAAGCACAAGAAGGAGGTACAATCGCCGTCGTAAAAGATGGAGACATTATTACTATTGATGCTGAAACCAATTCCATATCATTAGAAGTTTCTGAAGTCGAGCTTCAGAAAAGACGCCAACAATGGAAAGCACCAGAATTAAAATTTGAACGTGGTGTCCTCTATAAATATGCCAAAACAGTATCGTCAGCATCTAAAGGATGTGTGACTGACGAGTTTTAACTAATTTCTTAAAAAAGGAATCTCTAAGTCGGAAAAGCAAAAAGCCAATCCATAAAAAAAGAGAACGATAATATAAGTATTGAATAACCAATCTATGCTTCCTTCGAGACGTACAGATTTTAAAATGAGATTCCCATTGTCGTGGGAAGTAAAAACATGAAAGAAACTCAAACCGTACAAAACAACACCAAAAACACTGAAGCTACAGAACGTATTTCTGGAAGTGAAGCCATTATAAAATGCCTATTAGCCGAAGGTGTTGATATTCTTTACGGATATCCTGGAGGTGCCATTATGCCTGTTTATGATGAATTATATAAGTATCAAGACAAAATCCATCATGTTTTAACGCGTCATGAACAAGGCGCAACACACTCAGCACAAGGTTATGCTCGTATTTCAGGTAAAGTTGGTGTCTGCATGGCAACGTCTGGCCCTGGAGCCACCAATTTAATTACAGGTATTGCTGATGCCCAAATCGATTCGACTCCAATGGTTTGCATCACTGGCCAAGTCGGTTCGCATTTATTAGGAAGCGATGCGTTTCAGGAAACTGATATTGTTGGAATTTCAACTCCTGTAACCAAATGGAATTGTCAGGTTACTAAAGCCTCTCAAATCCCAGAAGCTATTGCTAAAGCATTTTATATTGCTAGAAGCGGACGACCAGGACCGGTTTTAATAGATGTCACTAAAGATGCTCAATTTGAAGAATTTGACTTTAAATATAAAAAATGTAAAGGCGTAAGAAGCTACAAACCTGTACCAGACACTGATAAAAACACACTAAAAGCAGCTGCCGAACTTATTAATAATGCAAAAAAACCATTAGTCGTTTGGGGGCAAGGAGTCATTTTAGGTAAAGCGGAACAAGAGTTTAAAGCTGTTATCGAAAAAGCAGGAATCCCTTCGGCTTGGACAATTTTGGGTGCTTCTGCCATCCCAACTTCGCATCCATTAAATGTTGGTATGGTTGGCATGCATGGAAATTATGCGCCAAATGTATTAACAAACGAATGTGATCTTTTAATCGCGATTGGCATGCGATTCGATGACCGTGTTACCGGAAATTTAGAAACATATGCAAAACAGGCAAAAATCATTCATTTTGATATTGATCCTGCCGAAATAGATAAAAACGTAAAAACAGATGTTGCCGTTCTTGGAGATGCAAAAGCAAGTTTAGAAGCTTTGCTACCCTTGTTAAATGCCAATTCTCATATTGAATGGCATCAAAAATTCAAAGATTTATATAACATTGAATTCGAAAAAGTCATTAAAAATGATTTACACCCAACCAAAGAAGGCCTAACCATGGGAGAAGTGTTAAAAGAAATCAACATTCAAACCAAAGGAGATGCTGCTATTGTAAGTGATGTTGGTCAGCACCAAATGATTGCTTGTCGATATGCCGAATTCAATAAAAGCAAAAGCAATATTACATCAGGTGGTTTAGGGACTATGGGATTTGCATTACCAGCAGCCATAGGTGCAAAAATGGCAGCACCAGACCGAGAAGTCATAATGATTGCAGGAGATGGTGGTTACCAAATGACAATTCAAGAGTTAGGTACTATTTTTCAACAAAAAGTACCAGTTAAAATCGTGGTATTAAATAACGAATTCCTAGGTATGGTTCGCCAATGGCAACAGTTATTTTTTGACAAACGTTATGCATCAACAGAAATGACAAACCCCGATTTTGTAGCCATTGCAAAAGGCTATTCTATTGAAGCTAAAAAAGTAACCGAAAGAAAAGATTTAAAAGCAGCTGTAAAAGAAATGATTGACTGTGAAGGGCCTTATTTCTTAGAAGTCCGAGTGGAAAAGGAAGGTAATGTCTTCCCAATGATTCCAACAGGCGCAAGTGTTTCAGATATAAGACTAGACTAACTATGGAAAACGAAATAAAACAATTTACCGTTTCTATATATACGGAAAACAACATCGGATTATTAAACAGAATTTCTGCAATATTCCAAAGAAGACACATCAATATTGAAAGTTTAAACACTTCGCCATCTGAAATTGAAGGAGTCTCTAGATTTACGATTGTCGTCAATATTACAGAATCTCAAATGAAAAAGATTCAAGGCCAAATTGAAAAGCAAGTCGAAGTCATAAAAGCCTATTATCATACTGAAGAAGAAATCATTTATCAGCAATCGTGCATCTTTAAAATGAAATCTAATTTATTGTTTGATGAACGTCAAATTCAGAATATCATTAAAGAAAGCAATGCTAGAATTGTCACTGTAAATCGCGATTTCTTCGTTATAGAAAAATCAGGTAGAAAAGAAGAAATCGATTTATTACATAGAGAATTAAGTGTCTTTGGCATTATGCAGTTTACACGCTCAGGTCGTATTGCTGTAACCAAAGACGAAATGAAAATATCAACAATGCTATTAGCATTAGAACATTAAAATACAAGAAAAAATGTCAAATTACTTTAACACATTACCATTAAGAGAACAATTAGGTCAATTAGGAAAATGTCGTTTTATGGACGCTTCAGAATTTGAAGATGGCGTCAACGCATTAAAAGGAAAGAAAATCGTTATTGTGGGTTGTGGAGCGCAAGGCCTTAATCAAGGTTTAAATATGCGCGATTCTGGATTAGATATTTCATACACGCTTCGTCAAGTTGCCATTGACCAACAACGCGATTCTTATAAAAATGCAACGTCTAATGGATTTACAGTAGGCACTTATGAGGAATTAATTCCTACAGCCGATTTAGTTTTAAACTTAACTCCAGACAAACAACATACCAATGTCGTAAAAGCCATAATGCCTTTAATGAAGAAAGGAGCGACGTTAAGCTACTCTCATGGTTTCAATATTGTTGAAGAAGGCACTAAAATCCGAGAGGATTTAACCGTAATTATGGTGGCACCAAAATGTCCTGGAACCGAAGTAAGAGAAGAATATAAACGTGGATTTGGAGTCCCAACATTAATTGCTGTACACCCTGAAAATGACCCAGAAGGTAAAGGTTGGGCGCAAGCAAAAGCATATGCCGCTGCAACTGGAGGACATCGTGCTGGTGTTTTAGAATCCTCTTTTATTGCTGAAGTAAAATCAGATTTAATGGGAGAACAAACTATATTGTGTGGTCTGTTACAAACCGGAGCTATTTTATCTTTTGATAAGATGGTTGAAGAAGGTATTGAACCTGGTTATGCTGCTAAACTAATTCAGTTTGGCTGGGAAACCATTACAGAAGCCTTAAAACATGGAGGTATTACCAACATGATGGATCGTTTATCTAATCCTTCAAAAATAAAAGCCCACAACTTATCAGAAGAATTAAAAGTGATTATGCGTCCATTATTCGAAAAGCATATGGACGACATTATCTCAGGTCACTTCTCTCAAACCATGATGGAAGATTGGGCTAATGATGATATTAATTTATTAACCTGGAGAGCCGAAACTGGTGAAACTGCTTTTGAAAAAACAAAATTGACTTCAGATCATATTACAGAGCAAGAATATTTTGACCATGGAGTATTATTAGTCGCTTTTGTAAAATCTGGTGTAGAACTCGCTTTCGAAACCATGGTAAGTGCAGGTATTATTGAAGACTCAGCTTATTATGAATCGCTTCACGAGTTACCATTAATAGCTAACACTATCGCAAGAAAAAAATTATTTGAAATGAATCGCGTCATTTCTGATACGGCAGAATATGGCTGTTATTTATTTGATCATGCTTGCAAGCCCTTATTAACGGATTTCATGAAAACAGTAGATACATCTATCATTGGAAAATCATTCTCAAAAACAACAGGAGTTGACAATATAGAATTAATTGCTGTTAATGACGCGATTAGAAATCACCCTATCGAAGCTGTTGGTCAACGTTTACGTGCAGCAATGACTGCTATGAAAGTGATTAAAACTGAAGATGTAAAAGCATCTGTTTTAGCGTAACAAAAATTATCCTGCAAGGTTTCAAAAACCTTGTAGGTTTAAAGATAAAAAAAACTCTGTTTACTGCGAAAATTAAAACTTCGTAGAACATTAACTTTAAGATTTAATGAAAGTAGGTCATTCTCAAGAGATTCCTGCTTTCGCAGGAATATGGAAACCAAAACCACATACAGACCAACATTAAAAGCTATTGAAGCTGCAGCAGAAAAATTACAAGGCATTGCATCCGTAACACCTTTAATTAAAAATGCACGATATTCTAAAGATTTTGATGCTAATATTTATTTTAAAAGAGAGGACTTACAAGTTGTGCGTTCTTACAAAATTCGTGGTGCTTATAATAAAATAGCCTCATTGAGTCCATCTCAAATTGAAAATGAAATTGTGTGCGCAAGCGCAGGAAATCATGCGCAAGGTGTTGCCATTTCATGTAAACTTTTAAAAATAAAAGGCACTATTTTTATGCCCTCGCCTACTCCCAATCAAAAGATTGAACAGGTAAAAATGTTTGGGGAAGAGTTTGTTGAAGTTGTTTTAGTTGGAGATACGTTTGATGATGCTTACCACGCAGCAATGCAACAAAGTAAGGAACTCAATAAAACGTTTGTACACCCTTTTAATGACGAAAAAGTTATTGAAGGCCAAGCAACCGTAGGCTTAGAGATTATAGACCAAGCCAAAACACATCCCATTCATTATGTTTTTGTACCAGTAGGTGGTGGTGGACTTGCCGCAGGATTATCCTCTGTTTTTAAGATCTTATCTCCTCAAACTAAAATTATTAGCGTGGAGCCGAAAGGAGCACCAGCAATGCTCACCTCTATTAGAGCTAACCGAAATACAGAATTAAGTACCATCGATAGTTTTGTTGATGGTGCTGCTGTTAAACGTGTTGGAGATTTAAGTTTTGCTATTTGTAAAGAAACACTGCATCGTGTCGTTACAGTAGACGAAGGTAAAATTTGCCAAACGATTTTAGACTTATATAATAAAGATGCTATTGTAGTTGAACCTGCAGGAGCTTTGAGTCTTTGTGCCTTAGACCAATTTTCTGAAGAAATCAAAGGTAAAAACGTGGTTTGTGTGATTAGCGGAAGCAATAACGATATCACGCGAATGGCAGAAATAAAAGAACGTGCGCTTCTTTATGCCAATCTTAAACATTACTTTATCATCAAGTTTCCACAACGCGCAGGAGCTCTACGTGATTTTGTAGTTGATATTTTAGGACCTACAGATGATATTACACATTTTGAATACACTAAAAAAGTCAATCGCGAAAATGATGTCGCAGTCGTTGGTTTACAGTTAAAATCACCAGAGGATTTAGAACCTTTAATTACCAAAATGAAGCTTAATAACTTCTATGGAGATTACCTAAATGATAAACCCGATTTATTTCAGTTTTTAGTATAGCTTAACATAACCATAACCACACAAGAGATGCGATTTAGTATCTTTATTACTTACAATTAACAGTTCAAAATAAGTTATTATGACTTCAGCATTTGTGAATATTCCAGAACAGTTTCAAATTAAAAATTTAGTCGAACAAAACACCTATTTAGTAGACGGTGCACTGATACCTTGGCGCGGAGAAACTTCTAAAGTATATTCTACAATTTCTTCCACTGAAGATTATAAACCCACATTACTTGGAACTATTCCAACTTTAGGAAAAAAAGAAGCTATAAAAGCATTAGATGCTGCTGTTTCAGCATACAATAAAGGACAAGGTTTATGGCCAACAATGAAAGTTGTAGACCGTATTGCTTGCATGGAAAAGTTTGTAGAACAGATGAAGACGAAACGTGAGGAAGTCGTCAAATTACTAATGTGGGAAATTGGAAAAACCCTACCTGATTCTGAAAAGGAATTTGATAGAACCGTTGAATACATTTACTATACCATTGAAGATTACAAACAAATGGATCGTGATAGCGCAAAATTTGTAAAGAGTTCTGGTGTTAATGCTCACATTAGAAGAGGACCTTTAGGTGTCGTTTTGTGTCTAGGCCCTTATAACTACCCTTTAAATGAAACTTTTGCTTTATTGATTCCGGCATTAATCATGGGTAATACAGCCATTTTTAAACCTGCAAAACATGGAGTTTTATTAATTACACCTTTATTGGAAGCTTTTAGAGATAGTTTTCCAAAAGGAGTTGTAAATATTATCTACGGAAGAGGAAGAACCGTAGCGGCTCCAATTATGCAATCTGGTAAAGTGGATGTTTTAGCTTTAATCGGAAATAGTAAGTCCGCAAATGCGTTACAAAACCAACATCCAAAAAGTAACAGGTTACGTTTAGTTTTAGGTCTTGAAGCTAAAAACCCTGCTATTGTGTTACCAGACGCTGATTTAGATTTAGCCATTGATGAATGTATTGCAGGAACTACTTCTTTTAATGGTCAACGTTGTACGGCTTTGAAAGTTCTATATGTACATGAAAATATCATAGAAGAATTTAACAAGCGTTTTTCAGCTAAAGTCGATGCGCTTAAATTCGGAAACCCATGGGAAGATGGAGCAAAACTAACTCCGTTACCAGAACCCGATAAACCAATATATATTCAAGATTTAATTGACGATGCCATTGAAAAAGGAGCCAACATCATTAATAAGAAAGGTGGAAACACCACAGAAAACTATATTTTTCCAGCAGTTTTATATCCAGTAACTAAGGATATGCGCGTCTTTCAAGAAGAACAATTCGGACCAGTTATTCCAATAGTTCCATTTAATGACATCGAAGAACCCTTAGATGATATGGCAGCATCGAATTACGGACAACAAGTGAGTTTATTTGGAAACGACGTTAAAACCTTAGCGCCATTAATTGATACTCTTGTGAATTTAGTTTGCCGTGTGAATCTAAATAGTTCTTGTCAACGTGGACCAGATGTATATCCATTTACTGGACGAAAAGATTCGGCTGTAGCAACATTAAGTGTACATGATGCCTTACGTTCATTTTCAATTAGAACCTTTGTAGCGTCAAAAGACAATGATTATAACAATGCTATTTTAAAAGATTTACTAGATTCTAGAGCCTCAAATTTTGTGAGCACAGATTATATCCTCTGACAAATAGCCGATTAGAATGAATTATTTAAAATTTTAGTCGCTTATATTATGAATTTCATAAAAAAAATAGCAAAAGTGAACGCGTTGCGACGAATATTAAATATTAATTCTAAATTTACACTATGTTAAGTCAAAAAAATAGAATCGAAAGACCCACACGCTTGTTGTTAAACAGGCGACGTCGCTAATGGCATTACTTAAAACCATTTAGTTAATCTTTTATTTTTTTACATTGAACAATCTATCATATATATTTTCCGCTTTAGTACTTTCCTTTTCAAATCGAAATACTTTACGTTGTACCCATAATCGTCGCCCGTAAGGGTACACTTCTATTTATAGAACTTAGGTGAGTCCGGTTCTCCTTTCAGAAACAAAAATTAAGTCAATTTATAATTAAAAAATCAATTACAATGAAAATTGTTATTGCTGATAAATCACATAGCATATACGCAGAAATCATCTGCGATACTATTGCTGAAGCTGCTAAAGTTAGAGGTACTGGTATCGCAAAACGTCAACCAGCATACATCATTACCAAAATGGAAAATGGTAATGCTGTCATTGCATTAGAAGGTGATAAATTCGCTGGCTTTTGCTATATCGAAGCATGGAGCCACGGGAAATTCGTCGCTAATTCCGGCTTAATTGTTCATCCAGATTTTAGAAATATAGGTCTTGCTAAACAAATTAAGAAAGTCATTTTTGAACATTCTAGAACCAAATTTCCAGATGCAAAAGTTTTTAGTATTACCACAGGTTTGGCAGTTATGAAAATGAATAGCGAATTGGGTTACAAACCTGTGACGTTTTCAGAATTAACAGACGATCAATCCTTTTGGAAAGGCTGTCAAACATGTAAAAATTTCGATGTATTAACGAGAACAGAACAAAAAATGTGCTTATGCACAGGAATGTTATATGATCCTTCTAAAGCTGAAGCATCAAAACCTAAAACACGTCCTTATGACAAAAAAGTATGGACACGATTAAAATTGATAAAACAGAATATGTTTTTAATAAAAGACAAAAAAGATGAGTAAAAAATTAGTTATAGCATATAGTGGAGGCTTAGATACCTCTTACTGCGCAGTAAGTTTAAGTAAAGCAGGATATGATATTCATGCCGTAAGTGTGAATACTGGCGGATTTACTCAAGAAGAAATTAAAACTATTGAAAGCAATGCCTATAAAATGGGTGTTTCAACATACAAGAATATTGATGCGGTTGCATCCTATTACGATAAAGTGATTAAGTATTTAATCTTCGGAAATGTTTTAAAAAATAACACTTACCCTTTATCTGTGAGCGCCGAACGTATTATTCAGGCCATTGAAATTGTACAATACGCCAAAAGTATAGATGCTAAATATATTGCACACGGTAGTACAGGCGCAGGAAATGACCAAGTGCGTTTTGATATGATTTTTCAAACCTTAGCACCAGAAATTGAAATCATTACACCAATTAGAGATGGCAAATTAACCAGACAGCAAGAAATTGACTACCTCATAGAAAATGGCATCGACATGTCTTGGAACAAAGCAAAATACTCAGTAAACAAAGGCCTTTGGGGAACGAGTGTTGGTGGAGAAGAAACGTTAACGTCTGAAAAACCATTACCAGAATCCGCTTACCCATCACAATTAAAACATACAGACCCAGAGAAAGTAGTACTTACATTTTCTGAAGGTGAATTAGTAGCTTTAAATGGTGTAGAAAATAATCCCGAAGTCAATATCGAAGTGCTGAACAACTTAGCATCTGCTTATGCTATTGGCAGAGATATTCATGTTGGCGATACTATTGTAGGTATCAAAGGTCGTGTTGGTTTTGAAGCTGCAGCTGCTTTAATTATTATAAAAGCCCATCACCTATTAGAGAAACACACCTTAACGAAATGGCAACTGCAACATAAAGATTATTTATCTAATTTCTATGGCATGCATTTACACGAAGGGCAATATTTAGACCCAGTAATGCGAGACATGGAAGCCTTTTTACAAAGTAGTCAAGACAAAGTTTCTGGTGATGTAACTGTAACACTAAAACCTTACCACTTCACGCTAGATGGCATAAAATCTAAACACGATTTAATGAGTGCGAAGTTTGGAAGTTATGGTGAAGAAAATAAAGGTTGGACAGCAGATGAAGCCAAAGGGTTTATTAAAATAGTTGGCAATCAAAACAAGATTTATCAGCAAGTAAACAACTAAATAAGACCTCACAGGTTTTCAAAACCTCGTAGGTCTCAAAATGTTAGCACAATGAAAAAATTAAATATAGGAATCATTGGAGGCGCTGGTTACACAGCTGGAGAATTAATACGATTATTGATTCATCACTCTAAAGTAGAAATCGATTTTATTTACAGCACATCTAACGCAGGAAACAAAGTTAGTAAGGTGCATCAAGATTTGTTAGGCTCAACTGATTTGATGTTTTCAAATGAAATCAATACAGATGTTGATGTGCTTTTCTTGTGTTTAGGTCATGGCAATTCAAAAGCATTTTTAGAACAAAATACATTTTCTGAAGGCACTAAAATCATTGATTTAAGTAATGATTTCAGATTAACTAAAGACGACGTTTTCAATGCAAAAACCTTTGTTTATGGTTTACCTGAATTACATAAAGAAGCGATTAAAAAAGCCGATTATATTGCTAATCCAGGTTGTTTTGCTACAGCAATTCAATTAGCAGTATTACCTTTAGCTAATGCCGAAGTATTACAAAACGATGTACACATCAATGCTGTAACTGGTGCCACTGGTGCAGGAACCTCATTATCTACAACCACACATTTTACGTGGAGAGATAATAACTTTTCACACTACAAAGCATTTACACATCAGCATTTAGGAGAAATAAATCAAACCGTAAATGCGCTACAATCAGATTTTAATTCTGAAATCATTTTTATGCCGAATCGCGGTGATTTTTCAAGAGGCATTTTTGCAACACTTTATACGAAATATGAAGGCAGTTTAGAAGACGCAAAACAATTGTATACGGAGTTTTATAAAGATGCTGCATTTACCTTTATTTCTGATGAAGACATTCATTTAAAACAAGTGGTTAACACCAATAAATGCATCCTTCATTTACATAAACACAACGATAAATTACTGGTTACAAGTATTATTGACAACCTATTAAAAGGCGCCTCTGGACAAGCGATTCAAAACATGAATTTAATGTATGGCTTTGAAGAAACTGAAGGATTACAATTAAAGGCAAATTATTTTTAATAAACACTATAGACCTGTAAGGTTTTTGAAACCTGACAGGTCTTAAAACATTAAACACATGAAAATAGCAATCATAGGAACAGGAAACTTAGGAAAGTCCATCGCAAAAGGGCTCATCACTAACAACGCCATAACGACTCTTTATTTAACCAAAAGAAATCTGGATGATATTCAAGATTTGGATGGCTATAAAAACGTCATATTAACAACCGACAATATTGAAGCAGTAAAGCAATCTGATATTTTAATATTTGCTATTCAGCCTAGACATTTCGAAAACATATTAAACGATGTTAAACCGTATTTAACAGAAAAACACGTTTTAATCTCAACGATTACAGGTTTTCTAATTCCTAAAATCGAAGGTATCGTTGGGACTGACCAATTTATCATCAGAGCTATGCCAAATACAGCTATTGCGGTTGGTAAATCTATGACTTGCATGTGTAGTAATGAAAAAGGTGCTAAACGTATTAAAATTGCCGAAGCTATTTTCGATAGATTAGGTCATACCTTAGCCATTCCAGAATCTCAAATGCAAGCAGCAACGGTGGTTTGCGCGAGTGGCATTGCCTTTTGGATGCGACTAATTAGAGCAACAACACAAGCTGCAATACAATTAGGTTTTGACGCTAAAGAAGCACAAGAATTAGCCATGTACACCAGTGAAGGAGCTGCCAATTTATTAATTACAAACGGCAATCATCCGGAAGAAGAAATTGATAGAGTAACCACACCTAAAGGTTGTACAATTCAAGGTTTAAATGAAATGGAACACAAAGGCTTAAGTTCATCTTTAATCCAAGGCATGGTGGCTTCTTTTAATAAAATCAATACCATTAAAGAAGAGCAAATATGAGTTTATTTAATGTTTATCCACTGTTTGATATCACACCAATAAGCGCAAAAGACATTTACGTTTACGATGATAAAAATGTAGAATACTTAGACCTTTATGGTGGACATGCAGTAATTTCTATTGGTCATTCGCATCCAAAATATGTTTCGGCAATTTCTAATCAAGTTGAAAAATTAGGCTTCTATAGTAACGCAATTCAAAACCCATTACAAGTTGAATTAGCAGATAAGCTTGAAGCTGTATCTGGCTGTAAAGACTACCAATTATTTTTATGCAATTCTGGTGCTGAGGCTAATGAAAACGCTTTAAAATTAGCATCATTCCATAATGGTAAAAAGAAAGTTTTAGCCTTTAAAAATTCATTTCATGGTAGAACGTCAGCTGCTGTTGCCGCAACCGACAATCCTAAAATTGTTGCACCAATTAATGCGCAACAAAAAGTTGATTTTGTAGAATTAGGTGACTTAGACACGGTTGAAACCATTTTAAAACAAAACGAAACTTGCGCTGTCATCGTAGAATTTATCCAAGGTGTTGGTGGCTTGGACCAAAGTACAACGGAATTTTATCAAGGATTAGAACAACTTTGCAAACTATACAACACAGCACTAATTGCAGACGAGGTACAATCAGGATTCGGTAGAACTGGTGACTTTTTCGCATTTCAAAAACACAATATTACACCTGATATTATTTCTATCGCCAAAGGCATGGGAAATGGTTTTCCAGTTGGAGGGATTTTAATCCATCCTTCAATTAAAGCTTCTTTTGGGTTATTAGGTACCACATTTGGCGGCAACCATTTGGCTTGTGCAGCGACCCTTTCGGTTTTAGAAGTTTTGGAAGAAGAACAATTAATGGAAAATGCTAAAAACATTTCAGAGTGTTTTCAAGATAAAGCGAAGTCATTACCACATTTAAAATCGATTAAAGGACGTGGTTTAATGTTGGGATTAGAGTTTGATTTTCCAATTTCAGAACTAAGAAAAAAATTAATTTTTAACCATCATATATTTACAGGAAGTGCAAAGAACCCTAATTTAATTAGAATACTTCCGCCTTTAACGATTCAGAAAAAACACATTGATGTATTTTTTGAAGCCTTGGAAAATGAATTAAAAATATTAGATTATTAAAACCCCTCGACTGCGCTCGAGGAGACAAATTCACTGTCTGGTCGAGCGCAGTCGAGACCTATTAAAGATGAAAAACTACACCAAAATAAAAGATATTTCTAACCTTTCTGAAATCATTAAGGATGCCATTTTATTAAAAATGAATCCTTTTGAATTTGAAGACTTAGGAAAGCACAAAACCTTAGTCATGCTCTTTTTCAATTCGAGTTTAAGAACACGATTAAGCACTGAAAAAGCAGCAAAAAACCTAGGTATGGAAGTGATGATTTTAAACGTGAATGACGCTTGGAATTTAGAATTTGAGGATGGCACCATTATGAACGTTGACAAATCTGAACACATTAAAGAAGCAGCGCGTGTTATTTCTCAATATGCAGATATCATTGCTGTAAGAGCATTCCCAACGTTACAAGATAAAGCTAAGGACGAATCGGAATACATTCTCAACAACTTTAAAAAATATGCAACAGTACCCATTGTAAATATGGAAAGTGCTACTGCGCATCCTTTACAAGCATTGGCTGATGCTATTACCATTACCGAACTTGCAGAAAAAGTAAAACCAAAAGTCGTGCTGTCTTGGGCACCACATCCAAAAGCTTTACCGCAAGCAGTTGCAAATTCGTTTGTAGAAATGATGCAAGATTTAGAAGTAGATTTAACCATTACGCATCCTGAAGGCTACGAATTAAATGAAGTAATCACTAAAGACACATCAATAAATTACAACCAAGAAGACGCCTTAAAAGATGCTGATTTTGTCTATGTAAAAAACTGGAGTAGCTATAAAGACTATGGAAAAGTTAATAATCAAGATAAAAATTGGATGATGACAAAAGCCAAATTAGGTCACGCCAAATTCATGCATTGTTTACCTGTAAGACGAAATGTTGTGGTGGAAGATGCCGTTTTAGATAGTCAACAATCTGTGGTAATCAAGCAAGCGAATAATAGAACGTATGCTGCACAAATTGTATTGAAGCAGATTTTGGAAGCATTGTAATTTTAGACCTGTCAGGTTTTTAAAACCTGACAGGTCTAAAACAAAAAATACTCGCTTTCGCGAGCACGAGATGAAAACAATAAAAATCATAAAAATAGGGGGAAATATTATCGATAATGAATACGCACTAGCCACCTTCATTAAAGATTTTTCAACTATTACAGGTCCTAAAGTCTTAGTTCATGGAGGCGGAAAATTAGCCACCAAGTTAGCAACACAAATGAATATTCCTGTAAAAATGACTGAAGGTAGACGCATTACTGATACAGATACTTTAGATATTATCACTATGGTTTACGCTGGAAAAATCAATAAAAATATAGTAGCGCAATTACAAGCTAATCAATGCAATGC
>Ga0193951_1000608_pt1 | contig 16069 bp, 13 predicted proteins | sample BB_2_MG_FD_140370 | JGI IMG/M metagenome (GOLD analysis project Ga0193951, IMG submission 140370) | Microbial mat bacterial communities from the Broadkill River, Lewes, Delaware, United States - BB_2_MG | ecosystem: Environmental > Aquatic > Freshwater > River > Microbial mats | place: USA... | reverse complement strand
TGTCAAGGTTTTAGAATAATAATGCAACGCAGAATCTAACTGTTTTGCTCTAGCATAGATGTCGCCTTTAAATTCATAGAGGTCATTAAGATGAAAACTGTTACTGTTATAGGTGTTTTTAATGCTATCAACGAGCGTAATGGCTGTTTGGGTTTGACCCATTTCATTTAAAACATTGGCTTTAAATCTTAGATATTCAGTGACATTTCTATCAGGTTCCTTTGCAATTTCTGAAAGCCTAATTGCTTTATTTACGAGCATTAAAGAACGATCTAAATCTTCAAATTCTTTGTGAAAATCAGCCACATAATACAAAGCTCCTATATAAAGCGATAAGTTAGAAAACTGACTTCGCATTTTAGGCTGTTGTAATGATTCTGTCGTATCAAAAACAGAATCTAACTTTGATAAATTGAGCTCAATATTAGTGCTTAACGGAAGTATATCATTTAGATAACCACTAGTTTTTTCCTTCAAATTTAAAGCTTCGTTGTAGCTTAGCAATAAACTAGATCTATAATAACGCATCCAACCATAACGCATAGCCTCGTCGGTTTCATTAGTTATAGGCTCTAACTTTTGTTTAATCTTTTCCACCTCAATAGCAGCTTTATCATAGAAACCTAGAGCGGAATAGATTCTAAATTTTCTTTGGTAAAGCCACGTATGTCTGCTGGCTCTTATGTAATCGTAATCATTGATTAATCGTTCCGCTTTATTTGCTACTGAAAGCGCTTTTTTATAGCGTCTTAAACTGTAATATCTAGTGAGCAAGTCATATAAAATATTATAATTGGTATTAATAACACCTGGACTTTTTTCACTAGGAATGTATTGTAAAGCGGCTTCAAAACCCGTAATAGACGCATAATAATTAGCAAATTTATTGTTTGCATAACCAATGTAAGCCGTTATTCTTGCAAAAGTTATACTGTCTTGAACGTTTTTTAGCGCAATTGCTTTTGCCTCTTCACTTAAATCGATAATACCTTTATAATCCTTAGCTTTATAAAGTTTTCCTTGCAAAGCATAAATACTATCGAGTGCATTAGCTTTGGTCATTTCTTGCGCATAAACGCAAGAACAGAATAATAACAAAATTGCTACGACAGATTTAAATCTAATTTTGAAAACAAACAATGACTTCGTGTTTTAAAGTTTAAGACCTCACACTTAAACTATTAAGAATAAGTAATAATACTATTTTTTTTGTTTTTATGCTAAAGTTAAAATCCTAATCAAAATTTAAATCATGTATTACAGCTTATAAATTACAAAATGAAAATCTGTTGGTGTATATAAATTATTGTCAGAATCGTAAGTAATCACTAACAAATCGTTATTTGCTGAAAATTCGAAAGATGCCGTTCTTGGTAGTAAAGATTGTGGTGTAATTGAACACACTGTATTTGCAGAAGTTAAATTTTCATCGTTTAACGATATCGTAAAAATGGCTGTGTCTAAACTTGCCGTAAAATTCCCTGTACCATTGATTATGGTTCCATCATCTTTAATGGTTCCATAGGCAATGGGTACTAAATTAGCATTACCTGTTGATGGTCTTTGTAATTCTCCATTAATTTTGGCATCACCGCTCTCATTAACCGAAAATATAGTGGTACCTTCTCCTGACCTAATTACAAACTGAGAATCCTCATCATCATTATTGTCTAAATGTATAAAAATATCATCATTACTCAACATAAAAATATCACTACTAGAATATAGAGGGTCTGAAGACATAATACCATTATCTCCTACGGAATCACTCCCTGAACCTCCTAAAATTAAATCAATGCCATCTGATAGGCTACTAGCTTCTGTAGTGGCATTAAACTTTAAAGTTTGCGTATCGAACTCGCCATAAATTAGTGGATTTTCGGTAGAAGAATTAGCGATGTATAAAGTGTTACTACCTGTTTCATATCTGCCTGCATCATTACCTAAGGCAACATTTCCGGAGCCATAAGTATTATTAGAGAGTGCATTAGCACCAACGCCTGTATTGTTATTTCCTGTATTTTCTTGAAGCGCAGAATACCCTAAAGCTGTATTTGCATAACCAATAGTAAGTTGAGAAAGTGCATCGACTCCAACACCAACATTAGTAAGACCATCTGAAATTGATGCTTGTGCACCTGCATTATTTCCTAAAAAAACAGAAGTACCTGCTGTGGTTCTAGCGTCAGAAAGATCATTTATACTCATATTACTATTCATTGTTATATTATCTATATATGTTTTTACGGCTTGTTCTGTAGGTACCGCCAAATCGCTATTACCCGTAAGTGTTCCATCTGTAGAAAACTCATTAATACTTGTTCCTACTGACAATTGTAAGTTGTTACCAACTTCTAAATCGTTGACAATTGATACCGTTCCTGTATTTTTATTTTGAATATTATTTCCGGTAGATTCCCATTGATTATCGACACTACTCAGTGCAAAGGGAACTGCAACAAATTCTGAAGTACCAACCTCTACACCATTTAAACTTATGGTTAAAAAAGAAGCTTCTGTACCCCAAATTAACGTATCATAATTACCACTAACTAAAGTCCCATTTCCAATTTGTAAATTAAATAGTCCGTTACTGTCTGTTGTAACAGCATGATTCTCTATATAACTTGCAGTTGCATTAGCATTACCAAATTTTAGTGCTATTTGTATATTCAATGAGCTATTTGCCATTGCAGCACCTTGATCGTCACTTGCAACTCCTTGATAATTTATATAGTTCTTTTGAAATTCTTGACCAAAGGCTAGTATAGAAACTAAGCACAATAGAATAATGATTGTATTTTGTTTAGCTTTCATTGTTATTGTTTTAAAATTTTAAATGTTTCATTAATTTGATTTTCCTTAAAATAAAGTTGCACTAGATAAACACCTTTAGAGAAATCAGCCATATTAAAGCTCGATTTAGAACTCCCTAGTATTTCTCTAAATATTTCTTTTCCGGTTACATCATAAATTGTCAAAGTGGCTTTTGTAGTACCTCCTAAGTCAATGTTTAAGGTTTCTATAACTGGATTTGGATACACCTTTATATTTTGATCTGTTACTAATGTTGTAGTAGATAAGGTGGCTGTATTTGTGATGCTTGCTAAAAATCCCTGATTAATAGTTACAGCATTCATTTTTGGCCCAATAACAGCTTCACCTACAGTATTAGTAATTTGATAATTAGAATTACTAATGCTATTGCCTAACGAAGCAATTACTTGCTTATTAATGCTTTGAGCGTTTAAAGTCATCATCACACTCATTAAAGAGACTAGTTTTATAATTATTTTCATGTATTTTAAATTTTATAGTATTGCGCAATTTCAACAGCTATTGCTTTAGTTTCTTTACCTGTATTGGTTGTACGTCCTCGGTTTGGTGGTACAATATTATACATCACACCTTCTTTTAAAATATGTAACTGAAACATATTACCAATAAAAACGGCTCTATCACCTAAACCTTCAACTTCTTGATATAATGTAGGATTGCGCTCTGGATTATATTGCCAAAATGGATCTTCCATATTATTGATATTAGCCGCAACTAAGCCTTCCCAAAATTCATAGTCTTTTTCGCCATAAAACAATTTGATTTTACAACCCAAAATCCCACCAGAACCATCATCAATAGGTTCTATTTCTATTTTTTTACCGTCAGGATTATACTTTAAAATTAAATCTTCAGGAAAATCATTACATAGTTTCTCCTTTATTGATGCTATATCTATAGCCTTTGTTTTCGACTGAGATGCTAATGCTGGCTCATCTCCTAATTTAGTATCGTTATTAGTTTCCTTCTTCTCGCCACATGACGTAATTAGTAAAACCGTAAGCAATAACAGTTGTATATTTTTTATAATTTTCATGGAAGTCTAATTTTATTTTATGAATCCTGAAGCCTTAGCCATGGCAATAGCTACGTTTTTGTAATTTCTATTTTTAGCAACCTCAGCTTGATTCAATTTGTTTTTAATAGGATAAATATTTAAAGTATAGCCTTTAAATTTAATTCTAAGCTCAGATTTCTTCTGATTCCAAACAGCTGCCATTCCCAGATCTTTAATCCACTCCGACGATTTAGATATGGACTTATTTATAGCCCAAGCCTCTTCCCATTCTTCACTATTGCCTGCTGCTTTTGCTACATCATACGCCATTTCATCCTTTTTAATTTCGCGTTGAATATTCATAGAACCTCGCAACCATTCAAAATCATTGTCTCCCGTTTTAATGTAAAATAGACATGAAGGTGGCGAATTTGGCTGTCTTCTATCCGTTTTGGTTATATCGTTGATAACAATATTATCTTCTGAAACATTATATATCAAAGCTATGTCTGCAGCAGAAATAGATTCGCAGGCACTCATATCTTCTGAGTAATTGATACGATTGCCTTTAAAGTTTTCATTGACAAAACTGGTGTCATTCATTTGAGAAATATCTGCAACTTTTTTATCCCCAAAACAGGACGTTAATACAAGCATGGTCAAAAACTGTAATGTCATTAGTTTTAATAATCTCATAGTATATACGTTTAATTTTTAATAATTTTAATTTGAGACGATCCTTTAGAATTGATCACCTTTAGTATATAATGACCTTTATTTAATTGACTTAAATCTAATTCCGCTGATTGCTTATTTTCAATTGTCTCATTGCTAATAATTCTACCCATTAAGTCATAAACCTGAACCGCATAATACCCTGTTTCCGGTAGCACCAACTCTAAGCTATCTATCACAGGATTTGGAAACACTTTAATTTTTATACTGTCATCGGAAAAATCATGAGATGAGAGTAATAATTCTACAAATTGATGTTGTGTGGTATTGGTTATAATTGGTGGGTTTTGATCAAAATAAATAGCTGCTGTATTTTCTACAATTGTATTTAAGGCAATACCTTCAAGTGGTCTAACTGCAAACTTTACATAACCTTGACTTGCTTCTGGATCATTTGCGGTATAATCTAAAAATATATCCTCGAAGAAAAAACGAAGGGTTCTTTTTCCATCAATAAGTAATTCATCTAAAAGCACCTCGTGACTAGACTCTATAATTTGAATAGAGTTGAGGTTTAAATTAGGATCTAACTCATCCAAAACGTAAATATCCTTTGCCGAAAAATTACCCTCATTTTCAAATCGGATCGTATATGTTAAATAAGGTGTATTAATATCAATTTCATTCAATATATTTGGTAAACCTGGCGAAACCATCTTGTCGTTAGGATCATAGGAACTCATTATTCTTGTATTCTTAGGTAATGGTGCGTAAACAGGACCTTCTGGAGCAAAAGGATCTGTGGTAGGATTATTAGGGTCAGGAAATGGAGGCAAATCTTCTGGAAACCTTAAATTCGAATTATCCGAAGGCCTAGGAATAAGAGGTATTTGGAGTGGCCCATCATTTTCATCTAAATTATCAGCACCAACCAACGACAATCCAAATTCAATAGTAGAACCACTTTGTTCTGGTGCAAATAAATCAGTTTCTACCGCGATGATAATCATATCTTTTGCATCTAACTGATCAATTATAAAATCTATTGTAACGCTATCTGCATTGACACTTATTTCTGGGGTAACAGCTAAGAGATTAATAGTATAATTATTGTTATGATCGTTAATGTTCCAATTGTTACTAAATGGCTCTATAGTGGTGTTATAAATTACAGGAACACTAGTTTCTGAAGTTACTCTATAAATTTTGACCTCTTCAATTTGAGGCACTATATTGTCACTATTTTCATCTTTATTCTGATAGAGAAATTGAAAATTGAGATTAGTGAAATTTTTAGTTGCTGAAACATTACCAATAGCGGTTGTAAAGGTGTTTTCAAATCCATTTCTATCAAATCCCCAAGCTCCTACTTTTTCTGCAGATTTAACTAATAAGGCGTCAATATATCGCGTTTGTAACTTGAATAATCCTAAGTCAGTATCTTGATTAACATCTGTAACCGTAAAATTCACTGATGAAGTTTCTGCAAATACATTTGGATCACTACCAAGAAGAGTTACCGTATAATCCCCTTCTCCTTGATATAAAAACTCAAATTCGCCATTAGACTTTGAGACTGTATATCTAATAAACGAACTATCGTCTTTGGTAATTGCCAATCTTTGATTTTTATACAACTCATCGGTATCTAATACGTCATTATTATTAACATCAAAATACACTTGTCCTTTAATTCTGAAAGATTCAAAGTTTGCTGGTGGAAGATTAGCATCAGCTAAAGTGATTTTCAACCATTTCCCATTCGATTGCGTCCAAATACCTCCATCATTATCAACAGTTACAGTATTTGTTAGCCCAAAATTTATTTCGGGTAGAATGCTTTGTTCAGCACTTGTACTACTTGTAACACCAAAGCGATAGGACTCTAAATTAAGACTTTCAAATGGATCCAAAATTCGTGCAAGTTTTGGTGTATTAAGCATTAATATTAAATTTCCGGCTTCATCTGCTGTTCCAGCTCTTATACTTTCATAAGATTCAAAGCCTAAATCTTCTATAACGATAGCGGTAATAGTACTTTCTTCAAACAAAAAAATTGTAGTTTGTGAAAGAAATGCCATTTTTCCATCTGCTAAGGCTACATGCTGTAAAATATTACCTCCATTGGGGAAAAGGCTTATTGAATATTCAAAAGAAAACGTCTCAGTGGTTTCGGTAGTTCTATTAAACCGGTTTATAATGACTTCATTCGTACTCGTGTTGACTTCAGAATAGATGGCATTTCCAAAACTATCTGCTGTTACAGGGTTTTGATAATCATAATTTTCTAAAGTATAAACAGCGGTTTCAATATCCTCTTTATAAATATGCAAGGTGCTCGGCTGCCTATCGAACAACCAAAGTTCATCTTGAAAGGTAGCTAACCAATCTGGATCAAAACCTAAATCTGTATCATCGTCGAATTTTTGTATTAATGGTGCATTGTACCTTAGCAAACCACCACTATGAGTATTGGGCCTACCACTTTCATCTAGTACTAAAATCGGGTCTGACCCGTAAAACTCTGTAATTCCAAATCTATCATCATCACTTAAAAAAGTAAGTATATTATCCGTTTGATTTAACCACCAAACCCCACCATCTTTATCAGCAACGGATGCCCTCATATTTTCACTATAACTACCATTGGCCAATGCCATTTTAGCAGAAATATTTCCAGGAGCTTCATCATTAAATCCGCTCCAGATTCCATCTGTTAGTTTTAAGAATTCAAATGGTTTTTCAGTACTAGAACCAATTACTCCACCAGAGGCAAAATAGAGGCTTCCATTAAAAGCATCTATCGATTTAGGGCTTTGAACTAGCGGAAAACCTAAACTCTCTATATCTTCTGTGGGAATAAAAGTCCATAAAGGTTCTGTAGTATTAGGGTCTAAAGTAATAATACCATCGTAACTATTTGCCAATGTCCAAATTAAACCATCTGGCGCAACAGTGACATCTCGAAAACTATAGTTTCCATTTCCTGAATTTTCTAACTCAAAAAAATCAAATGTTTCTGTAGACGTATTAAATCTTGACAAACCGCTTGTAACTCCACTAAAAGCCATCCATAAATTACCTAAATTATCAGCAGTTATTTCAGATATGTTACTCGCAGGAAGACTACTACTGTCATATATAACCGTAAGATTATTACCGTTAAGATCTATTTTATACAATACTTCTCCACCTACATATAAGAACCCATTAACTATCTCCACGGTATTCCAATATGCAATATTGGTAGATAAGCCAGAAATAACCGTTAAATAAAGAAGCTCGTTATTTTCTAAGCTGTAGATATTTACCTGATTGCCTACTTCTGCCAATATGTACGTAATTCCCGTATCTGAATCGTAAGCGAATTTTCCCGCTTGAGGTATTTCACTAAATCCATAATCAATAGTATCAAACATCAACGTATTTAAATTCAAGTAAGTAAGGCCACTCAAATTCCCGTTAGACGTGGCAAATAATAATTTACCATCAGGTGTAACAATAGCATCTTCTGAAAGAATAGGGAAAGTTAAATTTTGACCAGGAATGGACAAAGCTGGTATATTTTGCCAAGTATCGTCTGACTTGTGAATTGAATAACCATTGGACGTAATAAAAACCTCATCGTCATTAAAGTAATTCGCAACAATCTTTGTGACACTATCTGAATTTAAGCCATAACTTTGCTCTACAACACCTAAATTATTCGCTTCATCGCAAAATGCAATTTTACCTTGTGCTTCAGGAATTTCTGTACCACAGGCATTAGGATAAAAAGTAACTTTTGTCCCTGTACTATAATTTTCAATTTTTTCCACCTGAGCCGATATAGTCATACAAGTGAAGAAGTAAATACTTAATATTAAGTAGACTTTTTTCATAATTAACGTATTTGAGATTTTTGACTTAAAACATTTTTTTATAATCCTTTGGATTGATGGTCTTCCGAATGTTGTCATTTATGGCAATGGTTTCACTTTTCATGTTGCCTTCTTTAGATTCAATAGTGTATTCCATAATATGACCTTTTAGCACTTTATCATTTTGAATAAACCAATTTGGTAAATCAATTTCTGGTGCCACCCAAAGCGTCATTTTAACATCACTATCTGACATTACATATTCATGGCATGTGGCTCCTAAAATTGTTTTTATTTTTCCGGTTTTTTTAATTTGTGAGTAATCGTAGTTCTCCATTTGGTCAGCTGGATTATGCATTTGCTGCCCTCCCATCATATCTTGTGACATTTGCATTTTCATACCTGCAGTGTCCACAAAAATGTGCGTGTTGCCATCGTCCATAACAATTACAGACTCCCCTTGCATTTCTTCTTCTTCAGCATAGTCACTCATATCAACCACTAAGCCCATATATTTTTCATTAGGATTTAACAAATAAGACATCTTGTAGGTTTCGTTAGCGTCATCTATATTGGTGACCTTAACTTTAGTTTGAAATGTAAATTGATATACTCCAGCAATTGCTGTTGTCGTAGTGTCGTGACCTTCTGAACCACTCCATTCCGTTTCATTAGTTTCTTCTGTTTTAACGACTGAGGTCTGGTTAAAAAACTCAGGACTTTCAGCATCAATACCTCCTATTACGGTAGATTCAAAATAGGTTTCAGAAGTCGCACTTTGGCTATTTATTTTTTTTAGACTCACTTTTCCATCAAACGAAATTTGGATATTATCTTCCGTTAATACATCGATAGTTACTTGTCCTTTAGAGACATTATAGCTTTGATAATTATTAGAAACAGCTTTTTTAAAATCGTCTCCAGAATCTTCATAATACAATAAATCAGGATCATAAGACAATTTGAGTGTGGCTTCTTCAGGAATTTTAAAACTGCGTTTTACGCCTTCGTTAGCCGTTTCGGCATCATGTCTTAAATTAGCTTCGGTAGGTATGGTAAGCACAAAACCATCATGTATATCCGCATCATGAGACCACCACGACCCTGTAATATGCCATTCAGAGTTTGATTGTGTCGCCTTTACCTTTCCTACTTCGGTAATTTGAACGGCGCCAAATGTATTAGAATGTGTAATGATAACATCTCCGTAATCTGCATTAGAACTCGCCATTTCTAATGATTTTTTAGCTTCTTCGGAAGGTTCTGGTGTGTCCTTTTTCTTTTCAGACGTGGCATCATCAATAGTTTTATCTATGGTTTTATCAATTTTCTCTTCTGCTTTTCGTTCTAATTTCTTTTCAACTTTATTTTTTAGCTTTTTTAATAATTGCGCTTCAACAGGCTGAACAGCAGAAAATAGCATTAATACTATGACATACTTTACAAGTGTTTTCATTGTTTTTATGAATTGATTACACTTTTAGTTCCTCTAACTTTAGAAACATTAACAAACCACCTAAAAAAAATTATATTTGTTTTATTGTTAATGTTTTGGTCTTCTAAATAACTAAATGAAAAACACGCTTAACGACAACGAATTACAAACCCTCCTTAGAGCGGATGACAAAAAAGCTCTAGAAGAGGTTTACCTGAGTTATAAGCAAGAGTTTTTAAATTATGCGAAACGTTACGACATAGATGCTTCCGATGTCTTAGATATATATCAAGATGCCATCATTGCCATGCATCAAAATTTTGTAACGTCGCAATTAGAGTTACAGACCAGTTCAATTAAGACGTACCTCTTCGGCATTGGAAAAAATAAATTATTTAAAAAATTAAAAGAAAAGCAACGTATCATAAGAGTAGAAGTTAAAAATGATGAGTACACAGAGATTAAAATTGAACGAGATTTACCCACTAAAAATCAATTAGTCTTAGCGAAAAGACTCAGCGAATTATCAGAAACTTGCAAAACGATACTCAACTTATATTATTATAGAAACTTAACCATTGAAGAGATTGTAGACTTAACCCATTATAAAGATGCCAATACGGTGAGAAGTCACAAATCTAGATGCTTAAAACATCTAAAAACGTTATTTAAAGTTAACTAATGACCACGGAACAACTCATACAAAACTATATAGCCAATAGATTATCGGAAGCCGATAAAGCTAAAGTTGACCATTTGTTAGAAACAGATTCTGCATTTAAAAATGAATTTGAAGCGCATAAAGATATGGCTGTTGCTTTTAAAATTTCTGAAGCGGAATCCTTGAAAAAGCGTTTTCAAGAATTAGATAAAGGTCCCAAGCAACAAAAACTGAAAATCAGCAGTTATTTATATTTAGCAGTGGCAAGTATGGTGATACTCGGATTTTTCTATACTTTTTATAGTTCACCATCTAGTGATCAATTATACGCGTCATATTTCGACATTTCACCTAACACCTATCAACCTGTTACAAGAACAGCTGACAGCACAAAGAATAATGCTGCTTTTGTAGCTTACGAAAACGGAAATTTTACAATTGCTGAAAATGAATTTGAAACACTATTAGAAACTACCAATAATCCTAATCTTCTGTATTATTATGCATCCTCTTTACTGAATCAATCAAAATTTGATTTGGCTTTGAAGCAATTTGAAATCTTAAACCAAATCGATTTTGACTATACTGATGAATCGCTTTGGTACACGGCTTTAATCTATGTTAAAAATGAAGATTACGATAATGCTAAAGCCCAATTAAAAAGATTGAATGCTAAAAATTCTACCTTTAAAACTAAAGAAAGAAAAGCGCTTTTTGAAGACTTATAAGACGTTCCTATAAATCCAACCCTTTCAAACTTTCAACACGATTTCTAATTAAGAAATCATCGATGGTTTCAAAATGTTCAACAACGCGTTTTTCTTTAAATTCGAAGACTTTATTTGAAAGGCCTTGTAAAAAATCTCTATCGTGAGATACAAGAATTAGAGTGCCATCAAAATTTTGAAGTGCTTCTTTTAAAACATCCTTCGATTTTAAATCTAAGTGATTAGTTGGCTCATCGAGAATCAATAAATTCACAGGTTCTAATAAGAGTTTCACCATGGCTAATCTGGTTTTTTCACCTCCAGATAATACGCTCACTTTTTTATCCACATCATCACCTCTAAACATAAAACCACCCAAAATATTTTTTATCTGAGTTCTAACATCACCTTTAGCAACATCATCTACGGTTTGAAAAATGGTTAAATCTTCATCTAATAAAGCCGCTTGGTTTTGAGCAAAATACCCAACCTTCACATTATGGCCTAAAGCGCAAGTGCCTTCCACATCAATTTCTCCTAAAATGGCTTTAATCATGGTGGACTTCCCTTCTCCATTTCGACCCACAAAACACACTTTTTCACCTCGTGCTATAGACATGTTAGCATTTTTAAACACCACATGGTCGTCATAAGATTTTGAAACCTCTTTCACAGTTACAGGATAATCACCAGAACGCTGCGTTGCCGGAAAACGCAATTTTAAAGCCGATGTATCAATCTCATCTATTTCAATAATATCTAGCTTTTCAAGCATGCGCTCACGAGAGGTTACCTGATTTGTTTTAGAATATGTCCCTTTAAAACGCTCAATAAATGCCATATTATCGGCAATAAATTTCTGCTGTTCTTGGTAGGCTTTTATTTGATGGACACGTCGCTCTTCACGTAATTGTAAATAATGTGTATAATTGGCTTTGTAATCGTAAATACGACCCATCGTCACTTCAATGGTTCTATTTGTAATATTATCTACAAAAGCACGATCGTGTGAAATCACAACCACAGCATTCGCTTTATTCAGTAAAAAATCTTCTAACCAAATCACAGATTCAATATCAATATGATTGGTGGGCTCATCTAATAAAATTAAATCTGGTTTTTGAAGTAAAATCTTAGCCAATTCAATTCGCATTCGGTAACCACCAGAAAATTCGTTGGTTTGTCTTATAAAATCTTCCTGTTTAAAGCCTAAACCTTTTAAGGCTTTTTCAACTTCAGCATCGTAATTAACATCTTCTAAAGCATAATATTTTTCACCCAAATCAGACACGCGTTCTATGATTTTCATGTAGTCGTCAGATTCGTAATCGGTTCTGGTTTCTAATTGTTTGTTTAGATCTTCCATTTCGTCACGCATGATAAACACATGTTTAAAAGCTTTAGAAGCTTCATCAAAAACAGTGGTATTATCTTCCGTTAACAAATGTTGTGGCAAATAAGCGATAACAGCATCCTTTGGACATCTCACATTACCACGTGTGGCACTTTGTACACCTGCAATAATTTTCATCATGGTCGATTTTCCCGCACCATTTTTACCCATTAAGGCAATTTTATCGTTAGGATTAATTGTAAAGGACACATCGCTAAAAAGGGTGTGACCACTAAATTCTACCGCCAAATTATCTACTGAAATCATAATCTAAATTTTGAAGCAGCAAAACTACTAAATGGTAAGTCAATATTTATAAATATGAAGAAAATTATATAAGGTCCATATCAGTTAATTCTAATCCTATTTCCGTTAAACGCTCCACGACTTATATACTAATTTTAAAACATACTATTATTTTAAAATTGAACCATTATGATTATCACAAAAGTATTAGGCTTAACAAGCGCATTAACTAAAAGTAAAAAAGCTAAGATTGCTATCTTAGGATTAGAAATGGCAGTGTTGGGTTATGCATTATACCAACAAAACCGAGAACGTAAAAATAAACGTCTTAAATCTTAGTGGTATGAGATTTTGAAGTAATTTTGTAGTCGTATTATTAAGATTATGAGTATCATTTCAAAAGACATATCAGAAGCTGTTAAACTTTTGACGGCAGAAGACATTGTTGCTATTCCAACAGAAACAGTTTATGGTTTAGCAGGAAACATCTATAGCGAAAAAGCCATAAAATCCATTTTTGAAACAAAAAAGCGACCATTTTTTAATCCGCTTATTGTTCATATTCCTTCAATAGACGAACTTTCTAGAATTGTGGAGCACATACCAGCAAAAGCGCAGTTATTAGCGGAAGCCTTTTGGCCAGGTCCTATAACGCTCGTTTTAAAAAAGAAAACGATTATTCCAGACTTAATAACAGGTGGAAAAGATACCGTTGCGGTTCGTGTTCCCAACCATCCTACAACTCTAGAGTTATTAAGACAATTACCATTTCCTTTAGCCGCACCAAGTGCAAACCCATTTAGTAGTATTAGTCCAACCACAGCAATGCATGTGGAAACCTATTTTAAAGACACTATTAAAATGGTTTTAGACGGAGGACCATGTACAAGCGGTATAGAATCTACCATAATAGGTTTTGAAAATGACGAACCTATTATATATAGACTAGGTTCAAAATCGCTAGAAGATATTGAAGCTATAGTCGGTAAAATTGAAATTAAGAATTCAGTAACAGAGCAAAGGTCGCAGAGCGAAGTCGAAGCGCCAGGTATGTTAGCACGTCATTACGCCCCAAAAACTAAAACGATTCTAACAAACAATCTTCTAGAAACCATTACAGCGTATCCTAATAAAAAGATTGGAGTATTGGTATTTAAGTCTGAAATAGGTAATAAGCATATAAAAGCACAAATTGTATTATCTATAACGGGAAGCTTAGAAGAAGCAGCAGCCAACTTATATGATGCCTTACACCAATTAGACAGGCAGCACTTAGATCTTATTATAGCTGAAGAATTCCCAAATTATGGTTTAGGAAAATCTATAAACGACCGACTTACTAGAGCTACAAAACAGTAAACAAAAAAGCCGTTTTTTAAACTCACTGATTTTCAGCGCAAAAATATATGCATCAAGGTTTGGTAAATCAATACTTTATCGTAAATTTGCAAACTCTTTTTTGAAGAGGAATGTTTAATCTATTGTGTCATTTAAGGCACAATTATAAATCAAATTAGTGTGGATACATTAAGCTACAAAACAGTTTCAGCTAACAAAGCTACCGTTAATAAGGAGTGGATTTTAGTTGATGCTGAAGGACAAACTTTAGGTCGCTTAGCTTCAAGAGTAGCAATACTTTTAAGAGGTAAGCACAAACCTAATTTTACGCCACACGTTGATTGCGGTGATAACGTAATTGTTATCAATGCAGAAAAAATCAACTTAACTGGTAACAAATGGACGGAAAAAAGTTACATCCGTCACACAGGTTATCCAGGTGGACAAAAAAGTCTGACAGCTACTGAAATGTTTGAGAAAGACCCAACCAGATTAGTAGAAAAGTCAGTGAAAGGAATGTTGCCTAAAAACAAATTAGGAGCAACCCTTTTTAGAAACTTAACTGTTGTTTCAGGTACAGAGCATGCACATGCAGCGCAAAAACCTAAAACAATGAAATTAAATGAAATTAACTAAATGGAAGTAATTCACAAAATTGGCCGTAGAAAGACGGCTGTTGCTCGTGTGTACGTTGCCGAAGGTACTGGCAAAATCACAGTGAACAAAAAAGACATGGCGGATTATTTTAGTACTGCAACACTGCAATACAAAGTAAACCAACCTTTAGCCTTGACTAACAATGATGGCAACTTTGATATTACTGTTAACGTATATGGAGGTGGTATCACCGGCCAGGCAGAAGCAATACGTTTAGGGTTATCTCGTGCAATGTGCGAACTCGATCCTGAAAACAGATTAGTATTAAAGCCAGAAGGTCTATTAACGAGAGACCCAAGAATGGTAGAAAGAAAGAAATTCGGTCAGAAAAAAGCCCGAAAGAAATTCCAATTCTCGAAACGTTAATATCCAACAATTTTTTATTCAGAATCTGCTTCGGCAGGTTCTGAATTATTATTTTTTATTGAAATTAAAAGATCCCAAAATAAATTTGGGACAAGGTTTAGCATCTAAATGAAGCCAATAGCCAATAGCCAATAGCTAAAAGGCCAACGGAACATTGCTAATTTAACAGAACGTAAACTATTACAACATGGAAAAAGTAGAAGTAAAAGAATTACTTGACGCAGGTGTACACTTCGGTCACCTTACACGTAAGTGGAACCCAAACATGGCCCCTTACATTTATATGGAACGTAACGGTATCCATATTATCAACCTTTACAAAACAGCAGCAAAAATTGAAGAAACTTCTGAAGCCTTAGCTAAAATAGCTGCATCAGGAAAGAAAATCTTATTCGTTGCCACTAAAAAACAAGCCAAAGACATCGTTGCAGAAAAAGCAGGTGCTGTAAACCAACCTTATATTACTGAGCGTTGGCCAGGTGGAATGTTAACCAACTTTGTAACTATCAGAAAAGCCGTAAAGAAAATGGCTTCTATTGATAGAATGAAAAAAGACGGTACATTCAACTCTTTATCTAAAAAAGAACGTTTACAAGTCAATCGTTTACGTGCAAAATTAGAAAAGAACTTAGGTTCTATTTCTGATATGACACGTTTACCAGGTGCAATCTTTGTTGTAGATATTATGCGTGAGCATATCGCTATTAAAGAAGCTCAAAAATTGAACATTCCAATTTTTGCAATGGTAGATACAAACTCTGATCCACGTGAAGTTGATTATTTAATCCCTTCAAACGATGATGCTTCTAAATCTATAGACAAAATCTTATCTATCGTAACTTCTGCTATTGCTGATGGTTTAAACGAGAGAAAAGCAGAACGTTCAGAAAAAGAAG
>Ga0193951_1000606_pt1 | contig 16110 bp, 9 predicted proteins | sample BB_2_MG_FD_140370 | JGI IMG/M metagenome (GOLD analysis project Ga0193951, IMG submission 140370) | Microbial mat bacterial communities from the Broadkill River, Lewes, Delaware, United States - BB_2_MG | ecosystem: Environmental > Aquatic > Freshwater > River > Microbial mats | place: USA... | reverse complement strand
TTTTTAATATGAAGCTTATAGCAGGACTTAAGCTAAACTCTTCAGACTCTTTCGTAAAAGCAGAACCTTTTATTTTTGAGTTTGAAGTAAGTGGAAGTTCTATTAAGTTTCCTAAAATAGAAAAGATAGGTAACTATGTAGTTCAAACTCTTGGAACATCAAGATCTTTACAAATTGTAAATGGTAGTTACAGTGAAAAAATATCTCAAAAATATCAAATAGTCCCTCAAAATGAATTTACAATTCCTTCTTTTACTTTTGAAATTGATGGTAAGAAAGTAGAATCTAAAGAAAAGAAAATTATAGAAAGAACTATAAATAAAACATTATCTAACAACTTTGATTTAAGTTTAAAAGCATCAAAAATGCAAGCATACTTGGGTGAAGATATTTTAGTAAAAATGATTTTTAAATATAAAAAAAATCTTCAAATTACAAACTTAGGTTTTGAGCAACCACATTTTGAAAATTTTTGGTATAAAAAATTAGATACAAAAACAAGAAGCTATGAAGAAGGTGATTATATAGTTCAAGAGTTAGACTTCTTACTTTTCCCTCAAAAAAGTGGAAAATTGATTATAAACCCACTATCAGTTATAGTTCAGTTAGTAAGTCAAAACTCAAACTTTGGTAACTTTTCATTTTTAAATGTACCAAAAGAGAAAAGAGTTTATTCAAATAAATTAGAGTTTGATATTAAGAAGTTACCTAAAAATATAAGTTTAATTGGTGATTTTGCTATAAAAGCAGAAGTTGATAAAACAAAAATTAAAGAAGGTGAAGCTGTATCTTTAAATTTGGAAATAAAGGGATTTGGAAATTTTGATGATATTGATGACTATAACTTAGAAATTCCAAATACAACTGTTTATGACAATAAAGCAAAAGTAGATACAAAATATAATAATGAAAGATTAGAGGGTATATACGAAAAAACTTTTTCTCTTGTTCCTTCTGAAACTGCAACAATCCCAAGTTTTAAAATAAGTTATTTTAGTAAAAAACAAAATAAAGTAATTGAAAAATCAACAAATGAAATTAAAATAGAAGTTATCAAAAAAATAAAAGAAAATAAACCATTATTACAAAAAGCTAAAAAAGAAACCAAAGATATAAAAGTCATTGAAAAGGGTACTTCTTTAATAGAAAAATTAACTTATTTTTTATTAGGAAGTTTAGTTACAATATTAATAATTGGTTTATATAGGTATGTTAAAATTCCAAAATTAAAAAGTAAAAAAGATAATAATCCATTACTTAAAAGAGTTAAATCAAGTAAAAGTAAAGAAGAGTTATTAAAGATACTTCTTCCGTATTTAAAGTATAATGATACTCTTGATGAATTAATATTTGAGTGTGAAAAAACTAAAGATTTTAAAACTACTAAAAAAAGAGTTGTATCTTTAGTAAAAGAATTAGAAATAAAAGGTTAAAAATGAAATATTTAATATTAGTATTATTTTCTATTAATAGTCTATTTGCATACGAATTTTATGCAAAACTTGAGCCAATAAACTCATATACAATTAAATCTTCAGTAAGTGGAAAAATAATATATGTTAATGAAGAAATTGAAGGTAAAAAAGCTAATAATTCAAAAGTAGTCGAGATAGACTCTTATGTTGATAGAATTGATTTAAAACAGTCAAAAGTAAAACTTGAAGCAATATCTGAAATGCTTAATATAGAAGAAAACAATTATGCAAGGATGCTAAAGGTATCTTCAAAATCTGGCTTTGAAAAAGATGCACAAAAATTAAAAGCAATCAATTATAAAACTACAAAAGCAGATATGGAAGTAAAAATTGCTAATTTAAAAGATAATATTAAAAATAAAGTTTTAAAAGAAAAAGACAATTATATTTATAATATTGCAGTGAAAAAAGGTGATTATGTTAATCCTGGAACTTTACTTTATGAAGCAAAAGATTTATCAAAAGGTAAATTAGAAATTTTTGTACCTATTGATGATATTGAAAATATTGAAAATAAAACAATATTCTTAGATGGTAAAAAAAGTGATATAAAAATTGACAAAATTTATAAAGTAGCCGACTCTAAACATATATCTTCTTATAAAGTAGAGATTATGGTACCAAGTCCAAAAGTTTTTTCTAGGCTAGTTAAAATTGAATTCAAATAACCTTGTAGCTTGCCCACTTGATTGCTATGATACATGCCAAGCATATGTGGATGAAAATGAAAATGTAAAACCGAGTAAAGAACATCAAGTTACTAATAAAAAGCTATGCGTAAATTTTGCACAACTTTTAAAAGAGGACTTTTTGAAAACTGCTTATTTTCAAAATAAAGAGATTTCATTAGATGAGTCTTTAAATATCTTAGTTGAAAAGTTACAAAATACAAACCCTGATGAGACTCTTTTTTATAAAGGTGCTGGAAATTTAGGTGTTATGCAAAATAGTACAAAAACTTTTTTTGCACAATATGGTTCAACACTTACAAAAGGTAGTCTTTGTGATGCTATTGGTTCTTTAGGAATTGAGCAAGGAAGAGGAGGAATAAATGTAAACCCTCCTTTAAATAATCTTCTAAATAGTGATGTAATAATATCTTGGGGAAGAAACTTTGCTGTTACATCTTCTCATATGTATGATTTAGTTAAAGATAAAACATTTATAACAATTGACCCCGTTAAAACAAAAACTGCAAAAAAATCACAACTTCATTTACAAATTAATCCTAAAACTGATCATGAGTTAGCTCTTTTATTAACAAGATTTGCACATATGGAAGATTTAGAAGATGAAGAGTTTATTAAAGAACATTCAGGGGCTGATTGGTTTTTTGATTTAGCAAAATCAAAACCTGTCATAACATATGAAAAAAATACAGGAATAGATTTAAAAGATATTACTAAGTTGTTTGAACTAATAAAAGGAAAAAGTGTATCTATACTCTTAGGACTTGGGGTTCAAAGGTATTATGAGGGTGCACAAATAACAAGAGCAATAGACTCTTTTGCAGCTTTTATTGGTGTACACAACAAAAAAGCAGGTGGAGTTTGGTATTTAAGTGATTCTTCTTATGGATATGAAAAGCAATTAGTATCAAATGCTAAAAATAAAATTCCATTGCCTACTGTTGATTTTTCAAAATATAAATTAGTGTTTATTCAAGGAACTAATCCTGTTGTAACTGCTCCAAACACACAAAAAGTAATTGATGGACTAAAAAATAGTTTTGTAATATTTTTTGGAACAGTTTTAAATGAGACTAGTAAATATGCAGATTTGATTATTCCTTCAAGCTCTTTTCTTACAAAAAAAGATTTACGACTTTCTTATGGACATGAATTAAAAGCAGTTTCAAACTACACAAAGCCAAAAGATGAAAATACAATCACAGAGTATGAATTAGCAAATCTTTTAAATGATAAGTTTGGTTTTGAAAAGCTTAAAAGTGAAAATGAAATATTAGATTATTATAAAAATACAGAAGTTGAAGATAAATCTTATATAGAAGAGTTTGAGTTTATAGAAGAGTTAGAGGTTGATAACTTGTATGAAAAAAAAGAAGAAAATCAGCTCTACTTCTTAACGGCAAAAGCAAAAAATAATTTAAACTCTCAATTTAAAGTAGATAATTATTTATATGTAAACCCATCTTTAGGATTTAATGATGAAGATGAAGTTTTATTAAAATCAAAATATGGACAAACAAAAATTAAAATCAAAAACTCTAGTGATATAAAAGAAAACTGCGTTTTAACATACTCTGGAAATAAATATGCAAACTATGTTACACCATTTTTATGTGATGAAGAAGCAGACTCTGCAATATATCAAGAGGTTTTAATAACACTTGAATTATCGTGAATTATTAACTAATTATCCAGTAATTAGACAATTATCTTTTTTACAAATTGTAGCTTATTTTGCTGCATGGTTTTCAAATGTAGCTATTTATACAATGCTTGTAGAGTTTAACTCTTCAGCTTTTGCTATTTCAGTAGTAACTGCAATGCACTTTTTGCCTGCGATTATAATCGCACCTTTGTCAGGAGCTATTATTGATAGGTTTAAAATTAAACCATTGATGATTACTCTATTGTCTGTTGAACTAGTAATGACAGCACTATTTCTTACTATTGATAGTAAAGAAGAGGTATGGATTTTGATGATTCTTATTTTTATAAGAATGGCTAGTGCTTCAATGTTTTTTTCAGCTGAAATGTCACTACTTCCAAAACTTCTTTCAGGGGTAGCATTACAAAAAGCTAATGAAATTCATTCTATAATTTGGTCTTTTACTTTTGCTGCTGGTATGGCAGTAAGTGGACTTATAGTTAGTCTTTACGGTGTTCAAACAGCAATTGTTTTAGATGTATTTATTTTACTTTTAGCAATTTTGTTATTGTTAAATATAAATTTCAAAATTGAAATAATTCATACAAAAGAGAAAATTTTATCTTTGATAAAAGATGGCTTTTACTATTTAAAAGAGAATAAAATCATTTTACATCTAATTATTCTTCATTCATCAGTGGGGCTAACAATATTTGATACTTTAGTTACCTTATTAGCTAAAAATGAGTATAAATATGTAATATCAGTTCCTTTAGCTATTGGACTTACTAATGCAGTACGAGCAGTTGCTTTAATGGTAGGACCTTTTTTCATTTCAAATAAAGTAAATAAAGATACACTTTTTTATATTTTTATTTTTCAAGGTCTTGCAATAATCTTTTGGGCATTTGTTCAAGATGATTTTTATTTGTCACTTTTTGCAATATTCTTTGTAGGTTTTACCACTACTACTATTTGGTCATATACCTATGCCTTAATTCAAGAAAACACAGATAACAAATATCTTGGTAGAGTTATATCATATAATGATATGATATTTATGATGACAACTGTTGTAACAACAATTTTCATAGGAATTATGGCTGAATTAATACCATTAAAAATTATTACGATAATTTTGGGTTTTGCATTTTTTATAGTTTCAATCTACTATAAGTGGTTAAAAAATAAAATATAGATATAAATAGAAAAATTACACGAAAATTACACAAAAAAATATCACATAATAAAAACTATTTCTCTTATAAGCTTAACTTATCAAAATTTTACAAAAACCCCTAGAATAAGAACATATAAATAAATTTGAAAGTAAAAATAAAATAATAATATTACTTTTATATATAAGCAAAAGTTAACTTATTATGAATGATGATTCATTTTCTTGATTAATGTCAATTTTAAATCTAAATATTAGTTGTATACTTTCAAAGTAGATAAAGGATAAGTGATGCAGATGAATAAGAAAATTGTTGTTTATGGTTCAATTTTGAGTTTTCTAATCGCTTCGGCTCTTTTTGTTTACACAGTTTATGCATCAAATATGTTGTCATATTTATCAAGTGATCCAAAAGCCTGTATAAATTGTCATACGATGAATTCAGCGTATGCAACTTGGGAAAAAAGCTCACATAAAAATGTGGCAGGGTGTGTTGATTGTCACTTACCTGTAGGGGATGCTGTTGCAAAATATAAGGCAAAAGCTATAGATGGGTGGAATCACTCAGTTGCATTCACTCTTAATACTTATGAGAATAATATCGATATAAGTGAAGATGGATCAAGCCGTGTACAAGCAAACTGTGTTAGATGTCATACTAGCGAAAATGCAACATTAAAAATTAATGCTGACAAATATCATAGTGAAGAAGTTGGAAGTCTTGAAAATGGTCGTAAATGTTGGGAGTGTCACAAATTTGTGCCACATGGAAAAGTTAGAAGTTTAATATCAACTCCATATAATCTTGGTGTTAAAGTAAAAGAATAAGTAGAGGTTGTTTGTTATGAAAAAATACAAAATATTAATGGTAGTTAGTTTAATTGCTATTGGATTAATGTCGGCTCTTGTTGCTTCTATTAATGAGAAAAAAGAAGAACAAGTTCAGTTAAATCAGGTTCCACAAATTGATAGATGGGAAACAAAAAACGAAGAGTTTAGAAAACATTATCCAAGACAGTTTGACTCTTGGAAAGAAACAAAAAATTCTGATGAAATTCATGATATGTTAAAAGAGTATCCTGAATTAGTAGTTTTATGGGCTGGTTATGGTTTTGCAAAAGATTATAATGCACCTAGAGGTCACTTCTACGCAATAGAAGATAACAGAAATACTTTAAGAACTGGTGGTCCAGTTGATGAAAAAACAGGTCCTATGCCAACTGCATGTTGGACATGTAAATCTCCAGATGTTCCAAGAATGATGGATAAAGATGGTGATATGGAGTATTATACTGGTAAATGGTCTAAATACGGTTCAGATATTATCAATCCAATTGGTTGTGTAGATTGTCATAATCCAGAAACAATGGAATTACAAGTTAATAGAAATTATTTAGATGAGGGATTAAAAGCTGCTGGTGAAAAATCACTATCAGAATCAAGTCAACAAGATATGAGATCTATGGTTTGTGCTCAATGTCATGTTGAGTATTACTTTGCAAAAACACCACTAGGTGATGGTAAAAAAGCAGCAGTTGTAACTTTACCATGGGCTGAAGGTACGCTTGTTGAAGATATGGAAAAATATTATGATGACAGAGAGTTTAAAGATTGGACTCATAAAATCTCTAAAACACCAATGTTAAAAGCACAGCATCCAGGTTGGGAAATGTGGAAAACAGGTGCTCATGGTAAAAACAATGTTTCTTGTGCAGATTGTCACATGCCTTATGTTCAAGAAGGTGGTATTAAATATACAGACCATAACATCGGTAATCCATTAGAGAATATGGATAAATCTTGTATGAATTGTCACAGAGTAAGTGAAAAATCATTACTTGATAATATTAATGAAAAAAGAGCAAGAAAAGATGAACTTCATAAAAAAGCAATGAAATCACTTGCAGCTGCTCACTTAGAAGCAGGAAAAGCTTGGGATTTAGGTGCTACAAAAGAAGAAATGGCTCCAATTTTAAAAGATATTAGACATGCACAATGGAGATGGGACTATACAGTTGCTTCACATCCGGCATTCTTCCATGCACCAGAAGAAACTCTAAGAGTTCTTGGTACCGCTTTACATAAAGCAGGAGAAGCAAGAGTTAAATTAGCAAAAGTATTAGCTAAATATGGTGCAGCTGATTATAAAGCTCCTGAGATTAAAGATAAAAAACAAGCTCAAGAGATTATTGGTTTGCCTTATGAAAAATTGATTGATGATAAAATGAAATTTAGAAATGGCTTAATGCAAGAATGGAAAAAAGAAGCAGAAGAAAAAGGTGTTTACAACCCTAAATCAACTGAAAGTGTAGAAGATAAAACTTCATACAACTAATTTATAGAGAACCTTGGTTCTCTATAATTAATTAACATTTGTAAGTAACATCAATATTACATTGCAATCTCCTTGCCTAAAATATAAAGTGGATGTTACTTACATATGCTAATTCAAAACTAATGGAAATCTAACTCATGTTTAAAATTATAAAATCAATCTTTTCAATGCCTTTAGTCATAGTTCTTTTACTTTTTTTCGCATTGTCTTCAGCAGTAGCTACATTTATAGAGAATGACTTTGGTCCACTAGGAGCCAAATCATTTATTTATGGTCAAACATGGTTTGAATTAATAATGCTTCTTCTTACAGTAGCTGTTACTATTAATATCTTTGTATTTAAAATGTATAAAAAAGAGAGATTTTTTCTTTTTATGATACATATATCTTTAGTATTTATTTTTATAGGTTCGGCATTGACAAGATATATGGGATATGAAGCGAATATTACAATATATGAAGGTTTAACGGAAAATAAAATGTATTCAAGTGATGAATATATAAAAGTATTCAAAGATAAAGAATTGATTTATGATAAAAAAGTATTGATGACAAAATTATCACAAACAAGTTTTAATTATGAAACAGAAGTAGAAAATGAAAAAGTAAAAGTAAATTTTAATAGATATATAGAAAATGCAGTTGAAAAAATTGTGCCTAGTACAGATGGAAAACCTATGCTTAATATTGTAGTAAAAGGATTTAAAAATACAAGAAGTATAGACTTACAAGATAAACAAATAAAACAAACAAGATTTTTATCTTTTTCATTAAATAAAGATTCTGCTGTAAATAAACCTTTTGTTAGTTTTAAAACTACAAAAGAAGGAAATATCCTTTATAACTCAAACCTTGAAACTAAACTTCATAAAAAAGATTTTTCAGCAAGTAAAATTGTTAAAGCTAATGAAACAAGAATGATTGAACTTGGAGTAATTTATCAAGTAGGGCAAACACAATTTATTATAAATGAAGCATCTTCTAAAGGAAAAGTTAAAACTGTATATGGCTCAGACATGATTCCAAAAGATAAACAACTCTCAGCAGTAGTTTTAGATTTAGAGTATAAAGGCAAAAAACAAGAAGTGTCTTTATTTGGAAAAACAGGATTTATTGGATTTAAAAGAAATATTGATTTAGATGGTGAAAAACTATCTTTTCAGTGGGGAACAAAAAAACTTGAATTACCATTTTCTATTATGTTAAATGACTTTAGGTTAAATAGGTATCCTGGTTCTAATGCTCCTTCTGAATATGAAAGTGATATAAAGATATATGATATAAAAAATAAAAAAACTTTAGAATATACAATTTACATGAATAATACTTTAGATTACAATGGATACAGACTTTTTCAATCTTCATATACAAAAAATGAAGATGGTACTATTCTTTTAGTGAATAAAGACCCTGGAAAAGTACCAACATATATTGGTTACTTTTTATTGTTTACGGGATTATTATTAAGTTTATTTGCGAAAAAAGGAAGATTACAAAAGTTGAGTAAAAAAAGATATGACATGGAAAAAATAAAAAAAATTTATTATGCTAAAAAAGCTACTTTGTCGGTCTTGTTTTTATTGTTTTCTATTTTCTCATTTCAAGAAAATATATATGCTAATGAAGTTTTAAAAACTAATCCAGAAATTTTAAACATTGATAAAAAACATGCCCAAGAGTTTGGTTCTTTACTAGTACAAGACTATCAAGGACGAATTAAGCCTATTAATTCTTTAGCAATAGAGATTATCAATAAAATAACTAGAAAGAATGAAGTTTATGGATTAGATGCAAACCAATTCTTTTTAAGTATGCTTTTATATCCTAAAATATGGCAAGAGTTAGAGTTTATAAAAGTAAAAAGTAAAAGACTTAAAAAAATTGTTGATGTTGATGAAAAATCAAAAACAATTAGTTTTTCTGACATTTATACAAAAGAGGGATTTTATAAGTTAGAAGGGCATTTAGAAGTTGCAAATGCTAAAAAAAGCTCTTTAAGAGATGAGTTTGATAAAGATTTAATAAAAGTTGACGAACGATTAAATATTGCATATACACTTTTTGTAGGAGATTTTTTAAGAGTTTTTCCTAAAAAGAATGATGAAAATAATAAGTGGTTAAATACAAATGAATCAGTAAATCTTTTGTTATCAGATGATGCAAAAATTATAAAAGAATTAATGCAAGAATATTACTTAAAACTTGATAGTGCAAGTAAGAAAAAAATCTCTTGGACAGAGGCAAAATCATCATTAGAAAAGATAAAAAAGTATCAATATGAAAATGCAAATAAAGATGTAATACCTAGTAATTTGAAAATAAAAGCAGAGTTGATTTTCAATAAATACAATATCTTTGAAAACCTAACTCCTATTTATCTTGTTCTAGGTTTTTTCCTTTTGAGTTTAATTTTTATAAATATTTTCAAAAATGAAATAAAACTAGAAAAAATATCAAGAGTTATCTTATATTTATTAGCAATAGCCTTTATTTTTCATACATTTGCTTTAGGTTTAAGATGGTATGTTGCAGGTCATGCTCCTTGGTCAAATGGCTATGAGTCAATGATATATATTTCATGGGCGATAGTTCTTGCTGGAATGATTTTCTCAAGACAATCAATACTTGCACTATCTACTACTACTATTTTAAGTGGTATTACTCTTTTTGTAGCTCACCTTTCATGGTTAGAGCCTCAAATTACAACTTTAGTGCCTGTTTTAAAATCTTATTGGCTAACAATTCATGTAAGTGTAATTACGGCTAGTTATGGGTTTTTAGGTTTGAGTGCATTGTTAGGATTTTTAGCATTGATTCTATTTTCACTTGCAAATCCTAAAAAAGAAAATGAACGTTTTTTCAATATTTTAATAAGTATTAAAGAAGCAAATAGAATAAATGAAATGTCTATTTTAATAGGTCTAGTACTACTTGTAATAGGGAATTTCCTTGGAGGAATTTGGGCTAATGAATCATGGGGAAGATATTGGGGTTGGGATCCAAAAGAGACTTGGACTTTAGTATCAATCATTATATATGCCATAATAATTCACTTAAAATATATTAAAGATATCTTATCAGATTTTGTATTTGCAGTGTTAACTACAATAAGTTATGCTTCAATTATAATGACATATTTTGGTGTTAACTATTATCTTGCTGGAAAACATTCATATGCAGCAGGAGACCCTATACCTATTCCTAGTTTTGTACCAATTACATCAATAATTATATTAGTACTAATTGCACTTGCATATAGAAATAGAAAAATAATCTAATTTCTATATGTCATGTAAATATTTTATCTCTTTAAAATACTCTTTATAAAAAGGTAAGCTAACTTCAGAAAACTCATCTTTATCTAAAAATAGATTTATGTACCAATCAAACTCTATATTTTTTCCTTTTAATGCATTAATTGAAAGAAGAGTATCATTTATGCATCCAAGTTTTGAAGGTGTTATTAATTTTGCTTTTGCATTAAAAAATTTAATTAAATCAATAATAAAAAAATCTTTTTCAATAGGAACCATAAGTCCACCAGCACCTTCAATAATCAAAATATCACATTTTTTTTCTAATTCTTCTTTTTTTTCAAGTAAAAAATCTAAGTCTATTTTTGTATCATTTTTTGCAACAAAGGGAGCTGCTGGAAGTTTAAATTGATATGGAACTATATCTTTCATCTCAAAGTCAAAATCTACATTTAACTCTTTTACTAGGTTTAACATTTTTGAACCATCAAGTGGAGAGTTAACTACTCCTGTCTCAATTGGCTTGAAATATCCTACTTTCAAACCTTTTTTAGCATAATATCTTAGAAACTGTTCAGAAGCATAGGTTTTCCCTACATCTGTATTTGTAGCTGTTATAAAAATTGAATCTATTTTTTGCATATTTTTTCTTTATTTTTTTGTTTGAAATTCTACCTAAGTAAGATTAAAAACTATATATTGTATATTTTTTAATACAATATAATTTATAGGATTTTTATGACGAAGCAAAAAGAAGTTAACTTCTGGCTTGTTTATTTAGTTGTTAGTGTGCTTATTTTAACTGCAGCTATATTTATTTTTTATTACGAATGGATAATAAACAAAAACAAATATGTTGAAAATCTTACAAGTTTAAATAAAATTAGTACTCAAAATACAATATCTTCTTTTCGAAACCAAGAATCAACTTTAACTATATTAGGTGAGAATCTATTGGATTTAGATGCCTTAAATAATCCAGAAAATGGAAGAAAACTCATTAATGACTTACAAAGAGTAAATGAGGGAATTGTAGCCTTTGGATTAGCACGCTATGATGGTCAATTACTTTTAGTCTCAAATATTAATAACCTAAAAAATCTTCCAAATTTAATGAATCATAAACAAACAAGTAAAAGCTTTGAAGAAGCAAGAGATAGTACCAAAATGGTGTTAGGAAGAACTTATTATATGAAAAGCTTAAATAAGTGGGTTATTCCAATTAGAATGGGTATAAAAGATAAAAATGACAAAATTCCACTTGTTATGACAGCTGGTTTGGAAGTAAATGGTGGAGATACTGTTTTAAATATAAAAGAGTTGCCCTTTAATACAAAAATACAAATAGTAAGAGAAGATGGTTTTTTACAGTTTCAAAATCCTATTTCAGAAGATGATTTTAAAAAATTTTATGAAAAAGAGTTTGATTTTAATATACTAAAAAAAATTGATTCAATTAAAAACTTTACTCCTGAAGTAATAACTATTACTACAAAAGGAACTAAGAGTTTAATTTCTGTAATTTATATTGAAGAGTATAACTTATACTCCTTAGTTTCTATTCCTTATTCTGAAATGACTAAAGATTTTGATAAAAAACTAGTTATTTCAATGATTTTAGTATTTGTACTTTTATTAATTTTATTTTTTCTGTTTAGTTATAACATTAAAATTCAAACAAAAACAAGAAATGAGCTAAACTATATTGCAAATCATGACACTTTAACAGGTGTTTATAATAGATATTCATTGAATGAAGAGATTGCAAAAAAAATGCAGAATAAAAATAATTTTTATGTATTCTTCCTTGATTTAGATAATTTTAAATATATAAATGACACATATGGTCATATAGTAGGAGATAAACTTTTAAGAGAAGTAGCAAATAAATTAGAATCTAATCTTTTCAAAAAAGATTTTATTGCAAGAAATGCAGGTGATGAGTTTATAATTCTAATTGAAGAAAGAGATGAAGAGACCGTAAGAACCATTGCTAAAAAGATACTAGATATATTTAATTCAAGATTTAAAGTGGACAATATTGAACTATTTACAGGTGTAAGTATTGGTATTTCAAAATATAATAAAGTAAAAGCTACAACATCTGAACTTTTAAATCAAGCAGATATGGCTTTATATAAAGCAAAAGAGAATAAAAATTCTTATGTTGTTTTTTCAAAAGCAATATATGGAAATACTAAAGAAGTAGTACAAATAGAGACACAACTTAGACATGCAGTAGAAAATAAAGAATTTACTTTAGTGTATCAACCTAAAATTAATTCAAAGACGCATAAAGTAATTGGAGTGGAAGCATTAATTAGATGGAATAATAAAAAACTAGGATTTGTATCTCCTGAAAAATTTATAAAAGTAGCTGAAAAAAGTAGTATTATTAATGATATAGGTGAGTTCGTTGTCCATCAATCTCAAAAAGATATAGAAGAGATTTGGAATGAAACATCTCAAAAGTTTACACTATCTGTTAATGTATCCCCTAGGCAATTAGCATCTATAAAAGAGATGAATAGGTTTAAGAAACTTATTTTAAATAGTGATTTCCCAAATGATATGTTTATGATTGAAATAACTGAAAATATATTTGTTGGAGATATCAAAAGTGTTATACTTTTCTTAAATACTATAAAATCATACAATGTTAGTATCTCACTAGATGACTTTGGAACTGGATACTCTTCTTTAAATATTTTAAGTAAATTACCAATAAGTGAACTTAAAATTGATAAATCATTTATTCATAATATGTTTTTAAATGATGAAAATATGAAACTTGTAAAATCAATAGTAAACATAGGTAAAGATATTAACTTAAAAGTTGTAGCAGAAGGTGTAGAAGAGCAAAAAGAGTTAGAACTATTAGAAAGCTTTGGTTGTGATATTTATCAAGGATATTACTTTAGTAAGCCTCTAAATAAAGCAGAACTTACTGAATTTATTAAAAACAAAATATAAAATTAGCTTAAAATATTTACTTGGATTGTTCTTTTACCAAGCTAATTGCTTTTTTAGTTATAATTTTATTAGATTAAAAAAAAGGTGAACTAGAGTGGCAAATGAATTAGAAATAGAATTGGATAGTAATTTAAAGGTTTCTGAACCAAAAAAGTATAAAGTCTTTTTATTAAATGACGATTATTCAACTATGGATTTTGTTATTGATGTATTAACAAATATATTTAGAAAAAGTATAGATGAAGCAACACAAATAATGTTAAACATACATAACAATGGTCGAGATGTTTGCGGTGTTTACACACATGAAATTGCAGCAACAAAAGTTGCACAAGTAAAAACAATTGCAAGAGAAAAGGGATTTCCTTTAAAAGCAGTAATGGAAGAAGAATAAAATATTATGATAAGTAAAGAATTAAGAAATATATTTGCACAAGCTGTAAGTTATGCAAAGAAAAATAGACATGAATACTTAACTGTAGAGCACATCTTTTTAATGCTTATACATGATGAGGTAATTGAAAACCTTTTTGTTGATTTAGGCTTAAATCAAGAGAAGTTTTTTAATGAAACTAAAAAGTATATTGAAGAGAATACTCCTATTTTCCCTGAGAGTATAGATGATGAACCTATTGAAAGTATTTCTTTAGCATCAACAATAGAAAATATGGTAGCCCATACACAAACAAGTGGAAGAGGAAATGCAAATGTAGAAGATATGTTTGTAGCTATTTTAAAAAATGAAAACTCATATGCCACATATTTATTAAAATCATCAGGTGTTGAAAGAGTAGATATACTAGAAGAAATTTCACATAAAGAAAATGAAATGGAAGAACAATCTTCAAAAGATGAAAAAGATGATGAAAAAAAGGTTCTTGAACAAAACTCTGTTGAGCTTGTTAGCTTAGCAAATAAAGGTGAAATTGACCCTGTTATTGGAAGAATAAATGAAATTAATAGAGTAGTTCAAATTTTAGGTAGAAGAAAAAAGAATAACCCAATTTTAGTAGGTGAGCCTGGTGTTGGTAAAACTGCAATTGCAGAGGGACTTGCTTTAGAAATAGCAAATAAAAGAGTTCCAGAGTTTTTAGAAAATGCAAAAGTATACTCTTTAGATATGGGTTCAATGGTTGCAGGAACAAAATATAGAGGTGATTTTGAAAAGAAATTAAAATCACTTTTAAAAGAGATAATTAAAATACCTAATGCAATTTTATTTATAGATGAAATACATACTATCGTAGGAGCAGGAAGTGTTGGTGGAAGTGCAATGGATGCTTCAAATATTTTGAAACCAATGCTTGCAAACGGAAAATTAAAATGTATTGGTGCAACAACTTTCTCTGAGTTTAGAAATGATTTTTCAAAAGACAAAGCATTAAGTAGAAGATTTGCAAAAGTAGATATAAATGAACCAGATGTAGAAGATGCAATAACTATTCTTGAAGGTCTAAAACCAAAATATGAAGAATTTCATGGGGTTTCATATAATAAAAATGCAATAGAAAGTGCAGTTGAACTTAGTAAAAAGTATATTTCTGATAGATTTTTGCCTGATAGTGCTATTGATGTTATAGATGAAGCAGGAGCAAGTAAAAAAATTGAATATGGCAAAGTTAATAAGAAAAACATAAAAATCTTACAAAAAGATATTGAAGATACAGTAGCAAGAATGGCTCATGTTCCTTCAAAATCAACTACAAAATCAGATGTTTCATTACTTAAAAATCTTGAAAGCTCAATGCAAAAAAGAGTATTTGGACAAGACAATGCAGTTTCAACAATTGTTCAATCAATTAAAAGAAATAAAGCAGGGCTTGGACTTGATAAAAAACCAATTGGAAGTTTCCTTTTCACAGGACCAACTGGTGTTGGTAAAACTGAAGTGGCTAAAGAGTTATCAAATCAACTAGGAATCCATTTTGAAAGATTTGATATGAGTGAATATATGGAAGCTCATACTATCTCAAGACTTATAGGTGCTCCTGCAGGGTATGTTGGTTTTGAAAATGGTGGATTATTAACAGAAGCAATTAGAAAGCATCCCCACTGTGTGTTATTACTTGATGAAATAGAAAAAGCTCATCCTGATTTGATGTCTATACTTCTTCAAGTTATGGATAATGCAGAATTAACTGATAACAGTGGAAATAAAGCAGATTTCCAAAACGTTGTATTAATTATGACTTCAAACTTAGGTGCTAGTGAAGCATCTGTTATGGGATTTGCAAAAGATGATTCTTTAAATGAAGACAAAGCAGTAAATAAATTCTTTGCACCTGAGTTTAGAAATAGACTTGATGCAATGGTTCCATTTGGAGCTTTAGAGCAAGATGTTGTAGCAAAAGTTGCTGGTAAGTTTATTGAAGATTTAGAAAAACAACTTGAAAACAAGAAAATCAAAATCTCAATTACTGCAAAAGCAAAAAATGAACTTGCAGTATTAGGGTATGATAAAACAATGGGAGCAAGACCACTTAATAGAGTTATTTCAGATAAGATTAAAAATGTTCTTACTGATGAAATTTTATTTGGAAAACTTAAAAAGGGTGGGCAAGT
>Ga0193951_1000605_pt1 | contig 16137 bp, 20 predicted proteins | sample BB_2_MG_FD_140370 | JGI IMG/M metagenome (GOLD analysis project Ga0193951, IMG submission 140370) | Microbial mat bacterial communities from the Broadkill River, Lewes, Delaware, United States - BB_2_MG | ecosystem: Environmental > Aquatic > Freshwater > River > Microbial mats | place: USA... | reverse complement strand
GTTAGCTCTTGCTTAGTCGTTGTTTATTATAACTAATTATCCTTGCTATTTTATGGAGTATATAGCCAATATGGAGCACAAATGATTATCCAAGTTTTTAGACCAAAGCAGCTCGCAGATATGTCGCGAGACTATAAGTTATTTGCAGATGGTGTAGAGGTAGCAACAATTACAAGAGGGTCTATACAATCGATTGAAATTCCCGATGATACTAAAAACCTTCAGGCAAGAATTGATTGGTGTACAAGTCAAACTTTTCCGGTACACGCTATAACTGAAAATGGTATTGTTATTAAAAATTCCTTTGCGAGTAATATAATAACATTGCTTTTATTACCCTTGTATTACATTACTTTCGGTAAAGGTAAGTATTTAAAAATTGAATCTGACATGTCACGTTAATGTTTAGCTTAGCGATAAACGGTATAGACTCGTTATATTGTTAACGTATTTTGAGAGGTAGTATGAAAACAATTGGTCTTTTAGGTGGTATGAGCTGGGAAAGCTCAGTTGGATATTATCGAAAGATTAATGAAGGCATTAAAGCAGCTTTAGGAGGCCTGCATTCTGCAAGAATTGCCATGTATAGTGTTGATTTTGATACCATTGAGAAGTTACAACACACTGGTGATTGGGATGGTACTGCAAAAATACTCTCTCAAGCTGCCATTAATGTTCAACGTGCTGGAGCTGATTGTTTACTTATTTGTACAAATACCATGCATAAAGTTGCTCCTCAAATAGAAGAAGCGATTAATATCCCTTTATTACATATAGCTGATGCTACTGCTGAAGTTTTGGTTAAAAGAGGAATTAAAACGGTTGGCCTATTAGGCACGGCTTTTACTATGGAGCAAGATTTCTACAAAGGGCGTCTACGAAATAATTATGGTTTAACGGTGCTAGTTCCTGATGAAACAGATAGAAAAATTATTCATCATGTTATTTATAAAGAGCTTTGCCTTGGAAATACCATTCCATCTTCTAAAGATGAATACCTCAGAATTATTAATTCTTTAGCTAATCAAGGCGCCGAGGCGGTAATTCTTGGATGTACTGAAATTGGCATGCTAATTGATCAAAGCGATACAAATGTTACCTTGCTAGATACCACCGCTATTCATGCACAAAAAGCAGTTAAATGGGCAATTGAATAGTAAGTAACCTGAGCTCGGCTTAATATATTCTTCTCTAATCGCTACTTTTACTAGCAATAGACTAGCTATTGACGCGAAATTTTCCTTGAAGAAAGAAAAACTATCAAGCTAGAGTATAAGTTAAATTTTATTAATAATTATTTCAATGGATTAAAAACATCTTAAACCGAGTTCAGGTTAAGTAGATAATAAAATTCAACATCGTGATAGCCGATTTTATCAGCTTTTACATTTTAATCACTAATTTAGCCTGTTTGGGCTGTAAAATACATTAAGGTAATTGTTATGATTTCGTGGCCATGTATGTTGAAACTTGATGGTGATGATGAACTTATTTACTTAGATTCATTTCAAAAATTTAACTTAGAGTGTAGTGAACTTATTTTTACTGACGATGATTATGTAATCGATGCATCAGGTAACTGCTATCTGATTAAGTCTATTTCAGGGATGCTTGATTTAATTGCCAACGACATTAGGCTGTCAATAGACGAAGTTGTAAAATTAGTACGTGCGCATGAATTTAATAAGGTTTCTGTTTGTCTTACGAAAATTAATTTTTTAACCGTTTCTGAAGCGATACATTCATTAAATTATTAACTTCATAAACTTGTTTTTTAAACAAACAGCCGCTAGTGATGTTGCTATTTATTATTACAACGAGTTACGTTAGTCACTACATAAGGCGAGACCCAAAAGAGGTTATTACGAAATGCCAGAGCCTGATCCGCTAAAAATAAAAATATTCCCAACACCAAAAGATTTAAGCCAATGGCTAAAGGCTAATCACGCGTCTGAAAGTGAGCTTTGGGTTAAAATATACAAGAAAAATACGGGTATTGCGAGTGTCACTTGGAATGATATCGTGATCGAGGCGCTTTGCTGGGGATGGATTGATGGTGTTAAAAAATCAATTGATGCGCAAGCTTATCTGCAACGTATTACGCCAAGAACTGTACGAAGTAACTGGTCTAAGAGGAATACCGAGCATGCTGAACGTTTGATACGTGAAAACTTAATGATGGAGCCTGGTCTTGTGCATATTCGCGCGGCAAAAGCGGATGGTCGTTGGGAAAATGCTTATGTTGTCAGTGAAATAGAAGTTCCCACCGATTTTTTAGTTGCACTAGAGAGTAAGCCAAGCGCAAAAACTTTTTTTGAAAAACTAACTAAATCAAGTCGCTATGTTATAGCTCATGGTTTAATAAGTGCGAAAAAACCCGAAACTAGATCAAGGCGTTTTACAAAATTTATTAACATGTTAATTAATGAAGAGAAGCCCAAATAAATTAAATGTAATATTGCAAACAAAACAGAGTAAATCATTTAACAGTGTTTAGGCGCTAAGGAATAATATTGAGTAAAGTTGTTATTTTTGGTAATTCAGGATCGGGGAAGTCAACGCTCGCAAAACAGTTAGCGTTACACGACGATCTTGCTCATTTAGATTTAGACACTATTGCTTGGAAACCGATTACTCCACCAGAGCGATTGCCTATTGCCGAGTCTAGTATATTGCTGAATAACTTTTTATTAACCCACAATAACTGGGTAGTTGAAGGTTGTTATGCCGATTTATTAGCAGTTGTCATTGAGCAAGCAGACGAAATTATTTTTCTAAACTTACCTGTTTCTGCTTGCATAAAAAATGCTAAAGCTCGCCCTTGGGAACCACATAAATATGAAAGTAAGGCTGCTCAAGATGCTAATTTGGCAATGTTAGTGAATTGGATTTCACAATACGCTGATCGAACCGATACCTTTTCGAAAGTTGCACATGAAAAGTTATATCACGACTTTAAAGGTAAGAAACGAATGCATTTGTCGAATGAGCTAGAAGTCTAATAAATTATTGCAAAGCACAAATAATTTACAATTTCATTCTGAAATGTCGTAATTATATTGCTTTAAAGTCAAATCAAATAGTTAAGATGGTTAGCGTAATTAAGATTAATAGGAATACTTGTGAAAAAAGAAATTGATAAGCTTGCTTGGTTACACATTCAAGACGGCAAACTACTAAGTGCTCGCTCAAAAGATAAACTGCTGTTTTATATTCCAGGTGGTAAACGAGAAGCAGGGGAGTCTGATGAGCAAGCACTGATACGGGAAGTTAAAGAAGAAATATCGGTAGATTTAATGCCAGATTCGATTCAATATGCAAAAACTTTTAAAGCACATGCCGATGGTAAAAATACCGATACTGTTGTGAAACTAACGTGTTATTTTGCCGACTTTTACGGGGAACTTGCTCCAGCTGCTGAAATAGAAGAAATTGATTTTCTTGACTATCAGGATAAACATCTTTGTTCACTTGGATCTATTAAAGTGATGGATTGGCTCAAGAGCCAAGGTTTATTAAATTAATTTTATACCGTGATTGAATACTAGCTAAAACACCACTAAAGGTAATTAAACGATTATGAATAATGCCGTCCCGAACTTAACTAAAGAGCAAGTAATTGAACAGTTATTATTAGAACATCATTTTGAAGGAGGGTATTTTCGTCAGACATTTAAGGCCAATCATAGAGATAAAGTCAGTACTGTGCGTGGTGAAAGAACAACGATGTCGGCAATATTTTATATGTTGACTGAAGATAATCATATTGATCACTTTCATACCAAGTATTCGGATGGTATTGAGTTTTATCATATGGGAGCGCCAATTACTTATCATATGATTTACCCTGATGGGCGTTACAAAAAAGTGGTGGTTGGCCCAGATATAGTCAATGGTCAGCAATTACAACTTGCCGTTCCTGGTGGCACTTATAAAGCTGCCGAGTTAACTTCTGGTTCATATGGTTTAGTAAGCGAAGCTGTAGCACCAGGTTGGGAGCAAGAAGATATGATAGAAGTAAGTCGAGAAGAATTACTCAGTAAATTTCCTCAACATAAAGTTGTGATTGAGCGTTTAGCAAATAAAATGTAGTGGAGCAGTAGTGTAGGTTTAAATAATACATCGTATTAGCATTGTTTTTTTATATTTATAATGAGTAGCAACGTCGAGTCATAGCCAATATCATTGATTCTTCGTTTTATCCTTATTATTGCGATAAGTTATACACTTATCCTGCTAAAACGTCGTTTTTATGCCTGTTTATGCTCACTATTATCTGTGCCATATGTTCGTTGATGAACTGATAATAAATATAATTTAATGCTTATCAAAATCAGGAATTTATGTGAAAATGTTATTAACTCATTCATATTAAGGAAAAAAAATGATTTTTAATCGTAAGATTATTGCACTAGCTGTAGCAAGTGTTTTGGCTTCATGTGCTGCGCCGCCGGTTGATAACACACCAAAAAATCCTACTTCTGTGATTACAGCAAAATTTAGTATTAATGGTTTATATCTACCAGATCACGCGGGTAAACAAACCGTATATACACGAGAAGATATGCGAGCAATACACCAAAAAGCTGAATTTGACAGCTTTTATATGGGATGGGCTAATTACGATACTACCAATATTTTCCGCATGACTGAAAATTTACTTTGGGAAGTTGATAATGATAGAGAAACTTATCGAGAATGTAAGTTAAGTGGCTGTACTGATCTTTTTGAAAATTTTATGGCGAAAACCCAAGCGTCTTCAGAAGAGGAAGAAGAATATGAAACTTATGAAGAACGTGGTTGTGCTGTAACATTAGATAAAAATGATTTTACTGTTGTTGCAACAAACAGTACGCGTCAAATAGGCGGTTTGCCCGCTCAAGAATATACGGCTACTTGGGTCACAGAGTTTAAAGATTCTGCAGGTAAAGTTGATCTTAACCTATTACAATTTGTATTTTGGACGACAACCCCAACAGCAGAAATGACCCATGCTTGGAAAGTGCATGAAAAAGCGACTGATAATTACCTTGATACTGTTGGTGATAATAATGCTTTAGTACGGTTACTAGGTAAAGATGGTTATAAAGCTATTAGCGCATTTAGTGGTGATGTAGAAAAAACAGACAAGATGCAGTTTAATAGCATAACTCAAAAGTTATCAACCATTGAAGGTTATCCGCTATCTGTCAAAATGGAGTGGTTTCAAAAAAGTGAAGCGTGCCCTGTAGCAAAGAAAAAACGTGCAGACAAACCACTGGATTTCTCTCAAGGCCTAGGCAACGCTGCAAGCAGCTTTTTGGGTAATATTATAAAAGATGAAGCGGATAAAATTGTTGATGGTGTTGTTGATGAATGGAAAAAAGATGCCCGTGTTCGATATATTTATGAAGTAACATCAGTCTCTGAAAAACAAATTCATGATAGTCAATTTAATATTCCACATGGCTATACCATTGACGATAGACAATAATTAGCACTAAAGGTTTACTATAAACGGTAAACTTTGAGCTAAGCACTAAACATTGAATAAATTTAATAGCATTGCCATTTTTAAAACGATAAAAGTAGCAATGCTTTTTTTAGCTATTTTTTTAGGCTAATTGTAGTTAATGACTTTTCATCTTCAACAAGAAGTTAAGTATAAAGTCAAGCAGGGAATAATGAATTATTTACGTTGGATACGAAAGGTATATCCTGAATTAAAAGATACATCAGATCAAATTATTAACTCATATATTGAAGAAGCTAAGACTAGTACCGAATTTTTTAGGACATTTATTTATGTCTTAGGTATTTTGTTCTTTGTTATTCCATTTAACTTATATCTTTATATTTCTGATATTCACTCATTTGATAGGGTTTTGTATTGGTTGTTAGTTATTGCTTCATTTGGTGTTGGTGGTTTTGTCGAACTTTATTGTGAACAAAAGATAATTAAAAGACGTATTAAAAAAATAGTGATTAATCGTACTAAGGAGCTTGAATGAATTTTATGAAAATGTCGGATCAAGAAATATTAGCGATAGCGACTCCTATTATGGATAACTTGATGCAAGCATCGACAGATATTAATCATGCAAAACATGTTCAAGACTTTACTGATAGAGCGAAAGCAATTGTTACCAAAGAGCACCTAGCTTGGGTATGTGAAAAATATCAATCTGAAAAAGGTACCTGGGGAAAGCGAGAGCTTATTGCTGTGCTTAAACGTCCTGATTCAGCAGCTATTATCTGGAAACAGTTTTGCTCTAAAGTTGAAGGCGAGTATGTGGCTGAAATAGTATTAACGCACCAAAATGGTCGGTTTTTAGTTGATCATGCTATGGTGTTTTAATAACTAGCAGATAGTTAACTAAAAAGTGTTACTGATTCTTTTGATTCACTCGAAAATTTAGCCAATTATTGTTTATGTTTAACTTGCGTCATTAATGATGTTGTTGTTTTCATCAATAATTACTAGACCAAATACTATACCCGTTAACACGCTTTAAGTTGAAAGGTTCACAATGACATTTAACAACACCGTAAGGTTATCAGAATTAGATTGGTTACGAGTTATACTGATTTTTGCCGTATTCCTTCATCATGTATGTATGCCTTTTAATGGTGATAATTGGCACATTATGAATAATGACTCAAGCAAAGTACTTGATGATGTAATGGTTTATTTTGAGCAATTTAGATTACCGATCTTATTTTTTATTTCTGGTGTAGGTAGTGTAATTTTATTATCAAAAATAAGTGCTAAAGCGTTTGCCTTAAACAAGATAACAAGGCTTTTTATCCCTTTGCTAGTAGGGGTAATATTAGTGGTACCTCCACAGACTTACATTGAAAATATTACAGAGCTGCAATCCTACTGGCAGGAATTTCCTAAACTTGTGCTTAAATTTGAATCTAACCACCTTTGGTTTATCGAATATCTCATTGTTTTTGCTTTGCTTGCCATTCCCATTAATAAACTTTTAAGCACTAAATTTGGGGCGCTAATTATCAATAATGTCGTAAAACTGAGTACATATAAAGCCGGTTTGTTTTTACTTGTTTGTTTACTTATTGGGATAAAAATATACTTTTCTTTAACTTTTACCAGCGACGATAATAAAATTGAAAATTTATCATCGTCCACCTATTACTTCTTCTTTTTTATCGCGGGTATGGTCTTCATTCAAAGTAAAGATGTTTGGCAAGCGATAGGCGAACAGCGACTTTATAACTTAATGATATTACTGATCGCTACCATTATTTTTTATGCGTATTACTATTCACCCGATCTTAGTGAGTATTTATCCTTAGATGCACGTTGGTCTATTTGGTGGTTAGTTTGTTGTTTGGTGGCATGGTCGGCACTGTTAACTATTTTAGGTTATGGACAGTTTTATTTATGCAAAACTCCTCAATGGTTACGCCTTAGTAATGAATTAATTTATCCTTTTTACATCTTTCATCAAACAGTTATCGTGGTTGTTGGTTATTATGTCATTGGGTTGGAAGCACCAATAGTGGTTAAAATCATACTGCTATTCGTTTTATCATTTATTATTACCAGTGCAATTTGTCTCTTTATCATTAAACCATTTAATTCATTACGCTTTCTATTTGGCCTCAAACCCAAGAAGAGCTTGCCGCTATTAGCAGAAAATAGCCCGCCCCAATAAGGTTAAACAAGTTAAACCTAAGTTAAAATCGTCTTTTTAATGAACATTTATTTGTGTTTTTTATTAATTTTCATCTATATGAAATAAAACTCTGCTTTAATCGTTCTATTTAAATAACTATTTTTACGCTCACTAATTTAAAGGTTATACATTGTTGAAAGTACACACCTCTGCGATTGTTGAGCAAGCGAAAGAAAATGAACTTATTGATAAGTTAATTAACAACGACGATTTTGCTTATGAAATCTTGGTACGACAGTACAGCGAAAGAATGTATGCTGTTGCTTGCCGTTTTTTTACTTCAGATGACGATGCACAAGAAACGTTGCAAAAAGCTTTTATTCAAGTATTCAAAAATATTGCTGCTTTTAAAAAAGATTCAAGCTTAATAACTTGGTTGCACCGTATTACAGTCAATGAAGCATTAATGTTGATAAGACAGAGAAAAAGACAAAACACTTTATCCCTAGAAAGCTTTACTCAGTATTACAATAAATACGGTGAGCGTACTGTTTTTAGTGCTAATTCTGTGCAAGGGCAAGAACAAGGGGTAATGGGAGGAATAGGGCATAATGTTGAGCAGTTATTTGAACAAAATGAACTAAAACTGTCGCTTAATGAACTTATTTACCAACTTCCTGATAAATATTGTAACGTTATCTTGCTTCGAGACATCCAAGAAGTAAGTACGAAAGAAACTGCGAATATATTAGGTATATCTGAAGCATCAGTAAAAACGCAACTTCATAGAGCAAGGCTGCTGTTGAAGGCTATTTTAGCGGAAAAAGATAAAGGCAACTTTGAAGATAATTGGAAGGTGAATTGGCATGTTAACGATCAGACGGTTAATGTCTAAATATGTTCCAGGTATGCTCACTTGCAAAGAAATTGACAGTTTTTTATATGATTTTCATGAAAATCAATTATCCTATATAGAGTGCTTAAAATTTAAACTGCATCTAAGTATGTGTAAAGAGTGTAAAAATTATGTCCGTAAATACGAAAATACCATTCGTATTTCTCAAGCTGAGTTTACTAATGCCGAGCCAGCTAAAAAAGTACCTGAAGAACTTATTAAAGCGATATTAAAAAGTCGAACGAAAAAATAGTATTAGTTAATTTAAACATTGGAAATAAAGAAAAATGATAAAAAGCCAGTTAGAAATTATTGAACAAGCTCAGTCATACCTCAATCAAGTATCCCAAGAGGATTACACCGCTATCATATCTCCTAACTTTATCAGTTCAGCTGGCTCCCATATTCGACATATCATTGATCATTACCTTGCTCTGATGTCAGGTTTACATAACAACGAAATTGATTATGATAAGAGAGGACGTGGTAGTTCTGTCGAACTACATCCAACACTTGCAATCGATAAGTTAAATGAAATATCTGATTGGATTAAAAGCCTTAGTGAAAGGCAATTAAACACGTTGTTGCCACTAAAAACTGAAGTATCGATGACCAGTAAAAATGTACAAACAGTACAAACCTCAATCGCCCGAGAATTAGTGTTTGTTGGTAGTCATGCTGTTCATCATTACGCTATGATTGCTCAAATATCGTTTGCCCAAACAAAAGCGCTGCCTCAAACATTTGGTTTAGCTCCCGCCACGGTAAGTTATATGAGAGCAAGATAAACTTTCGTTATTTGTGCAATGTGGTGATAAGGATAATGCTAACCGCTAAACTTTTTTTGAAAGAATAGGGCGTACTGAACTTTGTTTAAATCCACTATTTTGGTAAAACTAAGTTCATGATCACCCACTAAACTGCATTCATATATTCAAATTAATCAACGTCGCTATATTGTACGTACTCATCTTTACCGTCACCAAGATAAATCTTTAATAGTTTGTCAGGTGATCGAGGAAAGTCAACACTAAGTAGTAAGCCGGGGGTTTGATTGAAGTTTAAATCAATGCCCGTACAATGAAATTTAGCGCCAAGTTTATGGTACTTTTTCAATAATATAGGAATATCTTTACCGTCTTCTTCAATCGCTTTAACTAGCGACGATAGTTGCGAAATACCCACCGATTCCTGATTCGCAAAATCTTTTACTTCCGGATGAAGCTTGCCAACAAACGCGGCTTTAGGCTGAACGCCATGAGCGTCTCTTACCATAATATCATTAATTAAAGCGACTGAACGTGGGTCATATAATTTACTTAACGATACCGTGCCATATAACGTTCTATAACGCGGGTTCTGACAAACAAATGCGCCAATACCTTTCCACAATAATAATAAGCCATATAAGCTATTTTGATACGCTTCTATAATAAAAGAGCGCCCCATCTCTAAACAAGGTTGCTGCTGATTAATAAACTCAGGTTGAAAATCAAACATTTGTGAAAGGTAGAGCTGTGAAATATCCCCGTCTTTTTGTAAAAGATCTGTTTGACCAACGCGGTAAGCACCTATAATTTCTTCATTGTTATTTTCAAAAACAAATAAGTGCATATAAGTAGCATCAAATTTATCGGTATCACAAGACTCGCCACTGCCTTCGTTTAGTGTCCGAAACGTAATTTCTCGTAAACGCGTAATTTCTTGAACACAAGTGGGTATTTGATGTTGATAACCGTAGTAGACAGAATATGATTTAAAATCTAACAAGTGTTGCTTAGCCGGTAAGCGAGATAATTCCGCTTTTATTAATTCACTGTCAGCCTGAGGAATAACGTCTTTAAAAGATCCTTGTTCATCGTCTTCAGGCCATTGGCTGAGATAATCTTCGTCATTTAAATAACACTGTAATCGTATAAAATCATTCATTTTTTCAATACTACCAAGTTTTTTTAGCTGCTTAGGCTCAATTAAGTTTTTTGTTGTTAGGGTTATGCGGTGTTGCTGTAATTTAAGCATTTCACGAATTAGCATTAATAAACGAAAACGATAATAAATGCGTCCCATGCGGTAGAATAAAGCGCTATTAGTACCTGAAATAAAAACAGGTAAAATAGGGCTATTAGTTTTATTCGCAATTTTAACCGCAAGTCGGTTCCAATCACCGTCCGTTATTATTTTTTTATCCGAGTTAAAAAAAGACACGCGACCTGCAGGAAATATAACTAATAATCCATCTTGATTAATATGACTAAAACACTGTTTTATCGCAGAAGTATTAATGGGTGCTTTAGGTACTAACGGATTAGCAAAGATAAAATAGTCTTTAATTTCTTTAAATATTTGTAAACCAACATTGGCCATTATTTTGGTGTCAGCACGAAAGGCAGTGAGTAAATGGGCAATAATAACACCCTCAATCATACCGTAAGGATGATTACATACCACAATACATCGACCTGTCTTTGGGATTTTAGCGATTATATCTTCGCCACCCAACACCTGAACGCCTAACAATTTCAATAACTTTTCAGAGAATGCTTGTTTATCTAAACCGGGTAAATCAGAGGATTCGTAAATACTACGTAAGCGTCTAATACCTAACAATTTATCAAGCAAGGGAGCAAATAACTTAAGCACTGACCCAGCGAAGGAATTAGGTGCCATTGATGCTATTCGTAAGTCTGAACGTGTTTTATCTGTATCTGTCATAACGGGGTATAATGGGTAACGTAATTAAATTTTATAAGTGGTTAATAGTATATAAACTATGTTCGTCTTGACGTACCGAAGAATAACATAATAAAAAGGTCTTTTAAGTTTGCCTTTAGTAACCAATAGCTTAAGCTGTTTTGAAAATTATTAACATCGCTATTTACCGCTTTTGTAACTTTTTTTATCGAAGCATCATGTTGACGTTGATCATTTCTTTGTTTCATTGCCATTTGATGACGTCGTTCTTGAGCAATATTAGCCCGCTCAGCGAACAGGCTTCTAGACTCAACACTTAAATTCGATAACACACTATCCGAACTACCGGCTTTACCTTTTACCCTTGTTTTTGGTCTTGGCGTACTACACATATATCACCGCTATTCTTACCGCTTTAGCACCACTCTAGGTATATAAATCGTACCTAATCGAGTGATTCTAATTATCTAACATATTATTTAGATGCCCTCATTTTCAAGAAGGTTACAAGGTTATTGGCATTTTTAAATTTATCACATGCTTTAAGTGCCCTTTATTATGAGGCCTTTTTATTTGTACAGTATCTAGGGCTTTGCTCATATTCAGATAAATAGGATCGGTATTTTCATTCTCTGAACAGTATGGAGTATTAGAGGTTCTATAAGTGGCAAAGCATTAAGTTATTTGTTAAAAAGAACTTAATGCTTAAAGTACGAAACTCGTGCACGATAAAATTGTTATGTGTTATTGGTTTCTATAATTAAGTATAGTATTTTATGAGGAAATATGTAGCAAATGTAGCCTTTGATATTCCATCACCAACATTTTAAGTTTCGGCTAGTGTATGTGAAGTTTTATATGCAATAGTCTTTGATTGTAACCTACTATTGCTTGTCTCTAAGTGATATTTTTGGGATTAATAATTTCACGTTTCGATATTATAAGGAAACAATATGATTAATGAATTGAAAAACTGGTGGCTATCGGTACCAAAAAATCAGAAAACTGGCTTAATTGTACTAGCATCATTTATTGGGTTGGTTTTTATTATGGCTTTTGGCGTTATTATAGGTTCATCTATAGGTAAAGCGCTCTAAAGTTTTCAGTAATGGTATTAGTAATGAATGATGATGACGTGGTACAAAGTTTTCTTAATGAAATCTGTTGTACATTTCCTGAAATAAAACTATTGATGGATGATCAAGACGAATCTATGACTACATCAAAAATGGAAGCCTTTGCTGATGCTACCTGTATCGCATTTGCTAACGGGAATATTGAATTAGCACAAAGATATTTATCTTATATGGAACAAAAGTTAATTGATGTTCATCCTAAAGAATTCGAATTTATTGATGTGTATTATGTTGAACACTTATTTTGGCAGGCGAGTAGGGTAACGAAAGAAATTGGTTGGCCACTTATTCCTCCCAAGTTAAAAGCGTTATATCTAAATTTTCATGGCACAATAGCTACATAAGCCAATTAAAGTCAAAGGCATATCTTAATGAAGGATTATTGTTGGTTTATTCTGAACTTGTTTACTGGCTTTGAAAAAGCCCTATTTGATCACAACTATTTAAGCGGCGATTAAATAGGACTCTTGTCCTGAATGTTTACTGTTACGCTTAAATGAACCTTTGCCTTTCTTCGCTTTTACTACTTGTGGTCTAAATAATTTAGACGTTACCATCGCTGCTAGTGCATTGTGTTTGATAACACCTCTGCCAGTATCTACGGTTGAATTAACCGTGTTTTTTGCTTTAGATTTTTTAGTCATGTCAGTCCTATATGTTACTTATACGTTGTTAAGAGATTAAAATGTTTTTAATAATTTACTGCTTCAAATCAGCTTACTATTAAGATGGCGATTGTATGCTCAATTTACAAGCATGCAAGTATTATTATTGTAATTTAGTCTGTTTTAGCAAAATAAATATTGTCACTAAAGGACAAAAAAATAGCATAAAAAAACGCAGTAATTAACTGCGTTTTTCAGAGAGCCTTATTGACTTAATGAGTGATGTTAGCCATTAAAAACTAAAGCTTAATTTAGCATAATACGTTCTGCCGTCAAAGCCGTAAGGCAATGCACGTACAGGGTATTTAAAAGCACCATTGGTGATAAAGTTAAGTACTTCGTCTTCACCTAATTCGTCTGGTGTTTCGTCAAATAGATTATCAGCACCTACAGAAAGTGAAAACATTTCGTTAATTTTGTAGCTAACATTTAAGTCAACTAGCACAGCAGATTCTACGATACTGGTTGGTTTAAACGATCCTGTTGGTGAAAGCTCACCAGGTAATGAAATATGGTCATTACCGAAATATTTAACATCAGTTTCACCAAAATAATTAAAGCGTAGTGTTGCTATGTAGGCGTCACGTCCGTAATCGAAGGTTAGTGTTGCACGCTCGCCCGGTTGCCCGTCAGTTAAGAAGCTACGTTGTAGGTCATCTAAGGCAACAGTTTCAGGAATACCTTCAGAAGCATTCACATTATCAATGGTTGTATCGTTGATATTACCTGCAAATGTTACTGCTACGTTGGCACCATCAAGCTCGGTACGATATGACGCAATAATATCAACACCTTGTGTTGTTGAATCTACTGAATTTGAGAAGTAGTTAGCTTGTACAGCACCTGTTGCTTGAAGCGCAGCTACAGCGTCAGCACTAAAGGCAACATCATCAGCAGATAGTAAACTACCTAAGTTGATACGGTCTTTAATCTCTACACGGTAAAAATCTACGGTTAATGATAATTCGCTACTTACATCATAAACAAAACCAGCACTTAAGTTTTTAGATGTTTCAAGCTCTAAACTATCAACGCCTAATGCACTTGGGAATGCTGAGCCTGTTGTTGCTGTGAATGATTGCGTTAATGTTCCGTCTGAGCCTAAGTTCGTTGTGAACGCTGTGTAGCCACTTTGTTGAAGAGAAGGGGCTCTAAAGCCAGTTGATACCGCTGCACGTACCGCAAAATCATCGTTAAATTCATAACGAGTGGCTAACTTACCAATGATGTCATCACCCGCATCAGAGAAATCTTCATAACGAAGTGCACCGCTAACGTTCCAAGCATCGTTAATCATAGTTTCAACGTTTGCATAGAATGCGTAACTGTTACGGTCACTGTCGTTGGTTGCCTCTGGACGCAAGCCGTTATAAGCCTGAAAACCACATTCAGCGAATTGCTCAGGGTCGTTAACCGAAGGATATGAGGTATCCATATTGGCTAAACCACACGCATAAGAGGCTTCTTCACCTGCAACTATTTCGTAGTTTTCTTTACGATATTCAGCGCCTACTGATACATAAAGCGGTTCACTACGACCAATATCCACGATACCGTTAATATCAAGATTAACCGTTGTTTGATCGAATCTGAAACCACCAGAATAACCGCCAGATGGACCTGAATTCGCGGCAATTTCAGTATCGCTGGCTTCTGGGTTATTAAATAAATACTCGGCAGCGTAAGAGGCATTTAACGTATTACGAGAAGAAAAATCATATTGGTTCTCGCCATATACTGCTGAAACATCGTAAGTCCAGTCAGGGTTAATATCACCTTTTAAACCTACCGCAATCGAGGTATCTTTTGCTTCATTATAAATGCGTGGTAAAAAACCATCGCTGTATACTTGTGTTACGTTTTTAGATGCTTCGTTAAAGTTACGGTAAAAACCATTACCTAACGCGGTACGCTCAGAGTAGCCACCAAATGAATATAGCTCGTTATCGCCAAAAGGAATTGCCATATTATAAAAGAATGAAGTGAATTCGCTCGCTGAATTACCTTGGCCCCAACGTACTTCGTCAGATAAAGTTCCAGGCTCTACGTCAAGCGAACCACCAGTATCGCGCTCAGCACGATTAGTACCATCAGCATCACGGTATTCAAGTGATAAGTTAATAAATCCGCCATTATCGCCCAGCTCAAAACCACGGTTTAAACCGGTAGAAAGGGTATCTCCATCGCCTTCACTTGTACCGCCATATTGAACATAACCAGTGGTAACGCCAGTGGAGTTATTAAGTGATAAGTTAATAACTCCCGCGATAGCGTCTGAGCCATATTGTGCTGCAGCGCCATCTCGTAATACTTCAACACCTTTTAATGCAGTCAGTGGAATGGCGTTCATATCAGTACCAGCAGCACCTGCGCCCACTGTACCATTAAGCCCAAAAATAGACTGGTTATGACGACGTTTGCCGTTAATTAAGACTAAGGTTTGATCAGGTTGTAAGCCTCGCAATGTTGCTGGTCTGAATAAATCAGAGCCATCTGAAACTTGTGTACGAGAAAAGTTAAATGATGGTGCTGTTGCTTGTAAACTTTGTCCAAGTTCAGTAAAACCGCCTTTGTTTAAATCATCTGCGTCAATTAAATCGATAGGAGAAGAAGATTCTGTAGAAGTACGGTTAGATACGCGTGAACCTAATACAGAAATGCGTTCAAGGTTTTCAGCACTAAGCGCTTGTGACTCTTGTGCATTTACAATACTTGGTGCACTAATAGCTAATGTTATCGCTAGTGCTAATGTGTTTATACGGTAATTTTGCATAATCATGCCCCTATTGGTTTTTTTATTATATTTTTTATAATTGTGTTAGTTACACTGTGTTGGCGCTATCCTAGCAATATATGAGTATAAAAAGAAACGAAAAACCGTAATTATTTATTCAAAATATGTGAATAACTTTCTATGTGTTGAAATTTAACCTAGTGTTGCTTTTAATTTAACCAGTAAAGTGTGCGAAATAAATACTCGCCTTTGAAGCATTTGTAGAAAAATTAATAATGAACAAGAAGGGTATTAATGAATAATTTTCACAAAACGGTAATAGTAAATAGTGATAGTTAATAATTGTTATAGATAAAGGCAGCTAATAAGGCTGATTCATTATAGACCCCGTTTT
>Ga0193951_1000602_pt1 | contig 16152 bp, 15 predicted proteins | sample BB_2_MG_FD_140370 | JGI IMG/M metagenome (GOLD analysis project Ga0193951, IMG submission 140370) | Microbial mat bacterial communities from the Broadkill River, Lewes, Delaware, United States - BB_2_MG | ecosystem: Environmental > Aquatic > Freshwater > River > Microbial mats | place: USA... | reverse complement strand
GTCATTTGCGTATCTAATTGTCACATACATTGGATTTTTAGTAGTTCTATTTACAAGAACTATGTTCTTAGGTATGAGTAAGATAAGATTACTTCGAAATTGGTCTTTTCTAAATCTTTGTTATCTGTTTAGTATTACATTGATTGGACTTATGTTTTCTACAGTTTTAAGTAATAATAATCTTAGTTCAATGCCGTTTATTATTCTCTTAGTATTTCAATTTCTATTCTATTTATTGATTTATGTGTTTATTAGGAGTAATAAAACAAGGAAGTACATAAACAGTTTTTTCTTTTCTGATATTTTATTAATTGAAAACTCTGTTTTGCTTATACCACTATTGCTAACTGCCACATTGATAGTAAATAGTTCATATAAGAATGTTGAACCAGTATACGTATATGCTTATGTTGGATTATCAGTTGCGTTTTTTATCATAGATTACTTTCTTTTTAACAAACAGGATAAATTTAATGTGAATCGACTCTCTATACCTTTTATAAACTTATTGCTAGTTTCGTTAATTGTTTTAAGTACTGTTGGAGTACTTCCTGAAATAAATAGTATAAATGGTGTTGTGACTGTATTGGCAATACTGATGCCTTTTCTTATAAGAATTCTCAATTTCATATTTAGTACAAGCAAAAACAACCTTATATGGGATAGGGACACCAAACTTAGGTTCATAAATCTATTAGTATATATTATATTAAGTATCTTGTTTTATTTAAGTGTTTTAGATATGTTAATTTTTGTCTATGGTGAGTAATATTATAAAGTCCTAAGAAACAAGCAACAGTCATGTCAAGTACTGTCAGTTCAAAGTTAGCCCTAAGCTAGTCAAAAAAATAAACACGGGTCATTTAGAAAAAGCAACACGTGTTGACAGCACCAAAAATCGAGATAAAGTCGGTACGGACAAGACATAATTTGTATAAAAAAGACACTTTTTCAAGCGTCTTTTTTAAAACTTATAAACTGCTAGTAGTCCATTGTAATAGAACACTTATTTTTACAATTATTGATTTTTCTAACATAATTATGAATTGTCAGCAATAATTAAAATAGTTGACAATAAAAGTAATATTTCAATTGTGAAGAGAATCAATTCTTAGTCAAAACAAGAACTACTAAAACATACCTTAACAATATTAAAAGCATTTCTAATTTATTATTTTGATACTAATGAAATATAGGCTTATATAGAATTAATATTCCCAATAATAGTAGTCCGATTGTAATAATCGATGCTTCAATTCCAAAAACTCCACCTGTCATTATATTCTTCCCCTCAAACTTACTACGAAATATTGTTGATACTGTTTCACCCCCAGATACTTCAAGACCAAATAAACCTTGAGAGAAATTCCAAAAGAAATGGAATGCAAATGGAATAATTATATCACCACTCAACTCCCTTAAAATACCAAGTATAATTCCTCCTAACATAATACTAATTAGAGAATATACAGTTATTCCTTTATTTGTTAGATGAGGTAATAAAAAGATTACACTTGTAATTAATATTACAGCAACCGCACCTAAGTTATTTCGCAAAACACCATATGCAATCCCTCTTACTATAATCTCTTCAAATAAAGCTAATACAGCAAAAAACATTATTAGATTGATAATGATTTTTAAGTTTAATGATTTAACTTTTTGAACTGTTAGTACTTTAAATTTTACAAGAATATATATAGATAAACCCATAATCATAATAGCTATTATACTACCTAGTAGTAGTTTATAAAATTGATTTCCAGATGTAATTATTTGAATATTATTATGACATTTAGATAGTACATAAAACACACTCAATTGTACAATTATAACAAATACGCTTTGAATTGATTTAGAATAGTCATTAGGAAACAATCTACTCAATATTGGTTCAATAATGAGCTTTTTGGTACCGATTACAACTATAACAAAGATTAAGATAAATAATAGTATCCATGAACTATCTATCAATAGACTAATCAAATTGTCTGCCATATGTATACCCCCAAATTAAGCACATTGTTACCTGTTCTAATATAGATATGAATTCATTTAAATCAATTATGCTTTTAAAATCTACAAGACTTTTCTCTACTAAGCCATTAATATAAGTCATTAAATCAAAATGTAATGATTCTAATTCTTGATCAGAAAAATCTATAAGAGATTCTTCTTTTTTCATAAGTGAAATTAGATCATCATAATGTTTAAGTGAGGAATGAAACTTCTTAGAAAGCCTTCGAACATCTTTATATAGTTCAGGAGATTTAATTCCGGATAATAGCACCTGTTTGTTTCGTTCGAAATAAGTACCTGTTGCATTATTATAATCACTATTAACAACATAATCAAAAACCGCTTTCTCTAAATCGTCTTTTGAATCAAATGCAGCATATATTGGCGAGACAGAGCAGTTTAGTTTTTTAGCGATTAATCTCATACTTAATTTACTTAGACCTCTCTCCTTTGAAATAGTAACAGCAGTTTTTAGTATCGTTTCTTTAGTAAATATCTTTTTTGACATATTTCTCACATCCTTTATCTAATGATAACACCTGTTACTAATCTTTATCAATAGCACTTTTTTAGAAGTGTATCTATTTAATATAGCTTCTCAAAACAATAGTGTTTACAAGAATATTGTAGTGTAAATAATCACTTTAATATTCTACTTTGCTACGAAAAAGTGGGACAGATAGATACCTCATAAATGAATTTGATATAGTAAACTAATAATAAGGAGTTGCTAGTGATAAATGAATATAGATTTATTAAATTAGTTATTTTTTTTAATTGACAGTTTATATATTTAGTAATATAATAAATCAAAAAAAATATAAAGGTGGATTATGCAAAAACAAACAGCCGAAGCATTAGTAGGGAGATTTTTAAATCATACTAAATATGGTAATATTATTGTAAAAGAAGTTTTGTCTACTAAAGAAGATAAAATAAGAGGTATAATCGAATCAACAGGAGAAGAGAAGACTTTTGTTTTATCATCTAATTATTTTAGTGACCCAAAAGGAATCATGTTCAAGAAAAAATTCGAAGAAAAACCTGTACGAAAAAAAGTGAAAGTGGAGGTTGATTATAAAAAATATAGGAATCACCCACTAGTAAAACAAATTGATAAAAAAGAAAATTACAGTAGTAAACTTTATACAACTAGAATTGATGATGAATCAAATGAGGATAGCTTGATTGATGAGAAAAGTGATTAATAGTATTTGTAACGAGAATATTCTTAATTTTTTAATACTACATTGATTTGTACTAAAAATGGATAAAAAAATAAACACACCTTAAAAAGGTGTGTTTTTCTGTTTTAAAATTAAATTGTGTTTTTAGTATCTTTTCGCAACTGAATAATTAACGATATCAGGATTAAAATAATCATTATTGAAAAAGGCAATCCAGTAATTATTATAATAGTTTGAAGAGTACTTAACGCCTCAGAACCACCTAACACTAAAACAGAAGCTGCAATTAGTCCTTCCATACAAGCCCAAAAAACTCTTTGTGTTTTTGGAGAATGAAGTTTTCCACCACTAGTTAAGTTATCAACAACTAATGATCCTGAGTCACTTGAAGTAACAAAGAAAATAATGATTGCTAGTAAAGACATTAAACTTAATATGAATATTAAAACTCCGCTTGATGTTATATTATTGATCATAACAAATAGACTTGTCGCTAGATCATTATTTATAGCTGAGGTCATAACACCATCATATGTATCATTTAAGTATAAACCAGTGGAACCTAAAATTGTCATTACGAAAGTTATAACAAGTGTTGGAATAATAGTAACGCCTAGAACTATTTCTCTAATTGTTCGACCACGTGAAATCCGTGCAATAAACAATCCTACAAATGGACTCCAAGAAAACCACCACGCCCAATAAAATATTGTCATCCCACTTTGCCAGATGATATCACTTTTAGTAGTACCAACAAAAGTACCGATTTTAAAGATATCTATAATATATGTATAAAAAGCAAAAAGATAATCTTGAAAGATAATACTTGTTGGACCAATAATAAGAATGAGTACAAATAGAACTGCAGATAATTTAATATTTGTTTCACTAAGGATTCTTATTCCTTTTGATATTCCACTAACTACTGATAAGGTAGCAATAAAAGTAATTACAATTATTAATACAACTTGAATGGAATCAGATATAGGTAAGTTAAAGACTGAATTAAACCCAGCATTAATTTGTCTTGCCCCTAATCCTAAAGATGTAGAAAGACCAAAAAGTACACTTAAAACAGCTACTGTGTCAATTATATCACCATATATACCATAGATTTTTTCTTTTAGTAATGGATAAAATAAACTTCTGATTGTAACAGGTAATCCTTTATTAAAACTAAAATATCCAATAGCTATTGCCACTAAAGAATAAACAGCCCAAGGATGAAATCCCCAATGTAGATACATTGTAGTAAGTGGTGAATAACTAGATGTATCAAGACCACTTGGAATACTTAAATTGAAGATTGGTTCAGCAATACCATAGAAGAAGATACCAATTCCTATTCCTGCACTAAATAACATTGCATACCATGAAAAACGACTGAAATTTGGAGTGTCATCTTTGTACCCAATCTTTATTTTCCCATATTTTGAAACCGCTAGTAATAAGATACTAAAAAATACAACATTCACAACAATTACAAACCATAGATTAAACTTAGTTGTTACCCATGTTTTTGCGATATCAAATGTAGTAGTAGTAAAATTTGGAAATACAATAGCTAAAAATATAAATCCAAAGACCAATAAAGCAGATACTAATGAAACAAAGATATTCATGTCTAAACCATACTTTACAAAATTCCTCTTGTGTAACTTTTTTACTTGTTCTGTAACCTTCTCGATAATATCATTCCTCCTAAATAAAAAAACACCCTAACCCTTACTTTAAAAAGTAAGAGTTAGAGTGCTTAAGTTTCGCAAGTAAATACTCACATTATATCACTACTGTAATATAGTCTATTACCAAAATGATCCTAGACAAGCCCCAGTTCTTAAATAAAAACAATTTTCATTTCTGTTTTACTTCTGATGTTAAGTTTATACCATTCCGCTAATGCATAACAATACTCACAAAACTAGTTACTAACAGATTTTACTTCTCGTGCATTTTTGAGTATAACACAAAAATGATGCACGAGTCAAACTTGAATTGGATGTAAGGGCTTTTTAGTGTTGAATCAGGTCAAAACAACAGTGTTAATATCAATTTTTAATGCGTTTGCTATACCTTTACCATAAAGTTTATCTGCAAGGTAACAGTTTTTAATATGACGATGTTTAATAAAGTCAGGAACACCTTGCATATTTCTAGCAGTGTTTGAGAATAGTCTTTCTTGTTCCTCTTTAGGCATAAGATTAAATAGTTTTCCTGCTTGTGTGTAATAATCATTATCGTCTTCTCTAAAGTCATGATAAGTCAATAGTCCCTTAACTTCTAAAGCCGGTTCATCAATTTCTTGATTATCCTCCCATTCACCATAACTATTAGGCCAGTAATGTACTCTTCCACCGTAGTTACCATCTAATCTCATTGATCCATCACGATGATTTGAATTAACTTCCACATCTTTTCTTGCAGCATTTACTGGTATTTGATGATGGTTTACTCCTAAACGATATCGTTGGGCATCACCATATGCAAACAATCTTCCTTGTAACATCCTATCTGGTGAAAAACCAATCCCAGGAACAATGCTAGCAGGATTAAATGCAGCTTGTTCAACATCTTGGAAATTATTTTCTGGATTACGATTTAATTCTAGTATTCCAACTTTATGTAATGGAAAATCTTTTTTATACCATACTTTAGTTAAATCAAATGGATTATAGTCCATCTGGTTTGCTTCATCTAAAGTCATAATTTGAACTGACATTTCCCATCTTGGAAAGTTTTCCTCTTCAATTGCATCAAATAAATCTCGACCATGTGATTCACGATCTTTTCCAATTAAATCTGTTGCTTCTTCATCACTTAGATTTTTAATACCTTGCATAGTTTTTAAATGGAATTTACACCATACTCTTTCGTTATCGATATTAATAAAAGAGTATGTATGTGATCCATAACCATTCATATGTCGATAAGTTTTAGGAATACCACGATCTCCCATAGTTATCGTAACCTGATGAAGAGCTTCAGGTAATAAAGTCCAAAAGTCCCAGTTATAAGTAGCATTTCTAAGTCCGGTTTTTGGATCTCTTTTTACCGCTCTATTTAAATCAGGAAATCTTTTTGCATCTCTTAAGAAGAAAACTGGAGTGTTGTTTCCAACTAAATCCCAATTACCTTCATCAGTATAAAATTTTACAGCAAATCCTCTAATGTCACGTTCGGCATCAGCTGCTCCACGTTCCCCTGCAACGGTAGAAAATCTGACAAATGTTGGTGTTGTTTTACCAACCTCACTAAACACCTTTGCCTTTGTCCATTTACTAATATCATGGGTAACCCTAAATGTCCCAAAAGCTCCACTTCCTTTTGCATGCATTCTTCTTTCAGGAATAACTTCTCTGTTAAAATTGGCAAGTTTCTCTAAATACCATGCATCCTCAAGTAACATTGGACCTCTTTTTCCAGCTGTTTTACTATTATCGTTGTTATATACAGGAGCTCCAAACATATTCGTTAATTTTTTCTTTTCTTTTTTTTCACTCATAGTTGTCTCCTTTCAAATATAGTTTAATTGTAGAACTATATTTACAGAAATACAAGAGCTAAGGGAATGATATTAACATACTTTCTTTAGATATTAATTACATCAATAAAAATATACTTCATAAAATACACAATTGATTTATGTTATAATATTAACTAATATATGATTCCTTATATTAATGTTTTTATTATAAGAATCAAAAAAGAGAGGTTATTAATATGATTAAACATTACAAAAACAACTTAGAGTTTTTAAAGTACCATCAAGATTATTTACTTCAAGATGAAACTATGTATAGTTTGATTTTAGGTATCTCTAAGAAAAACAATGATTCCTTTACTTTTTTATCAGCAACTCTTAATGATAAATTTTTACTTGGAGTACTTGCTGGTAAGAATTTAATAATCGCAGCTAACACGTTAGAAAGTGATGTATATAAAGAACTTATAGACTATATGGATAACATTGATTATCCAGGAATAATCGGAACAAGAGAACATTGTGAAAAATATAATGAACTATATATTAAAAAATACCATAAGCCACTTTTAGTTAAAATGAATCAAAGAATTTATCAATGCACTAAAGTTAATAACTATAGCAAGTGTTTAGGAGAAATAAACTTAGCTAATTATCAAGATGTTGATATTCTTCAGAACTGGGCTTTAGATTTTTATCAAGATATTGATCCAAATACAACTTTAAAAGAAGCAAGAGAAAGTGTAGTTGATAAGATTAATAGGGGAACACTTTATAAACTAGTAGTTAACAATCAAATTGTATCAATGACAGCTAGAGCTAGAAGTATCAACAAAACAGAAACTATTGGATTTGTCTATACTCCACTTGAACAAAGAAGGAAAGGTTATGCTTCTTTGATTGTTGAGACAATAACAAAAGAAATTCATAAAGATGGCAAAGTAGCTACTTTATATACAGATTTAGATAATCCAACTTCAAATAGTATTTATATAAAAATAGGATATAAGCCCTATTGTGATTCAGTGATGCTAAATAAAAAAGTATGATTATTTTCACTTCTTTTGACTATTGATTAACACCTAACATATAATATAGATATATTAGAAAGAAAAGAGGTGTTTTATTTGGCAAAAGCAGTAGGAATAGGTGGAGTTTTTCTTCACTTTGAAGGTGAACTTAAAGAAATAATGGATTGGTATGAGGAAAATCTTGGGTTAGATATGACTCCTTATGGAACTGGCTTTATAGATGGACCTCAATATACACTTTTATCTTTTAAAAGAGGAAAAGAATCTAATGCTCCTTATTTAAACATAAGAGTAGATGATATTGAAACTCTAATTTCCAACTTTAGGAAACAAAATTTAGAGATTTTAAGTGAAATAAAAACTTATGATTATGGGAAATTTGCACAATTTAAAGACCCATTTGGAAATGTTATTGAGTTATGGGAAGTCTTTGAAGAAAACTATGTAGAAATGGTTAAAAAAGAAATTAAAGATTACAAAGAAAAAAAGAATAAATAAGAAAAAAACAACCAACAATTAGTAAATGTTGGTTGTTTTTTTATATAATAAAGAATATTCAAAAGACAAATAAAAAATGATATAATATATTTAATGCATGTTAAAAAAATAAATATATAATTTGAGGTGGAGTTATGAGAAAGATAAGTCTAATAGTATTATTTCTTGTATTAGTATTAATTGGCTGTGACAAAGACAGTAATATAACTAGAGTTAGACAAGATTTTATAGTCAATCAATCTAATAGAAATGAATATATTGATTTAGACATCGATCTTAGTCGAACAACATCTGGGGACAGAATGTTGTTTACACTTACTGTTAAAGGAAAGATTAAAATTGGTTACGATGGTGGGAGTGTAGACTTGAAACTCGAGATGTCTAATGGAGACACTGTTTTAAGTAGTGATACCTTAACTATCAATTCCAAAGAAGAAGTTACTAAAATTATTACTTATGAAACATCTGTCGAAGTTGGTACTGTTTTAAGAGCTATTATGAACTATGGTGTATATGATATTAATGGTAGTGTTTATACTGTAAGAGAGTATTATAATGAATCAACATATATAAAAACTAGCTTAAATCATAAATGTCTTATTCATATTGAGAAAGTATTAAGTTGAAAAGATTTATTGCAGTACTAATACTACTTTTACCAGTTGTTTTACTTAGTGGTTGTTATAAACAAGACAGGTACGTTTTTTCTGATTCTATCTTCACTCATAAAAATGAAGAAGTTCTTTTTTATGGTAGTTTGAGGATTGACGGTTTCAAGATTTCGCTACAAGAAATAACGGAAACAGAGTTTGAATCTGCAAATAACATTAATGTGATAAAAAACCATAATAATTCAAAACACTATAATATGATAATTGAGTATAAGTTTACTGGTGAAGAATATATTAAGTATAACTTCATATATATAGGAAAAGAACTATCTCATAATGATACATATCAGATATTGATAGATATTACAAATGTTGAACATAACATATCAGGAACCTTGTTATTAACTTTAAGCTTTAGTGGGGAAATAGCAGGAACAACTGAAGTAGGAACTAATGCGAAAAGAGTAAACATAATTGTGAGAGAAGTTAATGTTGATAATAGTCTTTTTGTTGGTTTCATAAGTAGTTTAACAATTGATGAAATAGATTAACCAAATTAGATTACTTAAATAAGACAAAAGGATGTTTGAAATGGGTATATTAATAGATTATTCATGTGAAAAATGTGACAAAAATTATTCTTTAAAACAAGGTTGTGGGAAACTAGCAATTTTTGATATTGATGAACTAATACATTCAATTAGAAGCAAAAAAGAAAAAGAACTTTTAATAGAACTAAAAGAGAAGCATAATGGTACATTAAAAGAGATTCCTTTTTATGAAATCTACGAGTGTAATGAATGTCATACACTTCATAGTAAACAAGAATACCAAATAGAATATGATGATAACAAAATCCATATTAAAAAACATAAATGTCCAAGTTGTAAAAAAGAACTTGTTAAACTTTCTTCAAAAGATGACATCGACTTTGAAAAATATAAATGTAAAAAGTGCAACGAGTTTTCATTAGGTGGTATTATAACATTTAATCTATTTGACTAAATTAATTAGACTAAGAGGTAATTATTATGAATCAAATGAAAGAAGTATTAAACGAACTACTAAAATTTAGAAAAGAGAGATCTTGGGAGCAGTTTCATACTCCTGAAAACTTATCTAAAAGTATAATAATCGAAGCAAGTGAACTGTTAGAGAACTTCCAATGGGGACCTGAGATTAAGGATTTAAGTAACATCAAAGATGAAGTAGCTGATATCTTTAGTTATCTATTATTACTGTGTAATGATCTTGAAATCAATTTATTAGAAGAAACAAAGAGAAAGATTCTTAAAAATGCTGAAAAGTATCCAGTTGAAAAATCATATGGGATTTCAAAAAAATATAATGAACTATAAAAAAAGTATACATTAGGTCTTCCTAATGTATACTTTTTATTTAACTATTTGTTTTACTCTTCCAACAATACCATCATCAAGCATAACTTTTATACCGTGAGGATGATTCTTTGAATTAGTAAGAATCTTACTAACAATACCTTCAGTCAAAATATTTGTTCTTTGATTTTGCTTTTCAACTACTAAAACGTGTGATCCAATTTTGATATCATTACGGTTATTCCCGTTCATAAATTCTCCCCCTTGGGTTTTATATAGAAAAGAGATATCCTAAGATATCTCAATAAATTAAAGCTTTATAAAGCGCTGGAAAACGCTAAACAAACTTTAAATCTACACTAAGACCCTTTGATAGGCTAGATAACCCATGTGCTAAGACGGCAATCAAAACACACTTTAAATCTTAATGCTTAATTATATTAACATATTAATCTAATAAATGAAACATTTATTTTTTATAGTTGACAAAAAATAAAAAAGCGTTATAATTTGCATAACAGCTTTGAAGAGAAGAGTAACTTTAAATAACCATTTATAGAGAGTTTCAGTTTGGTGAAATGAAACATTGGGTATTTTTGTGAACATGGCCTCTGAGCTTTGTACCGAAATTAATTTTTAGGCTACAACGGGTTCACCCGTTATTGTGATAGAGTATAATCATTATTTATGACGTACTTGAAGAGGTATATATCAAGAGATATATATAAACTAGGATGGTACCACGATATTAATTCGTTCCTATGGCTATTAGTCATAGGATTTTTTTTATTTTAAAGGAGGAATAATTATGGAAAATATATTTGTTGGAGGAGCATGGCCTTATGCTAATGGTTCATTGCATATTGGGCACTTAGCAGGTTTATTACCTGGAGATGTAATCGCAAGATATCATCGTTTAAAGGGGGATAGAGTTATTTACATCTCAGGAAGCGATTGTCATGGTACGCCAATTGCCTTACGTGCAAAATCAGAAAACAAAAACGCATACGATATTGCTAGTAAATATCATGAAGAGTTTATTGATTGTTTTAATAAACTTGGGTTTTCATATGATTACTATAGCCGCACTGATAGTAATCAACATAAGCTATATGTGAAAAATGTAATAAAGAAACTACATGATAAAAATCTGATTTACGAGAAAACAACAAAAGAATTATTTTGTAGTAAATGTAATCAATTCTTGCCTGATCGTTTTGTTTATGGTATTTGCCCTAAATGTAATAAAGAAGCAAGAGGTGATCAATGTGATCAATGTGGAACTATTTTTGAGGGTAATGAGTTGATTAATCCAACATGCAAAACATGTAACTCCCCTACTGACTTAAAACAAACTAAGCATCTATATTTTAAGCTAAAGACCTTCCAAAACATTGTCTTAGATAAAGTTTTGGATTCAAAAGAAAAGTGGCGTGTAAACGCAATTAATAATACTTTAAGATACATAGAGTTAGGACTTAAAGATAAAGCTATAACTAGAGATTTAAATTTAGGTGTAGATGTGCCTATAAGTGGATATGAGGACAAAAGAATATATGTTTGGATTGATGCTGTTATTGGTTATTTATCTGGAACAAGATATCTTTTAAAAACCGAGGAAGATTTTCTTGGTTTTTGGAATAATAGTACTCAGTTCTATTATGTTCACGGTAAAGATAACATTCCATTTCATACAATTATTCTTCCAGCTATTTGTGATGGAGTTGGATATGAAGATTTAAACACTAAAATAATATCAAGTGAGTATTTGACATTAGAAGGAAGAAAAATCTCGACGTCCAGTAATTGGGCTGTATGGTTACCAGATATAATAAACAAATATAATCCAGATGCTATAAGGTACTTCTTACTAATAAACAATCCTGAAAAAAGAGATGCCGATTTTTCATATCGTGAGTTTATAAATAGTAACAATTCAGAATTGCTTGGAGCTTGGGGAAACTTAATTAACCGCACGTTGATTTTTATTGAAAAATTTTATAACAAAGCGATACCAAAAAGTTTTGTAGATCCAAAAATAGATTTAAGTATCCAAGATTTGTATCAAAATGTGGGTGAACTCATTGAAAAAGGGGAGATTAAAAAAGCTTTAGAAAATATCTTTTTTAACATTAGAAGTACTAACAAATACTTTGATGAAAAAACCCCATGGTCTACAAGAACTTCGAATCAAAAAGATTGTGAAAATACGATCTATAATTGCGTGTTTTCGATTATAAATATCGCAAATATTCTTCAACCTTTTTTACCAATATCATCAAATAAAGTACTAAATTGGTTAAATATTGATGACTCGTCATGGCAAGTATTACACCCATATAATAATAAGGATATATTAGATACTTCAATATTGTTTAATAGAATTGACAAGAATGAGATATTGGTGGAAGAAGACAACCTAAAAAAAACATTAAATCTATAATTATTACTTATGGTAATGTTTACATTTCAACACAATTTATAACAGTTGACAAAGCAACCTTTATAATGTAAACTTAAGCAGGAAAAATAAATTAAAAGACATCTTAATGTCTTTTAATTTTTATTATAAGTTATAAGGAGTGATTATATGATTACAGTCTCTAATCTAGATGTTATTTTTTCAGATAAAAAGTTGTTTGAAGATGTAAATTTAAAATTTTTACCAGGGAATTGTTACGGGGTTATCGGTGCAAATGGCGCTGGAAAATCAACGTTTTTAAAAGTATTATCTGGTGAAAAAGAATCTTCTAAAGGTGACATAATTATCGAAAAAAACAAAAGGATGGCAGTTCTTAAGCAGAATCATAATGAGTTCAATGATTTTACAGCTGTAGATACAGTAATTATGGGTCACAAAAGACTCTATGAAATCATGCAGGCAAAAGATGTTTTGTACAGTAAGGGAGACCTTAGTGATGATGAGGGAATGAGACTTGCAAATTTGGAAGTTGAATTTGCTGAACTTGATGGTTGGGATGCAGAGTACTCTGCTGAAAAAATCTTAAATGGCCTTAATGTTCCTGAAGAAGACTTCTATAAAAATATGAGTGGAATTTTACCTAAAAATAAAGTTAAAGTATTATTAGCACAAGCATTGTTTGGTGACCCAGATATTCTATTATTAGATGAGCCTACTAACCATCTTGATTTTGATGCGATAACTTGGCTTGAAAACTTCTTGATGGATTATGAAAATACAGTTATAACTGTTTCCCATGATCGTCATTTCTTAAATAAAGTATGTACACACATGGTTGACATTGATTATTTTCAAGTAAAGCTTTATCCAGGTAATTATGATTTTTGGATGGAGTCATCACAGTTAATGCAAAGATTGATGACAAACAAAAACAAGAAAAAAGAAGAAAAAATAAAAGAACTAGAAGCTTTTATCGCAAGATTTAGCGCTAATGCATCTAAATCATCACAGGCAACTTCTAGAAAAAAATCTTTAGAGAAAATTAAGTTGGATGAAATTGTACCTTCTTCAAGAAAATATCCATTTATTGGATTTGATATAGAAAAGCAATTAGGAAAAGATGTAGTAGAAGTTGAAAACTTGTCAGCATCTCTTGATGGAAAAAAACTATTCAGTAATGTCTCGTTTGTAATGAACAGAGGCGATAAGGTTGGTTTACTTGGTAAGAATGATTTAGCAAAAACAACATTACTTCGAATACTAGCAGGTGAACTAGAACCAGATAGCGGTACTATTAAATGGGGACAAACAGTATCAACAGGACATCTTCCTGCAGATAATGATGAATACTTTGATGATAACAATCTTACATTGATTGAATGGTTACGTAGATTTTCAAAAGATCCAGCTGAATCATATGTTAGAGGGTTCTTAGGTAGAATGCTTTTTAGTGGTGAACAACCTCTTAAAAAAGTTAAGTATTTATCAGGTGGAGAAAAAATGCGTTGCATGTTTTCTAAACTAATGCTTTCAGAAGCAAATACATTGCTAATTGATTCTCCAACAAATCATTTAGATTTAGAAGCGATTCAGTCTGTCAATAAAGGTTTAGAGGAATTTAAAGGTGCTTTAGTTGTTACATCGCATGACCATAAACTACTTCAATCTGTTTGTAATAAAATTGTAGAGATTGGTGAAAATGGGTCTTATACTCACGAAGGACCATTAGAAACATTTATTGGAAATGATAGAGTAAAAGAAAGAGTTTCAAAATTATATAACTAACACAAACATTTGTTTGTGTTTTTTTTATTAATGTTTGACTGATTGTTGTGATATATTAAAGGATAGATGAACACTAATTTTGTTTTGAAAGGATACAACATGAAATTTAAGGAAAGAGTTAAGAAACTAAGAAATAAAGTATCACAAGTCTATATAGCACTAATTTCTAAAACAACACCATGGTATGCAAAGGGAGTTGCTTCATTAGTAATTATTTATGCTTTGTCACCGATTGATCTAATTCCTGATTTCATTCCCATTTTAGGATTAATTGATGATTTAGTAATATTACCTGTTTTAATATATATTGTTATAAAGCTAATACCAAAAGAAATCTGGGAAAGCTATGAAGAAGAAGCACTTAAAATATGGGAGAATGGTAAACCAGTAAAATGGTATTATGGTATTCCATTTGCGATTATTTGGTTTGCTTTAATTATATTGAGTGTTCTTTTAATTTTAGATTATTTATAAATAACGAGACTATCCTTGTACCTCTTATTTTCCAATTTATAATTTTATTCTTATTGTTAGCCTAATAAAATAGATAAAGTTATAATCATATTGGAGGTAGATATTATGAACTTAATCGTGTCATTTTTACCAATAATATTACCATTCATCTTTTTAGTACTTTTAAAAATGCCTGCGAAAAGAGGAATGTTATATAGTTTTATCTTAGTTTTAGTAGCGGCTTTTTTTGTATGGGGTATGAACTCCAATATATTAGTGGCTTCTATGATGCAAGGTGCACACAAAGCATTAGGGATACTAATTATTCTATTTGGTGCAATCATGCTAATGAACACTTTGAAATTAAATGGAGCAATAAATAGAATTAATATAGGATTTAGTAATCTGACAAATGATCAAAGAGTATTAGCTATTATAATAGGATATCTTTTTGGAGCTTTAATAGAAGGTGTTTCAGGGTTTGGTACTCCTGCAGTTGTTGTTGGTCCTTTGCTTGTAGCTCTTGGATTTACACCTATATCTGCAGCAACTATTGCCTTAATATCAAACAGTGTTCCTGTTCCTTTTGCAGCGGTTGGGACACCAATTGAAATAGGTCTTAGCAACGTTGGCAATACAACTGAATTTTTTAATAATATAGGATTAATAATTACACAATTAGATTTTCTAGCTGGAATTTTCATGCCAACAATTGTAGTGTTTATATATATAAAGTTCTTCATGGTGAAGAAAACAAGAAGAACATATATTGAAATATTACCATGGACTATGTTCATTGGTTTTATGTACACAGTACTTGCATATATCTTTGCAAGAACAATTGGATATCAATTTGTAACTATCGGAACTAGTTTGAGTATGCTGTTCATCGCTACTTTGTCAGTTAAATATCGTTTTTTACTTCCTAAAATAGTTAAGGAGAATGATGATATTAAATCACTATACGAATCAAAAATGAGTCTATTAACAGCTTGGAGTCCTTATTTATTAGTAGTTTTAATCTTAGTTTTATCAAGAACTATAGAACCACTTAAAAACATTTTTATAAATCTTATTGATTTATCTTTAAATAATATTTTAAATTTTGAAACAGTCAACTCTAGCTTGAATCTTCTATACTCGCCTGGATTTATCTTAACTTTTGTTGCAGTCATAAGTGTTTTTATACAAAAAGCAAATAAAAAGAATATAAAGACAGCTAGTATAATAAGTTTAAAAACGATTAAAACAGCTGCATTAACTTTATTACCAACGCTGGCAATGGTTCAAATCTTTACTAACTCAGGAATAAATACTGAAGAACTCGT
>Ga0193951_1000601_pt1 | contig 16158 bp, 11 predicted proteins | sample BB_2_MG_FD_140370 | JGI IMG/M metagenome (GOLD analysis project Ga0193951, IMG submission 140370) | Microbial mat bacterial communities from the Broadkill River, Lewes, Delaware, United States - BB_2_MG | ecosystem: Environmental > Aquatic > Freshwater > River > Microbial mats | place: USA... | reverse complement strand
TAATATGTTGCAATTGAAAGCTATAAAAAATGTCTATTTTGTTGGTATAGGTGGTATCGGCATGAGTGCTATTGCACGTTTTTTTAAATACGAAGGTGTAAACGTTGCGGGTTATGATCGCGTGTCAACTGTTTTAACTAAAGAGTTAGAGCAAGAGGGGATTGATATTCACTACCAAGATGACATTAAGCTGATTGCGTTAAATTACCACGATAAGCGCAATACGCTTGTTGTGTATACACCGGCTATCCCAGATGGTCATTCGGAGTTGAATTATTTCACATCGCAGGGCTTCGATGTAAGAAAACGAGCAGCTGTGTTGGGCCTTATATCTTCTGGTATGAATGGCGTTTGTGTGGCTGGTACACATGGTAAAACCACCATTTCGTCGATGACAGCTCACCTATATAAGCAATCAAATGTTGGTTGTAACGCATTTCTAGGAGGGATTATCAATAATTATAAAACGAATTTTCTCCATAATTCTAATTCATCTTATGTAGTCTTGGAGGCCGATGAATTTGATCGGTCGTTTTTGCATCTTCATCCACATTTGGCTCTTATATCGGCTATGGACGCCGATCATTTAGATATTTATGGAGATGCAGATCAAGTGACTGAAGCTTTTCATGATTTTATTAATTTGATTGAGCCGGGTGGCGTGCTGTTGCACAAAGTTGGTTTGCCAATTGATGATGTGAATGAAGACGTAGAGCTTTTTACTTATTCAGCAGATGAGGCGGGGGATTTTCATCCCATTAACATGACTTTAGAAGATGGCCTGTATGTCTTTGATCTAAAATCACCTTTGGGAGAAATAAAAAACCTTAAAATGGGTGTGCCAGGATTGGTTAATGTGGAGAATGCGGTTGGTGCCATGGGCTTGGCGATGCTAGGCGGTGTTAAGGCCGATGAAATCCAAAAGGCTTTGCCCACATTTGGGGGAATAAGGCGACGATTCGAATACCGAATTAAGAGTGATAATTTTGTTTTTATAGATGACTATGCTCATCATCCTGAAGAGATTAATGCGACGGTAAAGTCGGTGCGTGCTATTTATCCAGATAAGAAATTAAGTGTTGTATTTCAGCCGCATCTGTATACGCGTACACGTGATTTTGCCGAAGGCTTTGCCAAGGCTTTAGACCGTTGTGATAAGGTAATATTGCTGGATATTTATCCGGCAAGAGAACTGCCTATTGAAGGCGTAAACTCAACAATGATTAAGAACTTGATGAAGTTAAAAGATGTTGAGATTGTCTCAAAAAACGACTTGTTCGAGTGTTTAATTAAAGCGGATAATGAGGTTTTGTTAACCTTAGGAGCGGGAGATATTGATAAGGAAGTACCGGTTTTAGAAGCTAGTTTTAACAGGTTGATCGGGAAAATTTAGTCTTTCGACAAAATGTTAATAAATAATAATAAATAGGCAAGAGTTAGTACGAGGAAAAAGTTATATTTAAGCGAATTAAAGCGTAAGCATTGAAAATGAAGCGTTGGAGGAACATAGTAGGTTTAATATTTGTCGCGGTATATTTCCCGATCATATTCTCGTTTATTGGCGTGGATAAGGGTGATGTGGTTTGCGGTGAAATTGTTTCTGCTATTCAAGATAGTGTGGAGAATCGGTTTATAACACCCGATGAAATTAAAGCAATAGCTCTGGATAAATACCCGGGTGTATTGGGTAGAGAGCTTCATAGTGTGAATTGCAATGATATGGAAGCGTTCTTTCGTAAGCATCCCGCCATTGAAGGCTGCGAAGTCTACTACACGTATGGTGGTACTTTGCATATTGATGTGTGGCAGCGCGAGCCAATCGTCCGTGTTTTCGAAGGTAATTCATCTTACTACTTAGATGCGGATGGAAAGAAAATGCCCTTGTTTAAAAATCACGCGGCACATGCCCTTGTTGCAGCTGGTTATGTTAAACGTTTGCCATCAATTAATGATTTGGTTACGCTGTCTTCATTAATTAATGAAGATCAGTTTTGGAAAGCCCAAATTGAACAAGTATATATTGATAAAAAAGGCGAATTCGTTTTAGTGCCACGTGTTGGCGATCACTTAATCGAATTTGGAAGTATCGAAGATTCGGATGTTAAGTTCCGTAATCTAAAAGCCTTATACAAAACGGGATGGGATGCCCGTGAATGGAATTTGTATAAGAAAGTAAATTTAAAATTTAAAGGACAAGTCGTTTGTACAAAAGGATAGACGTTATGAACCAGGAACCTAATCTAATTGCAGCCATAGATATTGGAACCACAAAAATAGTGGCAATTGTCGGTCGAAAAACAGAAGATGACAAGCTCGAACTTCTTGGTATGGAACAAGTACCATCAACAGGGGTGAAAAGAGGTGTTGTTTTAAACATTGATGAGACCGTCTCTTCTATTAAACTTGCTATTTCTCGAATTGAAGAAAAGCTAAACATTCAATTAACGGATGTTTATGTGGGTATTGCAGGTCAGCACATCAAAAGTTTGCGTAATAGAGGTTATCGCTTTATTGAAAATGGTTTAGAGATTACTAAAGAGGATGTAGATCATTTATTTGATGATAATTACAAGATTCCTGTTGAAGCAGGTGAAAAAATTATGCACGTTATCCCACAAGATTATATTGTGGATAATGAAATGGGTGTAAAGAATCCAGTAGGCATGTCAGGCCGACGCCTCGAAGGTAATTTTCATATTGTACTTGGACGAATCGCTTCGGTAAAGAATATTGAGAAATGTATCCGCCGTGTGGCTTTACAGCTCAACGATTTGATACTTGAACCCTTAGCTTCTTCAAAAAGTGTATTGACAGAAGAAGAAAAAGAGGCAGGGGTTGTATTGGTTGATATTGGTGGAGGAACCACTGATGTTGCTATTTTTTATGATGGGATTATTAGACATACTGCTGTTATTCCATTTGGCGGTAACGTTGTCACATCTGATATAAAGGAAGGCTGCTCCGTTCTTTATAAACAGGCTGAATCATTAAAAGTGCAATTTGGATCGGCAATGGGCGATGCGGCCCGCGAAGATATGGTTGTTACGATTCCTGGTATTTCAGGATGGGAACCAAAAGAGATTTCTTTCAGAAGTTTAGCCTACATCATTCAGGCACGTATGGAAGAGATCATTGATTACGTGACGTATCAAATCGAAACGTCGGGCTGTTATGATCGTGTAGGATCAGGCATTGTGCTAACAGGAGGTGGTGCTTTGCTGAAAAACTTGCCACAATTAATTAAGTTCAGAACAGGACTTGATGTTAGAATTGGCTTGCCAGACAGTTGTTTGGTTGGAGATTTACCACCCGAAGCACATATGCCTAATTACTCAACCAGTATTGGTTTAGTGCTTAGTGCCATGGAACGCCCTCGGCGTGGCATAGTTGAGCCAGAGTTGTTTGGTGAAGTTGAGCCGCAATGGGAGGAGACTGAACGACGCTCGTCAACCAAGCGAGAAAAAACGAAGAAGGAAAAATCAAATTATAAAACAGGAAATCTGTTTAGCGGAATAAAAAATGGTTTGGTAAACATCTTTGATGAGAAAGATGTGGAGATGTAAGATTGGCTAAAAAGGACGGATATGAGTGAAGAATTGATGAATTTTGATATGCCGCAAAGCGAATCATCCATTATAAAAGTAATTGGAGTTGGTGGCGGCGGAAGTAATGCAGTCAATTACATGTATGGCTTAGGCATTAAGGATGTTAATTTTGTTGTGTGTAATACCGATGCGCAAGCATTAGAAAGCAGTCCTGTTCCCGTAAAAATACAACTTGGCGAGTCGCTGACAGAAGGAAGAGGTGCCGGTAACCGTCCTGATAAAGGACGTGAATCAGCTATTGAGAACCTAGAAGATGTTGTTCAAGTACTTGAAGACAATACAAAAATGGTATTTGTTACCGCCGGTATGGGTGGTGGAACAGGTACTGGTGCCGCACCCATTATAGCAAAGACAGCTAAAGAGATGGGCATCTTAACGGTAGGTATTGTTACCATTCCCTTTCGATTTGAAGGTAAGTTGCGGATAAGTCAAGCTTTAGATGGTATTGCTGAAATGGAACGTAATGTTGACTCCCTGTTAATCATCAATAATGAGCGATTACGTGAGATGTTTGGCGATTTAAAATTGTCCAATGCCTTCTCAAAGGCAGATGATGTATTAGCTACTGCCGCTAAAGGCATTGCTGAGATTATCACCGTTCATGGTTATATAAACGTCGATTTTGCCGATGTTGAAACGGTAATGAAAGATAGTGGGGTAGCCATAATGGGCTCTGCTTATGCCGACGGAGATAAACGCGCTATAGATGCCATTCAGGCTTCATTAGAATCGCCACTTCTTAATAATAATGAAATAAAGGGTGCCCGTAATATTTTATTAAACATTACATCTGGTGATGAGGAAATCACGATGGATGAAGTGGGTGAAATTACTGATTACGTGCAAGATGTAGTTGGTGAAAATGCCTCAATTATATGGGGTACTGGTAATGCTGAAGAACTAGGTAAACAAGTGTGTGTTACCATTATTGCAACTGGTTTTGTATCTGAGCAGTTAATCGCTCATCAGCAAAATAAAAAGGAGGCAGAGGTCACGCGTTTCTCATTGGATGAAGAGGGGCAGGTGGTTAATATGTCAGAAGATGATAGCCCAATTGAGTTTACCGGTCAGAGTGTATCAAATGATGAAGAAGGGCGTGTCGTTGATTTTGAGGTGATAGAGCGTAAAAAGCAAGAGCGCATCAATAAGTTCTATCAACCGGTTGTACCACAGAATCGTAAGTCTGAAGTAGATCATTATAACCCGACCAATACTGAATTTATTGATGAAGGTCTAAGTGCGGCAGGAGGAAGTTACTATAAAACGCAACTGAGTCAGGAGGAGATGGAAGATGAGCGTTTTATTGAAGAAATAGAGAATGTACCTGCTTATAAGCGCCGAAAGATGCAGATTGATAATAATAAACGCATCAGTCAAGAAAAGAAAGTCAGTCGTTTCTCTCTATCCGATGATCCTAAAAATGGACCACGCATTAGCAGAGACAACCCTTACTTACATGATAATGTAGATTAAAAAGATAAGTGATATGAGTTTAGAAATTCAGATTAACAACGATATTAAAGAAGCGATGAAAGCTAAAGACCGTGTGAGGTTAGAGGCTTTACGTGGTGTTAAAAAAGAAGTAATTGAAGCCAAAACATCAAAAGGGGCTTCTGATGAGATTTCTGATGCTGATGTGATGAAGATTGTGCAAAAGATGGTGAAGCAACGTAAGGATTCTGCTGAGCTGTTTAAGTCGCAAGGACGTGAGGATTTGTCAGAAAAGGAGCTTGAAGAAATTGAAGCCATTAAAGGCTATTTGCCTGTGCAATTAACAAAGGCTGAATTGGAACCTTTAGTGAAGGCGATGATTGAAAAAACAGGCGCTACATCAATGAAAGAGATGGGTAAGGTGATGGGTTTAGCATCTAAAGAATTAGCAGGAAAGGCTGATGGTAAAGATATATCTGCTGTAGTGAAGCAATTGCTTGGCTAAAGAAATAGACAACATATATATAGTGCCGGAACTGTTTTAGTTCCGGCACTTTTTTTTGTCAAAATTCTACGCTTACAATAACCTGAGTTCGACGTAAAATTTTGAACTCATGAGTTTCAAGTGTATTTTGACGAAAAAATAGCGGGCTATTTTGAATTGGATACACGAAGAAAATTGCTGTTTGGAAGTGGAATGAACAAACTTTGAGTAAAAATTAATTTTCTACGTCAAATTTCCTCACATCCGCTTACTACTCCTCAAAAATTATTCCTTGTAAATCAGATTTTCACTTCAATCTGAGTTTTAAAATTTAAATCGAACTTAGGTTAATAGGGTACAAAAAAAGCGGAACCCAATGGATCCCGCTTTTGTATTTTATGTTACGCTTCTTAGAAGAATTTGATTCTTGAATCTTCAATCTCTGCTTGAGAGCGAATAGCCTCTTGTGCTTGGTAATCTACTTTGAATGATGCACTCTGTTTCAATTGTGCTTTTTCAGTAGCCACATCAGTTGTGTTGGCAGTTGTATTATTAACTTTTACCATGTAAACACCATTAACACCAGCAATAGCAGCGCTTAATTCACCAACTTTAGCTCTGGTAGCTAATGCAACCAAGGCAGGCTCTACACCGGCACCTGGTACCTGAAATGCGCCAAAATCGATCTGATTAGCTGTCATTACCTGACTATTGATGGCGTTGGCCAGTGCATTAATGTCGTTACCCTGCTTTTTGCTGTCTAATTCAGCAATTAAGATGTCTGCTTTTTTCTTATTGCGCAACTCTCTTTCAATCGATGCTTGAACAGCCGCGATTGATTGGTAACCTTCTTCTTTAGCACCAGTTAAGAAAGCAATAACATATTCGTCACCGAATTCAAAAATTGTTGACATGTCATTAACTTCTGCTTCAAAAGCCCAACGTACCATCTCACGTGAAGACTTAAGGTTGTTTACAACACGATCGTTAGCTTTAAGACTTCTGCCGTAGCGTTTCACTAAGTTATCTGCAGTTATCGCTTCGTCAAATTTCTCTATGGTGTTATTGATTGAAGCAAATTTAGCAGCCTGTGCATATATTTTTTGGTTGGTCTTAGTACTGTAGTTAACATTACGCTCTAAAGTAGCAATGTTGTACTTTGTTACCGGTACACCTTTGTCTAATACATTGATGATATGAATGCCAAATTGTGATTCAACTTTAACAATGGCACCTTTGTTATTTGAAAAACAAGCATCATTAAAAGGCTTTACCATTTGACCTTCGGTAAACCAGCCTAAATCACCACCATTAATAGCCGATCCTTGATCTGATGAATGCTCGCGTGCTACAGTAGCAAAATCAGCACCACCTTTTACCATTGCCAAAAGACTATCAGCTAAGGCAACATCTTTAACTAAGATGTGACGCGCTTTAACCGAATCAGGAATTTGATTGATTGCAACAATTCGCGATAATTTAAAGGTTTCATTTTCAGTGTATGGTCCGTAAACTTCACCAACATTAGCACCTTGAACAAAACCTTGTAGTGTTGAACTCAATTGTTCAAGCTTAAGGTTGCGATCGATGTAATTTGATTCAGAATTCATGTTCACATACTGAATAGCATCTGTTGCAGGATCTTCAAAGTCCGTTTTTGCATTTGTAATCCAGTCCTCAGCTAATTGACGATCTTCTTCAGAAGGTTTCACCTCAAAAGATACATAAACAACATCGCGCATGGCATCTTGCTTGTAGTTATCTTTGTGCGTGTTATAGTAGTTTTTGATATCGCTGTCTGCAATTGTAATGGTTGAATCAGCTACCGAAGAGTAACGCTTAACAATAAAGTCAAAATCTACTTTGTTCTTTTTAGCATCTGCCTCTGCTTTAGCTTGCGCATTGGTCACATACATACCTTTTTTAATCAACTCACGATATTTGGCAAATAAACGTTCTTTCTTAATTTGCTTCTCAAGAAATAACCAATAGAAATTCGCATTAGGGTCAAGGTTCTTCTGTTGTAAGAAGTTAATGACTTGTGCCTTATCAAACATACCAGTCTGCGGATTGGTAAACATTTGACGTATTTGTGGATGCACATTCTTACCGGTTGCCATCTCAAAAATTTCATCAGCTGTAACAATAATACCCAGCTCTTCATACTTTTCTTCCATGATTACGTCCTGTACCATTTGAGTCCAGGCTTGCTCGCGTATCTGGTGTGAGGTATTTTCGTCTAAGGCAGAAGTACGTGAGTTCAGTTTATAATAATCTTCCAACTCAGTAACGTAGCCTTGGTAATCCGGGTAAGACACAGATGTACCGTTGATCTCAGCAATCTGCATGTTCTTTCTTCTAAAAATGGAATCTCCCGAACTCATTAAGTCGCCTAGTAAAAAGGCAAGAAGTCCAACCGCAATTACGATAATGAGTAATCCAGATTTATTTCTAATTCTCTCTAATGTTGCCATTCTGTTATTACTTATAAAATTATTGTAGATTTAAAAATCAGGTTACGAATATACAAAAAAATGAGTAACACCGTGAGGTGCATTTCACTTTGGTTTGATAAAGTTGGTAAATAGTTTTAATCCGAATCAATGGTCACTTTAACCAGTTCAATTCTGGCATTGGTGGCTTCTAATATTTCAAAAGTAAAATGCTCGATTGTGATGATGTCATTTACTTCTGGAATAGATTGATTGTTAAATAGTATTAATCCGGCAATGGTTTCGTAATCATCAGAATGGGGCAGTTGTAGGTCATGCTTTTCATTGAGGTAATCGATCTCTAAACGGGCCGACAGATGATAACTATTTTCACTGATCTGTTCCTCAATATGATCTGATATATCATGCTCATCATTAATCTCACCAAATATCTCTTCTAGAATATCCTCTAAGGTGACGATGCCTGCTGTTCCACCAAATTCGTCCACCACCAGAGCAATGCTCTTATGCTCTTTTGTAAACAATTCCAATACTTTATTGGCTGTCATGGTTTCTGGCACAATAGAGATGGGGCTGACGATGTTGCGTAATTTCTTCGGGTTTTTAAAGAGCGACGAAACATGAACATAGCCGATGATGTTATCGATACTTTCTTTGTAAACCAATATTTTGGATAGCCCGGTATCCATAAACTGCGTTCTTAAGGGCTCAAGCTCTTCATTTACTTCAATAACTTGTAAATCTGTTCGTGGAATAATACAGTCACGTATTTTAAGCTTTGAGAAATCCAATGCATTTTTCAATAGCTTAATTTCATTAGCCCCCTCGTCATCCTTATCACTCTTTTCATGATGCTCGGTAAGCAAGTTGTCCAAATCAACCTTTGAAAGCATCCATTTGCCTTGTTCGGGTGCCATCTTAGCCTTAAGAACAACTTTAATGATAAAGTCGGATATACCCATTGTAAACCTACTGATGGGATAAAACACCAAATAGAAGAATAATAAGGGTATGGCAAATACATTTAAAATAAACGTAGGATGTATCCTAAATAGTGTTTTGGGCAGAAACTCTGCTGTCAGTAATATAATTAGGGTTGAGAATATCGTTTGTATCAGCAATAGAGCAATGCTAGAATCGATATACAGGCTTATGACGGGTTCAATCAGTTTGGCCATTTGAAGCCCATAAATCACAAGTGCAACATTGTTACCGATTAATATGGTCGACAGAAATAGACCGGGGTTACGCACGAAACGATCAATGATACGAGCTGGGAAGGGGTGTTTCTTTTTATTGAGTTCTAATAAGAGCTTGTTAGAACTAAAAAAAGCCATCTCACATCCAGAAAAAAATGCTGATAGCAATAGGGTTAATGTAATAATAAGGTATGCGTTCATTTAAGCTTAAGGCTTATTAAAAAAAGAAAGATAGGAAAAAAGTTGATATAAAGCAGTTACTCATCAAGCTCAAAATTGCCTTGCATGTTGTGGATAACCCAATTATCCATGTTTTCATCTGCTTCAAATTTAGTTCCTGTTATAACTTCTTCCTCGGTAGTAATGGTAACAAACTTGTTGGAATAAATCTTTTTGGCTTTTGAGTCCCAGAACAGTTGTTCCGTGTTTAGTACCTCGCCTTTTTGACTAATGGCCTCAACGTCGTGATTGAGTTCCCACAAGCCTTTTTTCTCGTAGTTAATGGCATTTCTACACTTAATCTGAGCATCAATTTCACCGTTTTCTGTTTGGTACATGATGACATGAAGACCTTCTGGAAAATCCATATATGGTTCTTCTTTCCGATCGTACCTTAGAAGTTTAGGCGTTATAAAGCGATGCGTTACCCTTCCTGAGTCTGTAAGCACCGTTTCTAACTCATCGTAGATAAGTGAAGGTATTTCCTCTCTATTGGTAATGGCTTGTATTTCTTCCGGCTTATTAGACGAACAAGCTGATACAAAAAAATAAACAGCAAGCAGTAACATACTGCTTGCTGTTTGTTTTAGTTTAATCGTATTTTTTCTAATAGGTATCAAAGTCTTATCTTTTAGCTCTTACAGAAGTTTGAGCATTAATCCATCCGCCTACTTTATAACTGTCACCAATTTTTAACCCTTGGAAGAAGATTTCTTCTGTATTTGGGAAATATTGTGAATAAAGAGCGATGTGCTTATTGGCTTCAGCAATATCTTTCTCATCCGAAGATACAGACTTTGCTTTTACAAATTGATCAACAGCCGCCCAATATGCTGTTTTGTGCTCAAATTCATTTGATCCAATGCCAGAGGCGCTAGCTGCATAAGATTTTCCAATTAAGATGTATGGAGCTCCCCAATCTGCACGTAAGGCAACGGCTTTTCTTGCTTCAGATCTTGTTTGGCTGTATTTCTTTTGCGACATGTAAATTAAACCAAGATAGTTATGGTATTTAGCCTTAGAAATGTTGTCTTCCTCTAATGAAATAGCTTCGTTAAAGTAAGAAACGGCTTTAGGCATATCTTGCGTTTTCATATACATACGTGCTAAACCAAAAGCTGATGATGCTGAAGGCTCAATTTTGTGCAAGTGCTCTGAAGACTTGTAAAACAATTCGGCATCGCCACAATCGCTTTTAGCTAATAAGCGGTTAACACGCTTTAACCAGTCTAGATCAGTAGTGTGTTCTGCTAATTGAGGACCAAAAATTTCGGCTAAAGTCTCGCAGTTAGCAGCACCACTTTGTGCAAAAAACTTCTCAACGTTGTTAATAACCTCTTGAATTTTTGGTTTGTTTTTGTCACTTGCTTTTTCCTTCTGAGTGTTCAGTGTTACTGTTACATTGGTATAGATGTTAACAAGTTTTTCACCTGATAACTCACCCATTTTGTATAAAGCAGTACTGTTGGCCATGTAAGTTAATAGAGCTGGAGGCTGTGTTTTAACACCTAAAGCCTTATAACCATCTTCTAATAGTGGCTGTACTTCTTTAATTACCTCTGGATTATTACGGTTGTAACGTAACATTGTAATGGCCTTTTTACCCATTACATATGGTGCAGGATACTTCTTGTGCGTGCCAAAATATTTTGCACGTTGGTCATATACCTTCATCAATAAAGAATAAAGCTCAGCTTTTTTAGCGGCGTCTTTTTCTTTTCTATACATTGATTCCACCATTCTTTCACCATGAGAATAGATGTTCATGCTAGAAAGTGGACACTCATTAAAGACGATTTCCCAATAGGCGAAAGCATCGTTGTAATTCTTCTGTTTGTAATATTGGTAATACAAAGATGAATTTTCTAAACATCTTAAACTGTCTTCACCGTGGCCGTATTTCGACCCATCTTCAACTCCTTTTTGAGCAAAGGCAGTACCTGTTAACAACAGGGCTGCGATTAGTAATGTAGCAATTTTCATTGGCATGGTATTCTGGTTTTTTGTATTAGTCTTAATCAAATTTTCGTTTCATGAACCAGTATTCATGTAATGTCAGGTTCATCGTAAAGCGCAAATAATCTTCTTTTACAAGACTATTAGATGTTGTTCCCCTTTGACCCCATTCGAATGCAAGGTTGAAAGAAGTTTTACTTCGTTTCAATGGTAAACCTACACCAAAAGTTATGCCAAAGTCGGTCAACTGCTCTCCGTTGGGTGCAACAAGGTATTCTTTCTTGTACGATGTACCCAATCGGTATTTTATTCTACTCGGGTAGAAGCTTGCACTTCTGTAGTTTGGTATGTATTCTAATCCAAAAGCAAAGGTCTCTTCATCATCAATAGAGAAGTTACTAGATCCGCTTGCTGCATTTGATAAATTAGGGAAATCAGATTCACTCCACTTAGCTAATGTATAGTCAGCCGTAACCGTCAATAGATCATCGATGTTATAAGCTAATCCAAATCCTATTTTTTCTGGTATCTCTAACGCGTTGTCTCTTAATTTTGTTTCAGTATATCGGATTGTATCTGCTACAATAACCATAGTGCCATCTGCATCTACTCCATTACCGGCAGCCACAAGGCTTTTAACTTTGCCTTTCATGCCTGTTTTAGGATGGTATATAGCTCCTATTACCACATTATGACGTTCTTTTAATTGGTGGCGGTATTGAATACCAAAATCCATGTAGAAGTCATTGATAGCAATGCTTTGAGCTGTACCTAACTTTAATGCTATAGGATCATTAGGAAATTGAGCAAGAGAAAAGTGTTCTATCTTACCAAATAGATATGAGAAATGAGCACCTAATGATAAATTCTTAATTGGGCTTAAAGCAAGACCAACGTATGCTTTTGTTGTGTTCCCACTACCAGAAGCATTGTATTTTGTGTAATTACCATCTGTTAAATCAACCGAAGAAGCATTGTCATCAAAAAACTGATAGCCAACTAATGATTCCGGTTTAACTCCAACTGACATAAAGCCCCATTTTGAGACGGGGTAACCAACCGCAAAATATGAGAAGTTCATGTCCGAAAATTGCGCTGTCATCTCTTTACTCTTAATTTTTTGATCAAAACCAGATACGCCACCTTCGAAAAAGAAAGAAATGGAATCCATGCTGAAATAAGAAGCCGGATTGATGTTATTAAGGTTAAATGAACTACTAAGAGCAATACCTGTGTGTCCCATTGCTGCGTTTCGACCGAAGCCTCCGTCCTGTGCTTCACCTAAACCATAGCGAGAGTATGGAGAGTAGGTTCTGTTTTGTGCTTCTGCTGAAACAGATAATAGAGATACCAGTACGAATGTTAAAATGACTTTATATGTATTGTGCATTATGTTCGAGAATTCTGTTAAGTCCAATGAGTACTAAATTAGGATATGCAAAGATGGGATTTTTTAACTTCCTTGCAAAAAATTCTGCATCACCGCCAGTTATAATTGTTTTTAGGCCTTTATATTGGGTGGATAAGTCGCTTATTAATCCATCAATTTCAAAAATAATTCCATTCTGAACGCCTGATTCAATGGCTGTTCTGGTGCATGTGCCAATAAGCTGAAAATCTTCATTGGCTGTGACTAAAGGCAATTTACTTGTGAAGGTATTTAAGGCTTGAAAACGCATTTTCATGCCTGGAGAGATGTTTCCACCTTTAAATTCATGGTTGGCACTAACAATTTCGTAGGTAATTGCCGTGCCAGCATCAATAACCAAAATATTGGAGTGGGGGTGCAGTGTAATACCGCCTGCAACGGCCGCCAATCTATCTTTCCCAATTGTGGTTTTTGTATTGTAATTCCATTTAAAAGGCAAGGGCGTTTGGTGGGTCAAGTCAAGAAGTTTTTTCGATATTAGCCTTAGGTTTGCTAGAAGCGCCTCATGGTTTTCTTGTACTACCGAGGATACAATGATTTGCTCTATGGAGTAGTTATCTTTTATATTTTCGATCGATTGTTTATCAAGAAAATTGATCGAATCAGATTTAACAAGCTTACGCTGGTCAAAAATCCCAAGTTTTATCTGTGTATTTCCCCTGTCAATTACTAAATTCACGTTATATTTAATCTAAATACGTTATCGTTTCACATTTAAAGACTGTCGACAAAGATAGTAAAGAGAATGTAGTCGGTGGTCAGTAGACAAAATATTTTATGCGAAAGATACTTGTTGTTGAGGATGATAAATTCATATCTGCAATATTCACGATGTTTATTCGTGATTTGGGACATGAGTTGATTGGCAAATGTGCCGATGGTAAAGATGCTGTTGACTTATCGCACCGTTTGCGTCCTGATGTCGTGCTGATGGATATTCACTTAGAAGGGGAAATGGATGGTATTCAAACGGCAGAACAATTGCGACGTGAACTAGATATTCCCGTAATTTATGTGTCTTCAGATACAAGTAGTCAGGTTATTAAAAGAGCCATTGTTTCTAACTCCTATGGTTTTTTAGTAAAGCCCGTAAATAAGAAGGAACTAGGAATTGCTATCGATCTGGCTTATTTTAAGCATAGAGTCGATCAGGAGCAACGTGAGCGTGAGAGAGGTTATCGCCAGTTTATCAGTGAAGCCTCTATGCCACTGATGATTCTTCAGGATGGTCGAATTCAATATCTTAATAATTTGGCGTTGGATCTTTATAAAACGCATTACATGGAAGATGTGTTAATGATGCCATACGTTAATTTTGTAGACGAGACGGATAAGGTACGTGTAGAGGGATTACTGCAGGAATTCAGTGATAGTGGACAAGGTTTTGAGTCGGTTGACATAGGTATGGAGGATGTTCACGGCCAGTCTTTTTGTGCACGTATTTCTGGATCAGCTATCGTGTTTAATAAGAAGAAGTCTCTGCAGGTTACACTGTTAGATAATTCTGAGTTGGTTAATGTTAAGCGACGTGCAAATGCCTTACTTGATGTGCTTGCGTCGCTGGGGCAACCCTATTTTATAAGTGACAGGCGGTTTCGTGTGAAAACGATTGCTCAGCATCCTTTGTTTGAGACTATAAATGTAGAGAAGGACATTTTAAAAGGTCTGCCTGACTCGATTTATGCTGTAGAAGGTGATGATGTAATTAGTTTTAAAGAAAAACATACCAACCTTGTTTTTAAAGCATATAAAATTAAAAATACAGCGGGAGACATTTATGAAACTATTTTCGTCCCCCAGCTAGATTAATTTTTTACAATTGCTTTATGCATTTCCTCAATAAGCTTTTTAACACCCTTAAATGATTGGATGTCTTTCATAATGAGATAAAGTTTGTTTTTGCCCTCTTTCATGGTGGCTTTTTGTGTATTGCTTTGAATCCACATTAAAATACCACTGAAAATTGGGGATTGGTAATAGGGGGATTCTTGATTGGAGACAAAATAAAAGTATAACAAATTGTTTTTAAATATTATCTTTTCAACACCTAGTTGTTTGGCCATACGGCGGATACGTACAATTTCAAACAAACGCTGACCCGATTCAGGAATTGGCCCAAAGCGATCAATAAGGTTATTCTCAAAGGTGCAAACAGCTTCTTCGTCTTCCATATTATCCAACTCACGATATAAGTGCATTCGCTCAGCTACATTTTCAATGTAGGTATCTGGTAAGCGCAGTTCTGCATCGGTTTCAATAATGCAGTCGTTAACAAAAATAGTTTTCGTATTAGCGTCCTGCTCTTCATCGAAGCTTTCTTTGTACTCCGTTTCTCTTAATTCGAGCAAAGCTTCGTTAAGAATACGTTGGTATGTTTCATAGCCTATATCTGAAATAAATCCACTTTGTTCGCCACCCAGCACATCGCCAGCACCTCTAATGTCAAGATCTTGCATAGCAATATTAAAGCCACTGCCTAAATCGGAGAATTCTTCCACAATTTTAAGTCGACGACGAGCTTCTTGAGTAAGGGTGGAGAGCGGTGGTGCCATGAGGTAACAGAATGCTTTTTTATTGGAGCGTCCTACACGACCACGCAGCTGGTGTAATTCACTTAGTCCAAAGTTATGGGCATTGTTGATGATAATGGTATTGGCATTAGGAATATCTAATCCCGATTCAATAATGGTAGTGGCAATAAGAACATCGTACTCCCCTTCGATAAAGTCAAGCATTATTTTTTCCAGCTTAGGACCTTCCATTTGGCCATGTGCTACAACTGTTTTAATGTTAGGTAGTATTCGCCCAACCATTGCTTGAACTTCCAGAATATTTTGTACTCGGTTGTTGATGAAAAATACTTGACCACCCCTTTCTACTTCATAAAGTATGGCTTCTTTAATAATTTCCTCATTCATAACATGCAGCTCTGTAATGATAGGATGTCGATTGGGAGGAGCCGTATTTAAAATGGACAGGTCGCGTGCACCCATAAGCGAAAACTGTAGGGTACGCGGAATTGGTGTTGCTGTTAAAGTTAAAGTATCAACATTAACCTTCATCTGCTTTAATTTTTCTTTAATAGCTACTCCAAAGCGTTGTTCTTCATCAATAACCAGTAGTCCCAGATCTTTAAATTCAACATCTTTACCTGTTAAGCGGTGTGTGCCAATGAGAATGTCAACTTGACCTTCTTTGAGTTTGGCAAGGGCAGTTTTAATGTCTTTGGGTTTTCGTAATCGACTCACGTAGTCTATGTTGCACGGAAAATCCTTTAAGCGTTCTTTAAATGTTTGGTAGTGTTGAAGGGCCAATATAGTTGTCGGCACGAGAATAGCGACTTGCTTGTTGTCGGCTACAGCTTTAAAAGCAGCGCGTATTG
>Ga0193951_1000600_pt1 | contig 16170 bp, 17 predicted proteins | sample BB_2_MG_FD_140370 | JGI IMG/M metagenome (GOLD analysis project Ga0193951, IMG submission 140370) | Microbial mat bacterial communities from the Broadkill River, Lewes, Delaware, United States - BB_2_MG | ecosystem: Environmental > Aquatic > Freshwater > River > Microbial mats | place: USA... | reverse complement strand
TTTCTGTTATAGTTTTATATATATTTTATAGATTTACAAAAAAATATGTTCCTTTTAAAATGCTTTATCTTTTATTATTTTTAGTTTCTATATTTGTTTTGTTGATCAATATAGATCAAGTTGCTGCTTTTAAAACTGCTAACTTGGCAATCTATGAAGGTGGAGTCCTTATGGCTCTCTATATAACTTTAAGGCTTGTTGTAATTGTTACACTTTCAACAATATTAACATTGTCTACAAGACCAACAGATTTGAATTTAGGCTTAGAATCTATACTTAAACCACTTAAAATTATACGCTTTAATCCAGATGAACTTGCTATGATCATATCAATTGCTCTTAGATATATTCCTACATTGCTTGATGAGGCAAACAAAATTATGCTTGCTCAGGCTAGCAGGGGTGTAGATTTTAGCGAAGGGAAACTAAAAGATAAAATCATGCAAGTTATATCACTATTAGTTCCGATGTTTATAATAAGTTTTAAAAGAAGTGATGACTTAGCAAATGCTATGGAAGCCAGAAGTTTTGTTCCTGGCAAACCTCGTACAAGACTTCATATTCTGACTTGGAAGAGAATAGATACAATGACAATTATTTTCTCAACTTTCGTCTTTATAGCTTCTATTTACTTGGTAGTTTCATGAGTTCAAAGTTTAACTTGCTCTTAGAATCATTAAAATGTGGAAAAGTGATATCGGAATTCTTTGATAGTAATGTAAGTCTACGAACACAGTTTGAGGATACATATTTTATTAAGGAAGAAGTTGAATGCTTCTTTAAAAGTTTGAATATTATTGATTATAAAATTCAAGAGGAAAGAAAAGATTTTTCTTACTCATTTTATAATGTTAATATGAATTATTTATATAATGGTCAACAATTTGAACACGATTTATTATTTAAGGTTTTTTCGGATGGTTATCGTATTTTAAAAATATATATTACAATTGATAAAAACGTAAAAAGTAAGAGAATAAAATGTGTTGTTAGTTATGACGGATCTAAATTTTTTGGGTATCAAAAACAACCTTTGCAAAATAGTGTCCAAGCAAGCATTGAAAAAGTTTTAACTGATATTCATCAGGTTGAAACAACTATCTATTCTAGTGGTAGAACAGATAGAGGTGTTCATGCAATAAATCAAATTTTCCATTTCGATACTACTTTAGATATTGAACCATTAAAATGGAAAAGTATATTAAACACATACCTTTGTGACTATATATATGTCAAAGAAACTGTAATAGTAGATAAGACTTTCCATAGTAGATTTGATACTGTTTCAAAGGAGTACTGTTATAAGATTAATACTAAAGAGTATAATCCTATCCAAAAAGATTATGAGTTGTTTGTTGAGAACATAGATGTATTATTATTTTCAGAGCAAGCTTCTAAACTTATTGGACAACACGACTTTAGATCTTTTGCTAAGATTGACTCAAAAAAAAATACAATCAGGACTATTTATGATTGCAGGGTCGTTTTAAAAGATGATTACTTGTATTTTTATATTAAAGGTAATGGTTTTATGAGATATATGGTTAGAAACATTGTAGGTGCATTGATTGATATTTCTACAGGCAAATCTAATGTTGATATACTTGACATCGTAGCATCAAAATCAAGACACAGTGCTAAAAACACAGCTTTTGCTGGTGGTCTATATTTGAATGAGGTTAAATATAATTAAAAGAGCTATGGCTCTTTTTTTTGAATTTGATATAATAATATTAAAAGTGGTGATAAAAATGATTGAGTATAAACAATTGATATTTGATAAAAATGAAATAACTAAATTATATAGAAGTGTTGGTTGGAGTGAATATCTTAAAGATGAAGATAGTTTATTTCTCGGAATCCAAAACTCATTATTTTCATTTGCTGCTTATGAGAATGATAATCTTATCGGATTGGTAAGAGTTGTGGGTGATGGACAAACTATTATATATATTCAAGACATACTAATAAACCCAACTTATCAGAACAAAGCAGTAGGTTCTAATCTACTGAAGTACATACTGTTTAAGTATAATAATGTAAGACAAGTTTTATTAACCACAGATAACAATATAGCTACTATGAATTTCTATGAAAAAAATGGATTCATTAAGTATGAAGATATCAAGTTAATAGGCTATATGAAGAAAAAAGGTGATATTAATGATTGAATCTTTAAAAATCAATGTAAAAGTCGATACTACAAATCAGAGTATTCAAGTATCAACAATATATAAATTCACCAAGCAGTTAAATGACATTGTTTTTTACTTGAACGAAGGGCTAAATATAAATACAAATAACACAAAGAAAGGTGAAGTTTTTTTAATTGAAAATGGTTTTTTTACACCTAAATTTAGAAGCAAATGTAAAAAGTATACAGTTTCATATACTGAACCATTTGATGAGCTTTATATGCAATATGAAGGCAAGATTGATGGCTGGCAAAATGTTATAAGGAAAGAGATGATTTCTTTAAACATATATTCAGCTTGGTTTCCTCAGTTTTTAGAGTATGATTTACAACCATATTTTAAGGATATAAAAGTAAAGGTTGATCAAAGTTATTGTGTTGTAAATGCTTTTGATCAAGGGGTTTTTTGGGAAATCAATTCAAATGATCATGACTGTAATGTAATTGCATTATCTGGATGGAAAATTGTATCGTCGCATAAAGATTTACTGGACTTGAATATTTTTACAAATAGTAAAAAAGATTATGAGAAAAGTAAAGATGTTGAAAAAGAGTTCTCAAAAATAATTACGTATTTCCATGAAAACTTTTGCCACATAAACAATAAAAAGTTGATGTTCAATGTAGTTGTTAATGAGTTTGATAAAGGCGGTTATAATCGAGGTTCATTGATTGTTTTAGAGAAATTACCCGACAACTTAATTTCTCTAGTTAGATTTTTAGGTCATGAGATTGCACATTCTTGGAGTCACGGGGCATCTACTGATACTTTTGAAGATTGGATGAATGAAACTTTTGCAGAAATGATGGGATTACTATACATAAAAAATATATATTCAACAAATGATTTTTTAGATTTGTTAAAGAAGTTTAGCGATAAAGCAGATGAATATAGCAAAATAATTACAGATGATGGCTCTAGACCTGAGGGAGTCCATTTTAAAGGTGTGAAACTTATGAGTAAAGTCTGTGATTTGTACGGAGAAGATATAATTATTAGAATAATTAGAAGGTTTATTTTATTAGAAGAAAAAACCACAAAAAATTTATTAGAAACAATTGAGTTAAACATATCTAAAGAAGTTAGGGATTATATTGAGGATAATCTATATAAAGATAAGTTATGATTGATTTGATATTAATAGCAAGTATTGCAATATTTGCTGGATTTATAAAAGGCTCAAGTGGTTTTGGATCAAGTTTAGTTGCGTTACCTTTATTAAGTTTATTCTATCCAATTGAAGATGTTGTCATTATAATGATTACACTAAATGTAGTTCTTAATTTTCTAATGCTTTTTGAATATAAATCAATTAGTTTTAATAAAGACAAAAGAATTATAGTGATAATAATTTTTGGTGTTATTTGTACATTTCTAGGATTTCAACTTGCTGAATATTTAGATGAACAGATTATTAAGTATATAGCAGCACTCTTAATTTTTCTTGCAATACTTAATAAAACTTCAAAGATCAAGTTTACTATTAAAGATAATTTTATTTTTCAGGCGCTAACTGGATCTTTATCTGGTTTATTTAATGGTATAGCATCTATTGATGGACCACCTGTGGTATTTTATCTAACTAGTATAAAAGCTGATAAGACTAGATTTAAACACACTTTGGTTTCATATTTCTTTGTTCTTGCAGTACTCTCTGTTTCAATGCTCGTTATATCAGGAAATTATCCAATTGATGTATTTTTTAATGCTATGTATGTGGGATTGTTTTTGATTATCGGATTGATTATCGGAATGCTAGTTTCAAGAAGAATTAACGATAAGACATTCTCAAAGTTTGTAACAATTTTACTTATATTTTTAGGATTATCAATGTTTGTGTAAACAAGTTTGATTTCTAGATAAAGAATATTGTAAAAAAAGATAAGAAAAAAAACAACTTTTTAGTTGTTTTTTTATAGAATTGATTGAGAGATAAATTTAGATATTTCTTTGATGTCACTTCTACCTCTAAACTCAAATCGTAATTGTCCTAAACCACTAATAAAGATATCAAGCTCAGCATCCATATCGAATGTTCCTGCTGTTTCAATTGAGTAAGCATTTATTCGTTTGTAAGGTAAACTTGTGAAATCAACTTTCTTTCCAGTAATTCCTTGAACATTAATTACAATAATTCGCATTGATGTAAACACAACACCATCTCGAACTGATTTATAGCTACCTAGTATTTGCTCACCATGGACAATTAAATCAGCAACTTTTTTTTGATAATTTGAATCCTCTTTCATTTTTAGAAAAGACTTGTTTTGAAAATCAATCATAATATACCCTCCGTTTCTTCCCTAATTATAACACATTATAAATAGTATAAAAAACACCATATACCTTCTAAGGTTTATGGTGTTTAATCTTAATAACTATTAATAAGTTTTATATAAGTATCAATCCCTTTGTAAAGGACTTTCTCATCAAAGTTGAAGCGATCATTATGAAGTAGATATGTGTATCCTAGCTCGGTGTTTTTTGTTCCTAAGAAGTAGAAGACTCCTTTTACTTCCTTTTGATAGAATGAAAAGTCTTCACTTATCATTAATGGTTCTTCAAGTTCAACAATTTCATACTCAGTTAAAACTGTTTTTAAGTTGTCAACAAGATTAGAGTCATTTGTTACTGTTGGATACATAAAGACGTCATTAATAACAATTCTCAAACCATATTTTTTCTCATATAAATCTTTTAGGTCATACATTTGCTTAGTGATTAACTCTCTTGTTTTATCACTTAAAGTACGCATAGTACCTTCAAGCTTTGTATAGTTTGATACGATGTTTCTAACTGAACCACTATACATTTTACCAATCTTTAAAATATAATTTTCTTCTAAGTTCAGGTTATCAACTGCTTTTACAAGATCTGTATAATATTTAGAAGCAAAGTATAAAGCGTCAATACCCTCACCCTTCATTGCTGCATGAGCACTTTCACCGTGAATTTCAATGTCTAAATTTGTTACACTACCCATAAAGGCGTTTTTTCTTGTGATAATGGTTCCTTCTAAGAAGTTTGGAAATAAATGGATACCATAAATTTCTTTGACATTATACTTTCTAAAAATACCAGTCTCTACAATTGTTTTTGCTCCTCCAGGATTTTCTTCAGCTGGTTGAAAAATCAATAATACATTTCGATTTAGATCATCTTTTTGGGACAGATAATCAGCAAAGCCGAGTAACATACTCATATGACCATCGTGACCGCAAGCATGCATGTATCCTTCATGTTTCGACTTGAAAGTAATCTCGTTGTTCTCTGTTATTGGTAGGCCATCAATATCTGATCTAAATGCAATAGTCTCTTCACAGTTATAATCTACATAAACATATAAACCAGTGCTTGCAATAGTTATCGGACTGTATCCCATTTTTTCTAGTTCTGTTTTTAAGTAAGATTGAGTTTTAAACTCTTTTAAGCCTGTTTCAGGAATTTCGTGTAAATCTCTTCTAAATCTTGTAATCTTATCCATAATTACTACCTCTTTTTATAAATAGTGTCATATATGTCACCCTTTTATTTTTAAATATATTGTATTATGTTTATGTTCCCTTGCCCTTTAATTACTACCCTACGTAACAAAGCGGATTAGGGAAGCGTTCAGTTACTGAACAAAAAGTAAAAAATGAGATAGCCTTGCTATTTCATTTTTTCATTTAATATAATCTCACTTTGCTTTTTAGCCAGATTTTTTCTAGTGAAGATTCTTTTGTAGAATACAACTATCAGAAGAATCATTATATTTATTAAAACTATTGTTGCTCCCGATGGTATGTTTATATGATAAGAAGCCCATAAGCCACCAATAGTAGAAACCTCACTGAACATAATTGCGATAAATAAGGTGTTCTTAAAACTCTTACCAACCTTCATAGCAGCTGCTACAGGTATTATCATTAAACTTGATACAAGTAAAACTCCAACCGTTTCAATCGATAAAGAAACAACAACGGCTAAAATTAGTGTTGTGATAAGTTGGAAACTTCTTACTTTAATTCCTAATAGTCTTGCATATGATTGATCAAAACTAATAATAACCATTTCTCTGTAAAATACAACAATTAAAACAACTACGATAATACTAACAATTAATATAAGTATAACAAAATCGAAAGTTACAGTAAGAATACTACCGAATAAGTAGTTAAAAACAAGGCTACTATAGTCTTCGCCTAAGCTTATGAAGATTGCACTTAAGGCTGTACCTAGACTTAATACAATTGGCATTGATATTTCTTTATAGTTACTATATATACCTCTTAAATATTCTATAAAGATTGCCCCAATAACCGAAAATATAATTCCTAGATAAATTGGATCACTTATAAAAGTATATCCAAGAACATGAATGATATATAAACCTATAGAAAGACCGGCTAAACTGAAATGTGAAAGAGTATCAGCAATAAAACTAAGTCTTCTAATTACTACAAACGAACCAATTAAAGGAGCTAAGAAACCAATTATTATTCCTGTAATTAATGCGTATTGTAAGAATTCATATTTAAACAAGGATTCAAAAAAAGAAGCGTTTGTAAGTATATTAGTCATCTTCCTTTTCACCCCTATCTAAAGCTCTGAAATTCGCTTCACCATCAATGATTGATAAAACATGAGTAAACATGTCTTTGGACTCGGAAATGTTGTGTGTGATTAATATAATTGTAATTCCGCTAGCATTAAGTTCTTGAACAGTCTTATAGAAGTTTTTAACATTATCATGATCGACACCAACTGTTGGTTTATCTAAAATTAATAATTTTGGATTATTCATCAAGCTTCTAACAATGAAAACTCTTTGAAGTTGTCCCCCACTTAAATTATTAATGTTTTCATTTTGAATTTCTAAGATTCCAATTTTATCTAAAAGTTCTAATTTTTCAGCCTCAGTTATCTTTGAATATTTAGAAGCCATAAGGATTTCATTTACAGTGATTGGAAACTCATAATTGAAATCATCAAATTTTTGTGGAACATAACCGATGTTGATAAAACTCTTATATAAATTAATATCAATATCGTCTAATAGTATCTTATTATTTGGAACTTTGTTAATACCTAAAATGCATTTAACAAGAGTTGATTTTCCACTACCATTATTTCCAACTACAGCTAAAAAATCGCCAGAGTTCAATTTAAAACTGACGTTTTTAAGAACAGTACGATAGTCATATCCGAATGTCAAATTATCTATAGTAACTCTCATCATATCAAACCTTTCATTTGTCTAGTTTAATTATATCACATCATTTCCTTTTATTATAAAATGATATTTAAAAAATACCAAAAATATGCGATAATATTTACTAAAGAAAAGGAGTGTTTATTTTGAACGGAATATTTATTACATTTGAAGGTCCTGAAGGTTCAGGTAAAACATCTGTTATCAAAGGTGTTACAAAACAATTACTTAAAGAAAACTACGAAATTCTTACGACTAGAGAACCTGGTGGAATTAGAATTTCTGAAAAAATAAGAGACATTATATTAGATGTAGAACACAAAGAAATGACTGCTCGTACAGAAGCACTTCTTTATGCAGCATCAAGAAGCCAACATTATGAAGAAAAAATAAAGCCAGCTTTAGAAGCAGGTAAAATTATTTTATGTGATAGATTTATTGATAGTTCTTTAGCTTATCAAGGATATGCGCGAGAAATTGGTGTAGAAGAAGTTTTTGAGATTAATAGATTTGGGATTGGTAATAATTTACCAGTTTTAACAATCTTTATTGATGTACCACCTCAAGTAGGTTTGAACCGTGTTTTTTCTAACACAAGAAAAGTGGATAGATTAGATTTAGAAAGTATAGCTTTCCATGAAAAAGTTTATGAAGGATATATGCAGTTAAAAGAAAGATTTCCTAATAGAATTAAATTTATTAATGGACAAAACCCATTAGAAAAAGTTATTGAAGATACACTTAAGGTAATTAAAGAAATATTATAGGTGAGCTTATGGCATTTGAAAAATTAGAGAGTACTCAACAAAACGTAGTTAAACTTTTACGAAATAGTTATAAAAAAGATAGACTATCACATGCCTATCTTTTTGAAGGTGAAAGAGGAACATTTAAATTCCAAACAGCTCTATATTTTGCACAATTATTATTATGTACAAGTGATGATAAACCTTGTGGAAAATGTCATAACTGTAAAAGAATACATAACCAAAACCACCCTAACCTTTTTATAATTGAACCAGAAAATGGACAAATAAAGAAACAACAGATTATTGAACTGCAAACAGAGTTCTCAAAAACATCTGTCGAAAAGGGTTCTAAGATTTTCATTATAAAAGACGTTGATAAATTAAGAGTTGAAAGTGCAAACTCATTACTGAAGTTTATTGAAGAACCATTTCCAAATACCTTTGGAATCCTTACTACTACAAATATTAACAGTATATTACCAACAATAATTTCACGCTCACAAATTGTAACTTTCCATAGTTTAAATAAAAATTTGATTAAAGAAGAGTTAGCCTCTTTAGGATATGAAAGTATGCAAGCCAAAGTTGTAAGCCAAATAACAAACAATATTGATGATGCAATAAACATACTTAATTCTGAAGCTTTTTTACCAATATTTGATATTGTTACTGAGGTTTATAATATTCTTGCAGCTAAGGATGAGTCTGTATTGCTGTATTTTAATAAAAATAGTAGTATAATATATCAAGATAACAATACCTCATTATTCTTATCACTAATGATTATGTATCAAAAGGATATGATTAGTGTCTTAATTGATAATGAGAGTACTATTATATTTAATGATGAAATTGAAACAATGAAGAAAATTGTTGCTAATAAGAATTTAAAAAGAATAATGAGAGAGCTTGAATATCTTCTTGATTTATTGAGTAAATCTCATTTTAATATCAACCGCTCTTTAGCATTTGACAATATGCTTATTGAGTTAGAAAGTAGGTAACATATGAATAAAGTAATAGGAATAAGATTTAAATCAGTAGGCAAAAAATATTATTTTGATCCCGCTGGATATAGTTTAGATTTAGGGGATAAAGTAATAGTTGAGACTGTAAGAGGTATTGAACTTGGAGAGGTAATTGAGAGTGTTAAAGACATTAGTAATGACGAAATAATCTCGACACTAAAGCCAGTGTTACGTATGGCTTCTAAGGAAGATATTGAAAGACATGATCAAAATAGAATTAATTCTAAAATGGCTGTATCAAGAATCGATAAATACATCAAAAAACATAAATTAGATATGAAACTTCTTGGTTGTGAATATACATTAGATAGAACAAAGTTAATTATCTATTTTAACGCTGAAGGTCGTGTAGATTTCCGTGAACTAGTAAAAGATCTAGCTTTGGAATTTAGAGTAAGAATCGAGCTTCGCCAAGTTGGGACTAGAGACGGTGCTAAGTTCTTAGGTGGGATTGGTCCATGTGGATATGTTTTATGTTGTAATACTTTCTTAGGTGACTTTGAAACTGTATCAATTAAAATGGCTAAAAATCAAAACTTATCATTAAACCCAGTAAACATTTCAGGTTTATGTGGAAAACTATTATGTTGTATAAAATATGAAGATGAAACATATAAAGAAAATAGAAAAATACTACCAAAATTGAACTCTTATGTTAAAACAGCAGAAGGAAGAGGAAGAGTTCTAAGTGTCAATGTAGTTGAATGTTTAATAAGAGTTGAACTTCCAGAAAACGGTATCAAAACTTTTAAAGTACATGAACTTCTAGAAATTGAACAATTTGATAAAGTATCAGCACCAAATAATGGTGAATAGTATGAAAGAAGAAGTTATCCACGAATTACTAGGTTATGAAAATCTAAAGATAATTCAAAGACCAGACATGTTTAATTTCTCTTTAGATTCAACACTTTTGGCTGATTTTGCAAAACCTTTAAAAAAGACAAAAAAAATATTGGATTTCGGCACAGGAAATGCACCGATTCCACTATTTTTATCTTTAAAAACAGACGCCAAAATTGTCGGTGTTGAAGTTCAAGAAGATGTCTTTGATTTAGCTAAAAGAAGTGTTGAACTAAATAATCTACAAGATCAAATTACAATCATCAATGATAATATTTTAGGATTAAGCAAGAAGTTTGAGAATAGTGAGTTTGATTTGATAACTTGTAATCCACCATTTTTTAAGTATACAGAAAATTCACATATTAATGATTCTGATTATAAGACTATTGCTCGTCATGAAGTTCTTATTAATCTTGAACAAATCATAGTTGAAGCAAAAAGACTTCTAACTACTAAAGGTTCTTTTTGTATGGTTCATAGGACGGAAAGATTAATCGAAATTATTACCTTACTTACTAAACATAATTTTTCAATAAAAAGACTAAGATTAGTCTATCCAAAAAAGGGACAAGAATCAAATATGGTGTTAATAGATGCATCGAATAATGGCAATCAGGGATTAAAAATTCTTGAACCCTTATATGTTCATGAAAATGATGGATATACTAAAGAAATACTTAAAATATTTAACTTTGGAAAGCGTGATTAAATGCGAAGACAAAAGAGTTTTGTAAATGATTTTAAAACTTTATATTTGGTGGCTACACCAATTGGTAACTTAGACGATATGACTTTTAGAAGTATAGATACTCTTAAAAAAGTTGACGTCATTTTTGCTGAGGATAAAAGAGTATCAATAAAACTATTAAATCATTTTGATATCAAGACCCCTCTTCATACTTATCATGAGTTCAATAAAGAAGTTGCAACAAAAGAGATTATTGAGAAACTATTATCAGGTTTAAATGTTGCCCTCATTAGTGATGCTGGGTATCCGGTAATAAGTGATCCTGGTTACTTTGTTGTTAAAGAAGCATTAAAAGAGGATATAAATATTGTTTCAATACCAGGAGCTAACGCTTTATTATCAGCTTTAGTGGTCTCAGGTATTGCGCCTATGCCCTTTACTTTTTTTGGGTTTTTAGATTCAAAAGAAGGTAAAAGAAGAAAGCAACTTGAAGAGTTAAAAAATCAAAAAGAAACAATAATTCTTTATGAATCACCACATAGAATTAATAAGACACTGAATAATATCTATGAAGTGTTAGGAAATAGAGAGATTGCTCTTGCAAGAGAGTTAACTAAAAAGTTTGAAGAAATAATTACAGGTAAAGTTTCAGAGATAAAAGATATTGAAGATATCAAAGGGGAAATGGTGATTGTTATTGGACCTAGTGATAATCTTGAGATTGATTTGGAGTTATCTTTAATTGAAGCAATTGAGAAAGAAATTGAAAATGGATCATCAGAAAAAGAAGCAATTAAAATCGTAGCGAAAAAAAGAAAACTTCAAAAAAATACCGTTTACATGGAGTATCATTCAAATAAATAATAATTTAACTTGATATTAATACTTTTAATACTATAATATATATGAAATATTGAAAGGAGTGCTAATTATGAATAAAACATTTTATGTAACAACACCAATATATTACCCAAGTGGTAACTTACACATTGGAAATTCATATACAACAGTACTTTGTGATACAATCGCAAGATATAAAAAACTAAGAGGCTATGATACTTGGTATTTAACTGGTATGGATGAACACGGACAAAAAATCGAAACTGTTGCAAAAGAAAATAATATGTTACCTATCAATCATGTTGATAAAATAGCTGAATCAACTAAGGAATTGTGGAAAAATTTACAAATTTCTTATGATGATTTCATTAGAACTACAGAGCCAAGACATGAAACTGTTGTTGAAAAAATATTTGAAAAATTATTAGCACAAGATGATATTTATTTAGGTGAATATGAAGGATATTATTGTATTCCTTGTGAGTCTTTTTTTACAGAAACACAGCTTGAGGAAAATCATACATGTCCTGATTGTGGTAGACCTACTGAAATTGTAAAAGAAGAAAGTTACTTTTTAAGACTTGGTAAATATCAAGATAGATTACTTCAGTTTATTGAGGATAATAAAGACTTTATTACTCCAGAAACAAGAAGAAATGAAGTTATATCATTTATAAAACAAGGTCTTAATGATCTTAGTGTATCGAGGACTTCGTTTGAATGGGGAGTAAAAGTACCTTCAAATAACAAACATGTTATATATGTTTGGGTGGATGCATTATCAAACTATATAAGTGCATTAGGTTATAACACGAGTAATGATCAGTTATTTAAGAAATATTGGCAAAAAGATCGTGTTTTACATGTTGTTGGGAAAGATATTTTAAGATTCCACGCAATATATTGGCCAATCATGTTAATGGCTTTAGACATTGAAGTTAACTTTAAACTATATGCCCATGGATGGTATTTGACTAAACAAGGGAAAATGAGTAAATCAATGGGGCAAGTTGTATACCCAACACCTTTAATAGAAAGATATAATTTAGATTCAGTTAGATATTTTCTATTAAAAGAGCTTCCTTATGGAGGAGACGGTATATTTACACCTGAAGACTTCATTGGTCGTATTAATTATGATTTAGCAAATGATTTTGGTAATTTGTTAAATAGAACAATCTCAATGGTAAATAAATATCATAATGGTGTTGTCAATAAACCAAAAAAAGCATTCAGTGAGTTTGATGAGCTTTTAAAAGAAAAAGTTGTTAGTACTGTTGAAAACTATAAGCAAAACATGGATGATATTAAAATTTCTAATGCAATATCTGATGTTTGGTCATTGATTTCAAGAACAAACAAGTATATAGATGAAACGGCACCGTGGGTTTTAAGTAAAGACGATTCAAAAGATGAAGAACTTAGAAATGTAATGTACAATTTGGTTGAAGCTTTAAGAATTATTGGTGTACTACTTATGCCAATACTAATTGAATCTAGCCAAAAACTATTTGAGCAATTAAACATTGAAGAAAGTTTACAGTCTTTTGAAAAAATTGCCTTTGGTGAGTTAAAAACAACAAAAGTAATTGATAAACCAATTCCACTATTTCCAAGACTAGATAAAGATATAGAAGAAAAATTTGTTCTTGATTTGATTTCAACAAAAGAAGCTAAAGTTGAAAACCAAGAGGATTATATTTCTATTGAGGATTTTACGAAAATCAAGCTAGTAGTTGGAGAAATTCTTGAGTGTGATACTCATCCGAATGCAAATAAATTATTGGTAATGAAGATTGATACAAAAGATAAAGTAAGACAGATTGTTTCAGGAATAGCTAAGAATTATACTCCAGAACAGCTAATTGGGAAAAAGGTTGTAGTTGTAACAAACCTTAAACCTGTAGAGTTAAGGGGAGTTCTTAGTGAAGGAATGGTTTTAGCAGGAAAGAATAAAAAGAACTTAGAAGTTTTAGAGGTTACTACTCTTAAAAAAGGAGACGTTATCTCATAATGAAATTCTTAAAAACTGAAGGACGAAAAATTATTTATATTACAATAGGTAGTTTTATTGGTTCAATAGGTATTGTTTGGTTCTTGAATCCAGTTGGATTATATTCAGGTGGAATATCAGGTATTAGTCAGTTGATAGTCAACATAGCTCTAAAGTTTTTTGACTTCAAACTTAACTTAGGTATGATTCTATTTATGTTGAACGTACCAATATTAATCTTTGGTTTTATTAAAATATCTCGTAAATTTATTTACTACAGTATATACTCAGTATTGCTTCAATCAGTATTTTTAGGATTGTTGCCTGTAAATTTAATAATTGAGGGAGATATATTAGCAAATGCACTAGTAGGAGCAATCTTGCTTGGTGTAGGGAACGGTATGAGTTTAAGAGTTGGTGGTAGTAGTGGAGGAACAGATATTTTATTCCAGTATATATCTTTTAAAACACACACTACGATGGGAACTCTTGGAATGGGTCTAAATATAGTAATAATCTCTGTTGCAGGTTTCTTATTTGAATGGCCAATTGCAATCTATACTATAATTAGGGTTATAATTACAAATTTAGTAATTGATAAAGTACATACATCTTATAACTTCATAAAATTAGAAGTTATTACTGAAAAAGGTGTTGATGTTGCGAAATTATTAGTTGAAAAAACTCAACATGGGGTTACAGTTACAACTGGAACAGGGGCATATTCAAATAATGATAAAACAATATTACACACTATCATTTCAGCCTATGAATTAAACAGAGTCGTATCAATAATTAGAGACATTGATGAGAATGCATTTATTAATGTTTCAACAGTAAAAAAGGTCGTTGGAAATTTCACGAAAATCATTATCGATTAGGGTCAGAATTATAATTTATTTAGTTGACAAATTATCACAAATAAGATAATATAAGCTCTGGTACATTTTCGTATTTTATTCCAAGCCCGAAAATTATATTTTAATTGGAGGAAAATTATGAAAACTTATATGGCAAACAACCAAACAGTAGAACGTAAATGGTTTGTAGTTGACGCTAAAGGTAAAAGACTTGGTAGATTATCTACTGAAGTTGCAACACTTATTAGAGGAAAACATAAACCTACGTTTACACCACACGTAGACTGTGGAGATTACGTTATCGTAATCAACGCGAAAGAAATCGAGTTAACAGGTAACAAATGGGATCAAAAAAAATACTATAGACATTCTTTATATCCAGGTGGATTAAAAGAAACAACGGCTAAAGTAATGAACGCAAATCATCCTGAAAGACTAATTGAATTCGCAGTAAAAGGAATGCTTCCAAAAGGAAGACTAGGTCGTCAAATGTATAAAAAATTATTCGTGTATGCTGGAGAAGAACATCCACATACAGCTCAAAAACCACAAGTTTTTGAGTTGAAAGGTTAGGAGGAATTTAAATGGCTAAACAAGTAATGTACAGAGGTACAGGACGTAGAAAAAGCTCAGTGGCTCGTGTTATGATGACACCTGGTACTGGTAAATTCGTTATTAACGGAAGAAGATTTGATGATTACATCCCGTCTGCTGCAACTAGATTAGATGTAGAACAACCACTAGTTTTAACAACAAACTTAAAAACATTTGACATCAATTTAAATGATTATGGTGGGGGTATTACAGGACAAGCTGGAGCTATTCGTTTAGGATTAACTAGAGCTTTATTAGTAGTTAATGCTGATTACAGAACAGTTTTAAAAGCTGCTGGTATGATTACTCGTGACCCACGTGTTAAAGAACGTAAAAAATACGGTCTTAAAGCTGCTCGTCGCGCACCACAATTTAGTAAACGTTAAGAAAAATTGCCAACAAAAAACACAACACTCCACGTTGTGTTTTTTTTCTATTTTTCGATTGTTTTTTTAAAATGATTGTACTATAATTAATTAGTCTAGGAGTGATAATATGAAAGTACGAGTAAGATATGCACCAAGCCCTACAGGGCATTTACATATAGGTAATGCTAGAACTGCATTATTTAATTATTTGTTTGCGAAAAAAAATAATGGTGATTTTGTAGTCAGAATTGAAGATACAGATGTTGCTAGGAATGTAAGTGGCGGAGAAACAAGCCAATTGAAATTCTTAAACTGGTTAGGAATAGATTGGGATGAGTCTGTTGATAAAGATAAAGGTTTTGGTCCATATCGACAACTTGAAAGATTAGATATATATAATAAGTATGCAGATTTATTAGTTGAAAAAGGGCTAGCTTATAAATGTTACTGTACACCAGAGGAACTTGAGTTAGAAAGAGAACAACAAAAAGCTGAAGGATTAGATAAACTTCATTATTCAAGAAAATGTTTAGGAATTGAAGAACAAGATAAGCCTTATGTTTTAAGATTCAGAGTTCCTGATAATACTTCTTACACATTTAAAGATATTGTTAAAGGTGAAGTTACATTCCAATCAGCTGAAATTGGCGATTGGGTAATGGTTAAAAATAATGGTATTCCTACATATAACTTCGCATGTGCAATTGATGATCATTTAATGGAGATTTCTCACGTATTAAGAGGTGAGGATCATATAACAAATACACCAAAACAAATGATGGTTTATAATGCATTTGATTGGAGTATACCAACTT
>Ga0193951_1000599_pt1 | contig 16181 bp, 10 predicted proteins | sample BB_2_MG_FD_140370 | JGI IMG/M metagenome (GOLD analysis project Ga0193951, IMG submission 140370) | Microbial mat bacterial communities from the Broadkill River, Lewes, Delaware, United States - BB_2_MG | ecosystem: Environmental > Aquatic > Freshwater > River > Microbial mats | place: USA... | reverse complement strand
TTCCTGATGGGTTGGACCGGTGGCTACGTTCTTCTGGCGATGCTACTGGCACCTTACCTGCGGAAGTTTGGCAAGTTTACCGTGCCACAGTTCGTCGGTGATCGCTACTACTCAAAAGGTGCCAGCACAGTTGCTGTTATCTGCCTGCTCGCAGCATCCCTGACCTACATCATTGGCCAGATGACAGGTGTTGGTGTTGCCTTCTCCCGCTTCCTTGGCGTTTCCAACTCCATGGGTATTTACATTGGTATGGGTATTGTCTTTATGTACGCTGTTTTCGGCGGCATGAAAGGAATCACCTATACGCAGGTTGCACAGTACTGTGTTCTGATTCTAGCCTACACCGTCCCTGCAATCTTTATCTCGATGCAGCTGACCGGCAACCCACTACCACAACTTGGACTGGGCGGTAGCTTTGCCGGCACAGACATGACTCTGCTTGGCAAACTTGACCAGGTTGTTACCGACCTCGGGTTTGGTAAGTACACCACAATGACACGTATCAGCACATTGAACATGTTCGTTTACACGTTGTCCCTGATGATCGGTACTGCTGGCTTGCCGCACGTCATCATGCGTTTCTTCACCGTTCCTACAGTTAAAGACGCCCGTTCTTCTGCTGGCTGGGCACTGGTCTTCATCGCGATCCTGTACACCACCGCCCCTGGCGTGGCTGCAATGGCTCGCCTGAACCTGCATGCAACAGTTAATACTGCCGTTAAATCTGGTGGTGATCTGTTCGCACCAGAAAGCAGCATCAAGTATGATGAGCGTCCAGACTGGATGAAACGTTGGGAAGTTACTGGGCTGCTCAAGTTTCAAGATAAGAACAATGATGGCCGGATTCAGTACTACAATGATAAAACTCCACCTGCAGGCGCAGTTGCTGCTGGCTGGCAAGGGAATGAATTAAGCGTTAACCGCGATATCATGGTTCTCGCTAATCCGGAAATCGCACTGCTTCCAAACTGGGTTATTGCTCTTGTTGCTGCTGGTGGCTTAGCTGCTGCGCTATCAACTGCGGCCGGTCTGCTTCTGGCCATCTCTTCGGCAATATCACACGATCTACTGAAAGGCATGTGGATGCCTGATATGTCTGAGAAGGGTGAACTGATGGCTGGCAAAATCGCAATGGCGTGTTCCATCGTTGTTGCCGGTTACCTCGGCCTGAACCCTCCTGACTTTGCTGCCGGGACTGTCGCTATTGCTTTCGGCCTTGCGGCTAGCTCAATCTTCCCTGCTCTTATGATGGGTATTTTCAGCAAGACCATGAACAAGCAAGGGGCCATCGCCGGTATGCTTTCTGGTCTCGGCGTAACCATGATTTATGTTTTCGCTCACAAAGGACTGTTCTTCATTAAAGGAACTTCGTTCCTAGCTGTCTTCGGTGGCGATCCGAACTTCTTCCTCGGTATCGAGCCGAATGCATTCGGTGCAATAGGTGCAGTCGTTAACTTCGCAGTTGCCTTTGCTGTGAAGAACATGACTCCTCCAGTACCAGAGCATATTGCCAAGATGGTTGAAGATGTCCGTATCCCGAGAGGGTCCGGGGAAGTTACAGGTGGCCATCACTAATCGCCCCTAGTCAATGTAAAACAGAAATAGATCTGGTCAGACACCCCGCCAGCCGAGGCTGGCGGGGCCGTTACAAGGTTCAACAGTAATATTAGCTGCAGAGACCAACAGAGCACAGTGCTCGCCAACTCATAATCGTTGAGGAGTTCTTTCATGGCAATAGATATCGGCGTCATTTTAACTTGGCTTCTTTTTTTAGCTCTCTTCCCAATGGCCTTTTTCTGGCTAAGAAGAGCTGGGCGCATTTTTATCCAGAAGAACTACTCTGAGGTTGCGACAAAGCGTGGCAATCCCCCGGCATCACCAAAGAAATGGGCTCCAGCGACAGGTTCAATCAATCTAATTTGTGGCAGTATTGCCGTCTGGATTATTGTTGGTGTTCCTTTCTGGATTTTCACAGGTATCGAAATCGGCCCATTCCAAAGCTATGATTCATGGAGTGCAGTTGCCGGACTTACCATCTGGGGAAAAATCATTGCGGACTTCATTGTCCGATTCCAAGCCCACCCAATCACATTTGGTAAAAGAAAGAAGGTCGCTACAAGTTAAGTATGCGGAGACATAGGCGACAACGGTTGAGACCTTTCCCTGACAAGCGACATATGATATTCTCATAAAACGTTAAATGGCTTCCACGCGGAAGCCTTTTTTCGGTCCCCGTCCGACATTTAACTATTAACATACAGGGATATCTATGGGCCTCATCAGCACGCTCCGTGAAACGGCACCTTTCAACGAACTGCCTGAGGAAATCTTCGAAGAGTTTGATCACGCAGCTAAAATCAGAAAATTCCCTGCCCATGTCCATATTTTTAATCAGCATGATGCCCCGAGTGGCTTTCTTTATGTTGTCAAATCCGGCCTGATTGAAATAGTCGTATTGACGCCGGGTGGTGTTGAAATGATCGTCGACTACCGCAAGGAAGGTTCATTTCTTGGTGGAACCCCAGTTTTCACCAATGAGGGATACACTGCCGGGGCACGAACGGCTAACGAAACAGAATGCTTCCTTATCCCACAGGATTTACTCCTCAAAGCGGCTTCAAAATACCCTCATATTACTGAATATTTTAATCGAGCAATATACTCACGCGTGCGGAATTTATATTCGGACATGATCAGTGATCATGCCCAGAATGCCCTCACCCAAATGGAAGCCTACCCATTCAAGAAGAGGCTTTCCGAAATCATGTCGGCACCAACTGAAATTTGCACACCTGAGGATCCTGTTCGAGATATCGCGTTACGCATGGCCCAGCGAGGGACTGGCGCCATGATGGTCTGCGACAAAGAGAAAAGCCTTATCGGGATTGTCACCGAAAGAGACTTGGTCACAAAAGTCTTAGCGCGTGAAGGGGCGGACTGCCAAACCACTTTGGCACGCGATGTCATGACCAAATCTCCCTACACCATGACTCCCGATACCTTCATGTACGAAGCCACAGCCTTCATGATGGGGCACAAAATCAAACATCTGCCAATTCTGGATCGCGAAGAGATCGTCGGCATCGTCACCCTCCAGGATGTCATGAAATACCGCAGCCAGAAGTCGATGCTTCTGGTTGGTAGCGTTGATAAAGCGCGAACCATTGAAGATCTCATTGCCACCAGAGAAGAAATCGTCAAAGTCGCACGTGCTCTGATGAATGAAACGCGCTCCCATGTCGAAACGATGGAGATCATCTCCTACATCCATCACCGGATTATCCGTCGTTGCTATGAACTGGTTATGGACGATATGAAGCGACAAGGGAAAACGCCTCCTGATATCGAATTTTGCTTCATCATCATGGGCAGTGGTGGTCGCAAGGAAATGTTGCTTGGTCCTGACCAGGATAATGGCTTTATTTACGAAAACTTCCCAGATAAAAAGATGGCTGAAGTCGACGCCTTTTTCATTCCCCTGGCAGATAAAATCGTTGCAGCCCTGGCGCGCATTGGTTATCCGCGCTGCCAAGGCAACGTCATGGTTAACAATCCCCTCTGGCGAGGTCGTCTTGATGAATGGGCTCTGCGGATTTCAGACTGGATCCGAGTCCCGGAGCCACAGAAAGTACGCTATTCATCCATCTTTTTCGATTTTATGCCGATTTCAGGAAAAGCTTCACTCTGTCAGGACCTACGTGACATCGTGCACGCCCAGATCAAAGCACACCCCATCTTCCTCTACCACATGATGGAACTCGACTTCAAACATAGAGTACCGCTCAGCCTGATTGGGCGCTTTTCTCTCAGCAAAGAGAAAGAACATAAAGGGACTCTGTCGCTAAAGCAGGCTGGAAGCATATTTATTGTCGACTGCGTCCGAATGTTCCTGCTGGAACAGCAAATCGATGCAACCACGACAACTGAGCGGATAGACCAACTGGTAAAACTTAATATCTTCAACCAGGAAACTGCTGAACATATCAAAGCGGCCTTCGAAGCCTTCACCTTCCTGCGCTTGCGCAATGAGATAGAGTTGATCGAAACAGGTAAGTTCCCATCACACTATCTTGATCCCTACAATTTGACAAAAAATGAGCAGGACTTGCTCAAAGAGGCATACCGTGTTGCCAGCAAACTGCAAGACTCAACCAAACGACACTTTTCGAAGATGGTCAGCTAGATCCCCTAAAGACAAACAGCTTTACACTCGCATAACTTGCAACGATGAATCCGAGCGCAGGCAACACTCCTTTTGAAGAACAAAAGGAGTGTTGCCCAACGCAAAGAAGTAGCAAAACTCACCCTTTCACAATTCATCATTGCTAAAATATGGTGCATGGTTAAAATAGAGTTTGATCCCTATCTGAATCCCAGAAAGCTTTGATTGCGCGAGGAAGGTTCATGGATAGATCTCAAGAGCTACAGCAATACTGGAAAAAGAATATCAAATATATTGCCGTTCTGCTTTCCATCTGGTTTTTCGTTTCCTACCTTTGCGGCATTATCCTTGTTGATCAACTTGATCAATTTATGCTAGCGGGGTTTCCTGTCGGATTCTGGTTTGCCAATCAGGGTGCCGAAATCACATTTTGCCTACTGATCATTGTCTATGTCAGGCTGATGAATCGTCTCGACCGACAATATGATGTATTTGAAGACTGATCCATACTTGGTCAAGGGGGCTACTGGACTATGAGTATTACGACTTGGACCTGGATTCTCATAGGTATTACTTTTTCCATCTATATTCTTGTCGCCATTCGCGCCCGTGCCGTTTCAACGGGAGCATTTTACGCCGCCGACCGTACAATCCATCCTATTCTCAATGGTATGGCTACGGGCGCCGATTGGATGTCTGCCGCATCATTCATCTCGATGGCGGGACTGATCTCCTTTATGGGCCGTGATGGATCAATGTATCTGATGGGCTGGACTGGCGGCTACGTTTTACTGGCCATGCTACTGGCCCCATACTTACGTAAGTACGGCAAATATACCGTGCCGGAATTCATCGGCGATCGCTATTATTCACAGAGCGCACGGATTATCTCCCTGCTCTGTGCAATTTTTGTTTCATTTACCTATGTCGCAGGTCAGATGCGCGGCGTTGGTGTCGTTTTTTCCCGTTTTTTAAATGTGCCGATCAATACAGGGGTTGTCATCGGGATGTGCATCGTCTTCTTCTATGCTGTTCTCGGTGGAATGAAGGGGGTCACCTATACGCAAGTCGCTCAATACTGCGTCCTTATCGTCGCCTATATGATTCCAGCGATTTATATTTCGATCATGCTGACCGGAAACCCCATCCCTGCACTTGGCTTTGGAAGCACGATTAGCCCAGGCGGTGCTGAAATTCTGCAAGATAGTAGCGCTCAGGGGAAATATCTTCTTGATGTCCTCAATGGGATTCACAAAGACCTGGGATTCAGTGAGTACACATCCGGAGTCAGGCCCAAAATCGACATCTTCTTTATCGTCGTAGCTCTGATGGTTGGAACTGCAGGGCTACCACATGTCATCATTCGTTTTTTTACCGTTCCGAAAATACGGGACGCCAGAGCCTCAGCCGGTTGGGCTCTCATATTTATTGTCCTACTCTATACAGCTGCTCCCGCCGTGGCCGCATTTGCTCGAACGAATTTTATTAAGACAGTTCATAACATCCAGTACAAAGATGCTCCACAGTGGTTTCAAAGCTGGGAATCAACCGGCCTTATCGCCTGGGTCGATAAAAACAACGATGGCATTATACAATACGGACCTGGCAAGGCCTTTGTCGGAAAGCCCAAGTACACAGGTCATGTAGGTCATTTTGGTCAAGCGACAGTCACTAACGTGGCCCTGGCTGGAGCTAACGAGCTCTATGTTGATAGAGACATCATTGTTCTGGCCAACCCTGAAATTGCCCGTTTGCCAAATTGGATTATTGCCCTGGTTGCCGCGGGAGGACTGGCCGCTGCGCTGTCCACCGCCGCTGGTCTGCTATTGGTTATATCCTCATCAATTTCCCATGATCTGATGAAGGGTGTTCTGATGCCGAGCATGTCAGAAAAAGGAGAACTCCTTTGGGCTCGCTGTGGAGCAGCAGGGGCCGTTGTTGTCGCCGGACTACTCGGTATTTTCCCACCAGGCTTTGTTGCTCAGGTTGTTGCCTTCGCCTTTGGACTGGCCGCGGCATCCTTTTTCCCTGCGATCATTATGGGAATTTTCAATAAAAAAACCAATGTTTATGGTGCTATGAGTGGAATGATTGCCGGGATTGGCTTCACGGCCTTTTATATTATTTATTTTAAATTCATCAATCCTGGTGCAAATCATCCAGAAAACTGGTGGTTTGGAATTTCCCCAGAAGGAATTGGGACAGTCGGAATGCTCATCAATTTTACCCTGCTGATTGTCGTCTCAAAGTTCACCCCGGAACCTCCTCAAGAGATTCAAGAGCTGGTAGATAAGCTACGTTATCCAGTTGAACGCAAACGGGGAGAAACCAAAGTATCTACGAAAGCCCGTTCTCCGTATTAAAAACGAAACAAGCCCTTGAAATCACTCAAGGGCTTGTTTTTTTTAGTTCTTAAATAAATCAGATTAACCTCTTAACCTCTTCCAGAGCAGCAGCATAATTGGGCTCAGCAGTCACCTCTGGAACAACTTCAGCGTAAGTAATTTTATCGTTTTCATCAATCACATAAACCGCCCGCGCCAGAAGCTTAAGATTTTTCAGCAGAAGACCATAGCTCAAACCAAATGAACGTTCCTGATAATCAGAAAGAGTCTGAACTTTTTCGATTCCCGCATTACCACACCAACGCTTTTGAGCAAAAGGCAGATCTACACTGATCGTATAGACGACGACAGCATCGGGCAACATGGCCGCCTCTTCGTTAAACTGACGGGTCATGGTGTCACAGACAGGAGTATCAAGAGAAGGAACAACCGCAATCAAACGGACCTTCCCGGCATCAGTTGCCAGCGTGACGGGCTGCAGACTATTGTCAACAACCTGAAAATCTGGAGCCGTATCACCGACCTTGATTTCCGGTCCCAGCAACGTTGCAGGATTTCCTTTAAAAAGAACTGCTGCTTCACGTTCAACAACTTCACTCATACTTTCCTCCTAATTTGTGATTTAATATCTGACAAGTTTAGTCAGATATTAGCGATTAATTCCTATCTGTCAATCTATTTCTTAAACCAGACAAGTATGAAAAGAAAAATCCCTGCACAGTCACTGTACAGGGATTCAATCATACCAGAATCAGAGAGAAGTTCGACAGAGAGAAGAATGACACTTCATCCCCATACATTCACTCAAAGGTGCCGGGATAAAAGTAACGGCTATCTCCCTACATGGGGCGGAACAATCGTCACAGTCCGATGTGTTTTACGCAAGATCTTCTCGGCAACACTCCCGAGAAAAGCATAGTGCAATTTCCCCTTGCTGTGACTCCCCAGAACAATCATGTCAACATCAAGGCGATCAGCAACACTGAGAATCAATGGAGCAGGTTCACCATGATGAACCTCAATCTTTGGTGGATGTAGAATTTCTTCTTCCATCAACTCCGCCTCAGCCGCAATAATTTCTTTCAGTTGCTTATGCGTCTCCGCGGCCATTTCCTCCTCATTCGCCTTATTCAGCTTGGCTAACTTGTCAGCTCCCATCGTCAGAGCAACCATATTCAAAACCGATGAATCAACCGTCGGCATAATATGTAATACATGGACCTGAGCATGAAATTTACTTCCAAGTTCAAGCGCATAACGAATGACATTAGAAGACTCCTGGCTTAAATCCTTTGCAACCAGAATATTTTTGATCGTGATAGTCATCTGAGCCTCCATCTCTCTGCAAAGAAAAACAATCTATCAATGTTGTTCTAGCATAACAGAAGGTAAAAGAATGTACATCGAACATCCGACAATCGATCGGATCACGCCATAACCGGACTTTCCTTTTTCTTCCTGCGATACTGAACAAAACAGATCAGAGCGTAAAGACCAACGGCAGGAAAGTACATCAACTCTGGCGGTAATCGGTGACTTGGAACCTGAATACTCAGAATCTCCTGGTCAAAATCAACTCCCGACTTTTCGGCGGCAGAGGAAAACATCACGTTATCAATGATGACTTTGCCATCTTCCTCACGCGTTTCAAAACCAATCCCAGCCATCCTTTCAACACCCGATTGCTCATCACCGACAGTCAACATGATGGTTTTGGTAAACTCTTTCCCGCTCATTTTCTCACCCTTGAGCATAATTCTCAAAGAGGATCCAGCATCCATCTCCTCGACATATTTTGCGATTTCGGTTGGAGGTTCTTCAAGCAGAGGTGGGAAAATCTTATCCCAGACAATCCCCGGGCGAAACAGAACCAGTGCAATCAATAACAGAGCGACAGTTTCCCAAATCCGGCATTTGGTCAGAAAGAACCCTTGAGTTCCTGCTGCGAAGGCGAGCATTGCCAGGATCGAGGCGAGAACCACAACAATAAGCTCATACCAATGATCAATACCAATCATCAACAACTTCGTATTAAAAACAAACATGAAAGGTAGCACTGCTGTCCGGATATCATAGATAAATCCCTGGACACCTGTCCTTATTGGGTCACCACCTGATATCCCCGCAGCAGCAAAGGCTGCCAAGCCTACAGGTGGAGTATCATCGGCTAGAATGCCGAAATAGAAGACGAAGAGGTGGGCCGCAATGAGAGGGATAATTAAGCCATTCTGAGCCGCCAGGTTTACAATAACCGGGGCCATCAAAGTAGACACAACAATGTAGTTTGCCGTGGTCGGCAACCCCATTCCAAGAATCAGACTGATGATTGCGGTAAACAAAAGGATCAACATTAAGCTACCGCCAGAAATAAACTCAACAAACTCGGTCATGACCAGACCAATACCGGTCAGGGTCACCGTTCCGACAACGATTCCAGCAGCTGCCGTTGCGACACCAATACCGATCATGTTGCGGGCGCCAGCAACACTTCCAGCAATCAAATCCATAAATCCCGTTTGAAAGCTAAAATCTGCGCCTTTCGCTTTGCGGAAAAAACCCTTAAGGGGCCGTTGAGACAACAAAATACAAATCATTAAAACCGTCGCCCAAAAAGCGGATAAAGCTGGGGACAAACGTTCAACAACCAAACACCACATCAAGACAACAACAGGGAGGAGGTAATAATAACCGGCCTGAGCTGTCTCTCCAAGATTCGGGAGTTCATTAATTTCAGTCGTCTGCTCTAACTCTGGAACCCGGCACGCAAGCCAGAGTAAAAACAGGTAAGCGCAAGCTAAAAGAACCGTGACAATGTAGATTGTGGCGGCGCCACCAACGACTTTAATCCAACCCAAACCATAATAAGTCGCACCCGCCAGAATGATTAAGAAGAGAATCGTAAAGACAAAGGACAAAAGGCGCTGGGCAAGGGTTTTAGTAATCGTCTTTTCCATCCCCTGTAAACCCATTTTACAGGCTTCGAGATGGACAATGTAAACCAGTGCAATATAAGAGATAATCGCCGGCAGGAAGGCATGCTTTATAACCTCTATGTAGGTGATCCCAACATACTCAACCATCAGGAAAGCAGCCGCTCCCATAACAGGGGGCATCAACTGCCCGTTGGTAGAACATGCAACTTCAATTGCGCCTGCTTTTTCTGCTTTAAAGCCGACTTTTTTCATCAAAGGAATGGTGAATGTGCCAGTGGTCACAACATTAGCGATGGAAGAACCAGAAACCAAACCTGTTAAACCAGAGGAGACAACAGCTGCTTTTGCCGGTCCCCCTTTCAGGTGACCAAGGGCAGCAAAGGCCGTTCGGATAAAATAATTTCCAGCCCCTGCTGCTTCAAGCATTGCTCCGAACAGCACGAACATAAAGACCATTCCGGTTGAGACACCAAGAGCAACGCCAAAGACACCTTCTGTTCCCAACCAATAGTGAGACATCCCCTTGGCCAAGCTGGCGCCTTTATGAGCAATGACGCTCGGCATGTATTGTCCACCAAAGGTGTAAATACAAAAGACAGTTGCCACGACCATCAATGGAGGGCCTAGGGCTCGGCGAGTTGCTTCGAGCAAGAGGATAAGACCGACCACAGCAACAATCAGATCCATCTGATTCGGCATACCGGGTCGATCGGCAAGAGCCGAGTAAAAAATATAGAGATAGGCTGAGCAGAAAGAACCAATAATGCCTAACACCCAATCTTGAACGGGGATATAGGATTTCGGTGATTTTTTAAATGTTGGAAACGCTGTAAAAGCAAGAAAGACTGCGAAAGCCAGGTGGATCGCCCGAGCCTCTGAGTCATTGATAACAAAGAAATTGAAAATAAAAGGGAGTGGAGACGCATACCAGAGTTGAAATATTGTCCAGACCAGTGGAACGACAAATAAAACTTTTTTAGGAAATGCTCCAGTTGGATTTCTAGCACCCGATTCAGCATCAACAATAGCTTCTGGATTTTCGACAACCGTGGCCTTTTCTTTCTCTATTCCCATAACAATACATCCCTTATAAAAATGGAACCAGGTCATCGTTAGAGATTTCACGGCAGATGACGAGGCAGATCAATAGGAAATGACCCTGAAGAAAAAAATGCACCGTATTGATAACGGTGCATTTTTTCGTTACATCTTATACAAAGTTACATCAAACCTGCTTCTTTGTAATACTTGGCAGCGCCATCATGCAGAGGAGCAGAAAGGCCATCCTTGATCATCTCTTCTTTCTTCAACACACCAAAAGCTGGGTGAAGTTTTTTAAAATCATCAAAGTTCTCAAAAACAGCCTTAACAACATTGTAGATGACATCGGTAGGAACCTTTGCCGAAGAGACAAAAGTCGCACCCACACCAAAAGTCATGGTATCAGTGGCAGTCCCGCGATACATGCCACCAGGGATAGTTGCGGTGCGGTAGTAGGAGTTGTCTGCAATCAACTTATCAACAGCTGGGCCATCGACAGTAACAAGAACAGAATCACAAGACGTGGTTGCTTCTTTAATCGAACCATTTGGATGACCAACAACATAAACCATGGCGTCGATCTTATTGTCACACAGAGCACTTGCCTGCTCGGAAGCCTTGAGCTCAGAAGCCAACTTCAGATCAGATTTCTTCATTCCCATGGCGTCCATCAGAACTTCGATAGTCCCGCGCTGGCCGGAACCTGGGTTACCGATATTGACGCGCTTACCTTTGATATCAGCAATGTTCTTGATACCGGAATCGGCACGTGCAACCATGGTGAAAGGCTCGGGATGAACAGAAAAAACTGCGCGAAGATCTTTGTTTGCACCCTGTTTTTCAAACTTACTGGTACCGTTATAGGCATGATATTGCCAGTCAGACTGAGCAACACCCATATCCAGCTCACCTGCTGCGATCGTATTCAGGTTATAAACTGAACCACCGGTACTCTCTACAGAACAGCGAATTCCATGCTCTTTTCTAGTCTTGTTAACCAGACGGCAGATAGCGCCACCTGTTGGGTAGTAAACACCTGTAACACCACCAGTACCGATCGTCACAAACTGATTCTGAGCTTCAGCCTGAGGGACCGGAACAAAACTTACAGCAACGGCCAGGGCCAACAGGTACATGAACATTTTTTTCATCTGTACTCCTCCTCAAGAAAGAATAATGTTGCGCTCGCACAGCGCGAGCATTGTGTTTTTAAAACCACATTAAGCTTAGCGTAAAAGATAACTTTAGCAAGGAGGGTACCAAATACTCATTAAAATCATAAGGGGCTGACTTTAATGAGTATTCATAGTTTCAGAGGAAGGTAATCAAAATAAAACGCTGTATAACCAAACAAATCACAGAGGCCTCCATATTAAGTTTTCCTCTGTGATTACACTATGTTGAAAATAAATAACCAAACGACTAAATATAACAAAAGTTATAGGGGTTTACTTCTTCACCTGATTGATTCGTTTACTCAGGGCCGGCTGTGAGATCCCTAATATCCTTGCGGCAATACGTTGATTTCCGGCAGAACGCTGCATTGCCTCCTCAACTAAAAGATGGCCAGCCTGTTGAAGCGTTGGTAGGTCTTCCAACGGAGCAAATGGATTATCGTTGTTTAAAACGGTTTCAGCAATCGATGGTTGCTCCTGCGCCCCAATACGCTCCAGAAAACTCTGCATCGACAATGTTTTGGTACTGTGCAAGCTGACGGCATCATAGACCATTGCTTCCAATTCCCGAATATTTCCCGGAAAATGATAGGTTGATAAAAGAACTGCTAACTCTTTGGGTGGTGTCGGTTTTTTCTTACCCAATGCATCCGCGGCTTGCCCTAAAAAATGATCCAGCAACAAAGGCAAATCATCTTTACGCTCACGCAAGGGAGGAAGATGAACATGGTGTGCGATCAGACGATAGTACAGGTCACGACGGAAACTTCCATCAGCAATTTTTTGTTCCAGGTCAGCATTGGTTGCCACAACAACCCGAGCAGTCATTTGCCTCGGCTCATCGCTGCCCAGAGGATAATATTGTCCATCCTGTAAGAGACGCAGCAACTTAATCTGCGAGGCCAGGTTTAAATCACCAATTTCATCGAGAAACAGAGTCCCCTCTGCAGCTTGCTCAATCATCCCCTTACGTAAGCTGTCAGCGCCAGTAAACGCTCCGCGAACATGTCCGAACAACGTATCAGCAAAAACATTATCATCCACCCCAGCAACATTCACTGTGATCAAAGAACCACTCTGGTGACTCAATTGATGAATCACCTGTGCGACCAACTCCTTACCAACACCACTCTCACCCGTGATCAGAATCGGCTGGGTGCTCGGAGCAACGGCCTCAAGGTATTGAAAACGGGTACGCATCGCCGCATTATTTGTTACGATCAAAGAAAAGGCTTCGGGAGAATCAAGTTGATCATCTAAAAATCTCTGCCGTATCGCTCTATTTTCTTTTTCCAGGTCGATCATACGAATAGCACGTCTGACACCTTCGACCAGGCGCTCTTCCTCGACCGTCTTTACAAAATAATCAAAGGCCCCCAAGCGCATGCAGTGGACAGCAGTTTCGAGCTGATTCATCCCACTGAGAATGATAACCCTGATGTGAGGGTAGTCTGTGACAATTTGTTCAAGCAACTCTTCACCAGAGATGTGCGGCATAGTCAGGTCGAGAAGGACCAGGCCGATATCGTGCTTCGACAGGAAATCCATAACGTCCCTGCTATCGTCACATTGGTGAAGATTGGTCATCCCCCCCGGCCCCTCAAGAGTCATACTCAATCCTCTCAACCAGGGGAGTTCATCATCAACAAGCAAAACCCCGAAAGAGGGGAATAAACTTTTCTCCATTACTTATTTTTCCTCGTAAAGTGGCAACAACAAGCGAACAAGCATTCCATCTCCGACGTGCGACGAAAACTCCAGTCGCCCTTGATGATCGTTGACGATTCCATCAGAAACGGAAAGCCCAAGCCCGGTTCCGCCGGTCTTTCGTTTGGTTGTAAAAAACGGGTCGGTAATTCGTCCCAAGGTTTCTTCATCCAGGCCGCACCCCTGATCACGGACTTCGAGGACAACCATGCCATGAGCCCTATCGAGACCGGTACGAACCTTGATCGACTCTTCTGGAGATTTCAATGCCTGGCAAGCATTCAGAACCAGATTAATCACAACCTGCTCAATCCGATGGCCATTGCCTCGAAAGCTGGGAAGCCCAGACGTGTACTCAACCGTAAAGTGATTTGTCGCCTTCCGGAGAGCATTATCGACCAAACGCAAAGCAGATTCGGTGACGCTGTTCAAATTCACCTTATCATCCAGGCCAGAATCATTCCGTCGGGCAAAATCTTTGAGATCCTCAACAATCCGCTTGATCCTATTTGAACTGTCGAGCATTTCATCCAACATGCTGGGAATTTCTGTTCGCATTCGCGAATAATCGAACCAACCAAGCTTAAAATCACCCTGTTCCTGATAGTGCTTCTCCAAAATTGGCTCGATATGACGATAGGCTTTACTCAATTGTGGGAGACTGAGTTGGATCAGACCATTCGGATTATTGATTTCATGGGCCACACCTGAGACAAGCACCCCCAGAGATGTCATTTTATCGGCATGAAGCAACTGTTTCTGCCGAACCTGAAGTTCTTCAGCAGCTCGTTTACGCTCTTGAATTTCTCTCTCTAACTCTTCTGTCCGCAAAGCGACCTGTTTCCGTAGAGTACGAGACCAAAGAACAAAAATCAGCAGGACAAACAACAAGGGTCCAATGACTGCGGACCCATAGCGGATAATATTACCCCAGGGAATGGGTTCAGATTGCAGGACTCCCAGCCACTCTTCCTTAATCCGCCGATATTCTCCCGACTTTTTTAGTAGAGATAACCCCTCATTAAACTGAGCCAGCTGCTCCTGATTGCCTTTTTTTACAGCAAAACCATAATTTTGAGCAACGAGAGGACGAGCAATCGGATGCACATTATCAAGCTGCAATTCACTCAGTAAATATTCGCCGGGAAGTTTTGCGACCAGAGCACAATCATGCGCTCCTGACGACAATAGATTCAGCGCATCAGCCAAGGTTTGAACCAAAAAAAGATCAGCAGAGATTTCGTGTTCAAGGACGAAATCATGCATCACACTCCCCTTCATGACGATAATCTCTTTACCCGCAAGATCTGTGACATTTCGGATATTCACATTGCCCTTGCGTACCCAAATCGACTGATGCACCTTGGCATGCGGACTCGAAAAATCAACCTCATTGCGTCGCTCTGCTGTATGGGCCATGCCCATCAGAAAATCGATCTGCCCCTGCTCCAGGGCTTGTCGCATCTCTCCCCATGACCCCAATTGGATATTTATTTCCAACCCCATAACCCGGGCAATGGCTTGACTCAGTTCAATGTTATATCCTGCGGGCAGGCCATCTTCATCGAGATACTCATAAGGAGGATAGTTGTAATCGCCGCCGATACGTATCGGCAACCCACCCCCTCCGCGTTCCTCTTCTGCCCTGACATAATTGACACCTGTAGCCAGAGTCAGGACGAGAAGAAAGAAAAGAATAAAGAGACTGCGTCGATTCAAATCAGAATTGAGCATGTCCTGGTGTCCGTGGGAAAGGGATAACGTCGCGGATATTTTCCATTCCGGTCAAGTACATCAGCAAGCGCTCGAAACCAAGGCCAAAGCCGGCGTGCGGGCATGTTCCCCACCGACGGATATCGAGATACCAGCTCAGGTCATCTTCAGCAATTCCCTGCTCTGCCATTCGTAACTTCAACATATCGTAACGTTCTTCACGCTGACTGCCGCCAATAATTTCCCCCACCCGTGGGACCAGAAGATCCATTGCGGCGACAGTCTTTTCATCCTCATTCATCCGCATATAAAAGGCTTTGATCTGCTTTGGATAATCGGTCACGAAAACAGGGCCTGAGAATGTTTTTTCCGTCAGAAAACGCTCATGCTCCGATTGCAGATCATGTCCCCATTCAACGGGGAATTCAAATTTTTGCCCCGACTTCTGAAGCAGTTCAACAGCTTCTGTATAGCTGACTGTTTTAAATTCAGCCTTGGCCAGAGCCTCTAATTTCGCGATCAACCCCTTCTCGACCCTTTGATCGAAGAAGTCGAGATCTTCCTGGCAATTTTCAAGGGCATAAACCACCAGATAACGTAAAAAGTCCTCGCCTAAGCGGCAGTTGGCACTCAAATCAGCAAATGCAATTTCAGGCTCTATCATCCAGAATTCGGCGGCATGCCGGCTGGTATTGGAATTTTCAGCCCGGAAAGTTGGACCGAAGGTATAAATATCAGAGAAAGCGGTCGCAAACAGTTCTCCCTGCAACTGACCACTCACTGTCAAACCGGTTCTTTCTCCAAAGAAATCAGCTGACCAATCAATTCTTCCATCTGTCTGCGGAGGTGTGCTCGGATCAAGCGTACTGACACGGAACATTTCACCCGCTCCCTCACAGTCATTGGCTGTGATTATTGGAGTCTGAACGTAAAGGAAGCCCCGTTCCTGAAAAAACTTATGGACAGCAAACGCTAATGCACTGCGCATACGAAAGACAGCACCAAAGGTATTTGAACGAGGTCGTAAATGCGCGATCGTGCGCAGGTATTCTAAGGTGTGACGCTTTTTCTGTAATGGGTAATCCTCATCTGCGTCGCCGACGAG
>Ga0193951_1000597_pt1 | contig 16223 bp, 11 predicted proteins | sample BB_2_MG_FD_140370 | JGI IMG/M metagenome (GOLD analysis project Ga0193951, IMG submission 140370) | Microbial mat bacterial communities from the Broadkill River, Lewes, Delaware, United States - BB_2_MG | ecosystem: Environmental > Aquatic > Freshwater > River > Microbial mats | place: USA... | reverse complement strand
GATTAAATGGTCTTCAATAGAAAGGTTAGCTGTTCTAAATACGATTTCAAAACGATTGTTGTATTCTCCTGGTTCAGACGTAAAGGTGTAATCTGAATCTTTAAGATTGTGGTAGGTGTTTAATAGGTTGTCTTTTAAGTATACAGGGTGTTCGTTTAAGAACTGTCCTTCAAAATCATACAGAGAAAATTTATAAATTAGATTTTCTTCGATAGAAGTAGCAAATCCTATTTTGATGATTTCCTCAAGATTTAAACTTGAAATGGCTTTCCCTTGAATTGCGAGCCTATGTTCTTCTCCTTCAATTTTAGAATAAATAATGACATCACTTCCGCTAGATAAATTTCTTTTGGCATCATAACCGAGACCATCAAATCCATCTGTTGCTGAATTTACGTAACCAACTCCAAGCTGATTAAAAATACCGCCATCTGCTGTTAAATTTAACCAAAGCCTAGCTTCTTCTAGTGGTTCGGTATCACTATTTGCTGAATTTCTAAAAAACAAGTTGTTACTATTGTCTCCGCTAATACGCATGGCATTATTAAAGATTAAGTCTGTGTTTGCTAGACTGCTTACAAAAAAGCTTTGTCCTGAAGGAATATAATTACCCGGAGGGATACCGCTTGCTCCTGCGGTTGACATAGTTTGGTTAATTATAGCATAATCATTAGAATTGAAATTTAAATTTTCATTACCAGGATTTGAATCTAATGGAGGTGAGTCATGAGACCATAAATAAACGGAAGTTTTAATAGCTCCTGCATTAGCAGCAAATAAGCCATCTACTCCTCTAACCTTAATAGCAGAAGGGTATGGGTTTCCTACTAAATTCCAGTGATCTGTGTTAATAGCATTGTAGGCTAAGGGATATGTATAATCTCCAGTGTTTAAAGCGCCTTCAAAATTATATTGGTATTGGTTACCTGAGATAAATCCAACATTATTATGAGTGGCAGCATAACCACGACCTACAATCATTTGTCCTGTTCCTGTTGCTAAGGTCCAGTCATTAGCATCATCGTCTATATCGTCATTGTCGTTATCTAAATAGAGATTGGCATTGTACCAAAAGCGTCTAGATGGGCTTGCTGGAAATAATGAGGCATCTACATCTGCTGTGGCTACGGGAGAGCTCCAGTAGGTGTAATCATACCAATTAGATAAAGGAGCTGTTAGTTTGTTGACTTGTGAAGTAGCCGTTCCGTTTAATGTAAAACTACCAGCAGCAGCTCCAACACCTCTTTGAATGAATGCGGCTTGTGTTTCTATCAATATTGCCGCTCCAGTTTGTACAACAACATCATTAATTATTTCAACATAGTTGCTGTTGTCTACAGTTAGGGTTCCAGAATTTACAACCAATCCGCAGGCACCAAAACTAACCTGTCCATTTGTGCCATTGCTGGTGTTGTAGTTGGAGTTAAGGATTGCATATCTATCTAAATCCGGTGGGTAAGACCAATCTGTACCATCCCAAATAGATACGCGTACATCTAGTTTTACAGCATTAGAGGCTTCAAAACACGTTGCCGTATCTTCTCTTAATTGACAGTAGTATTGATAACCATCTAAACTGGCTGTATCTATTATATTTAATGTTGCTGTTTGTTGGCCACTGTAATTCGTATCAGCAGGTAAAATTTCAGTCCAAGCTGTATCGCCAGGTGCGTTATAGTACCATTGGTATGCTAAGTCTTGCGTATCAGCAGGAGTTGGTCCAGTATAGCCTTCTGTTCCAGCAATAGTTAAACTTGCAGAAAATGTACAAGCAAATGCAGGAGCAACAGGTTGTAATGTTACTGTTGGAGGTACTCCGGTAGAAAAATCGAAAAGTCCAATATCTGAATAATCATTACCACTACATGATGCAAATCCTGTACCTGTCCAGTCAATAACAGTCCAATTACTAAGTTCTGCCAAGGTAAACGTTGGATCAGGGAGCTGAGTAGCTGTATTTAAACGTCTAAAATTAAAACCTTTTTCTTCTGTTACTATAGTAGAATCCATCCAATCATTATCCATATAAACACCAAATTCATCAACAGTTGTGCCTGCATTAACAAGTCTAATCACGTCGTGTTCATTATCTTTTTTATTAATACCACCACTAGTAAACTGAGCATTGGCACTTGTAGCGAGTTCACCAGAACCTCCCGTTATACTTGTACATGCGTTACTTGATGTTGGTGGATTTTGTCTACCAATAGCAATGACATAAGTGGTGCCATTTGGCATTATATAATTTTCTAAATCAAAAATATTTATTGCTGCTGCTGTTGCGTCTCCATTTGCAATAACTTCAATAGAATAATCATCTATATTAATAGGTGCACCTGTACCGTTATATAATTCTACATAACTAAGACCTCCAAATGTGGTATCTGTAATTTCGCTAATAAATAAATCGGTTGGAACCACACCTGAATTTCCTTCGCAACTCGTAATTTGTGAGTCTATGACCGTAAATGGTGTAGAGGTAGGGCAACCAAGGCTGTCTGTAATCTCTAAACTACCACTTGTAGCACCAGCAGGTACCACAACTTCCATTTCTGTTGCAGATATATTAGTCACTGTTGCAGCTAAACCATTAAAAGCCGCTGTTGCAGTGAGTAAATTAGTGCCAATTACTGTTACTACAGTGTCTACAGGTCCTGATTCAGGACTAATAGTTATACTACCAGCTGCACATGTACCTGTTCCACTCACTCCAAACGTATATGGGTTTTCGTCGCTATCATCATTAACAATAGTAATAGTACCTGTTCTTGTGCCAAGTGCTGAAGGTGAAAATTCAATATCAAAACCAACAATACCACCTGCTGCTATTACAATAGGTGCAGGATTAGTTGAAATTACAAATTCAGTAGGATTAGAAGATACTATACTCGTAATACTTAAATCGGCAGAACCCTCATTTCTAATATAATAGTTTTTTGCTGTGGCTGTAGCTCCAACTTCAGTAGCTCCAAAAACAGTATTATTACCTGTATTCGCAGCATTTCCATTGGCTATAGAAGCAAACGTATTACGCTCTACATCTATTTCGTTAGCCGAGTAGGCACACAGATTAAATGTACCAAAATCATTATTGTTATATTCCCAAACTCTTACGTATACTGTTGTGCCAGGTGTTAAACCGCTAGCGCTTATCTTGGACATATTTCCACTACCAGAATCATCATCACATGTTACTAGTGATAATGTACCACAAGTACCTGTGTATAATGCCATGCCAGAATCTGTAATACCACCATTATTAGATGTTTCTACCGTTACCGCACCACTTGGTGGTACAACCAAATTAAACCAAACATCTCCACCTGAATAGGCACCACAAAGCGGGTTTGCAATACCGCTATCGGTTGCTCCGACGTTGGTAAAGGATTGGTTAATACATGAACTATTTACGGGTATAGTTATAGAGGTTGAACAATCATCGTAAAAATCGTTATCGGTTATGGTTACCGTGTGTGTGGTATTTGTACCTAAAATTGCAGCATTACCTCCCGATGGGTTGATAAGGTTTAGAACGACTGTTTCATCAGACTCTATAACGCTATCATCATTACTGATAAATATAGTTATACATTGATCTGCAGTACTACCAGCAGGAAATGTTAAAGTATAAGGAAAACTGATTGCTGCAGGTATACCCGCTCCATCGTCATAATCCGTACCATTAGTAGCTGTACTAGCACCATCTAATGTAATATCAACAGTTGTGGCATTGGTTGCTGACTCATTGGCAATAGAGGCACAAACATCAATAAATGCTCCATCTTCTGTTATAGTTGAAGTTGTAGATGTAAATGCAACAATGGTATCTGAAACAACAGATGAGCAAGAATCACCGCTTAGTATAATATCATCTACATAATAATATTCACCACCATCTACTCCAACGGTTCTAAGTCTAACCCTTATTTGTGTTTCGGTATCAGCTATATTAACTAACCATGGATTAGATGCTACTGTTGTAGGATTAGAAGCATTTGTATCACCCATATTAATGGGTGTGTTACTATACCCATCTACTAATTTTATAGAGCCTGTACCAGTCCAAGTTGTTCCATTGTCATAAGAAATATCTAAAAACAAGTCTTCTCCACTGTCGGGGCCGTATGCTGCGAATGCTACACTTAAAGTTACGTTAGAAATGGCACTTATATCAATATTTTCAGTTGTTAGGTTGTTGCTTCCTGTAATTCTATATGAAGACGTACCAAAATATTTATTAGGTGTAGAGGTTACAGTGCCTCCACCTGTATATGTAAAGTTATCAGATCCTTCAAAAGATAAGGTTTTAAAAGCACCAACAAACCCATCATCATCTGTTATCTCTAAAGTAGTATCACTTTGAGATCCAGCAGTTGCTGAATCACCACCTGCAACATTTTGTATCTGAAACGTGTAATTTGTACTATCAGCACAATTGGTGTTGTCTGCAATGTTAACCGTAACACATTGTTGTATACTACTATTGGCGGGAAACGTAATATTTTGGGTTGTGTAAGATAAGTGTGGAGCAGTACCAGATGTTAGTACTACTTGTGCCGTAGTAGCTGAGGATGCACTTTCATTTATTATATCTACACATAGATTTACAGACGTACCATTTTCGGTTTCAGAATATGTGGCTGATGTAAAGTTTAGTGTGGTATCTGTAGAGGCTAAAATCCCTTCAATTTTAGCATCATCTATGATCCAAGTTTCATTAGCTGCGTTATTTTCAAAGCGTATTCTTATTCTAAGGTTAGCAACACTTGGTAAATCTGTAATAATAATTTCGTTTATTCCTGAAGTACCATCGCCTCCTGCAACAGCGGTAGTGTAACCGCTTGGGTTGTAGGTATTAGTTTCTGTAGAGCCTTGACCAAAATGCCATAAGGCATTATCCATACTCCAACCATTTACCTCTGCTTGTTGCATCCAAGTGCCTCCTCCATCATCACTAACGTCTACTATAACATAGTCACTGCTATCTGCGCCATTTCCGCTTGAACCTCCAAAAGAGGCTAGTTTAACAGAAAATTCAACATTTGTATATAATGATGTATTCACATTGCTAAATTCAATGGTCTCAGTGCCATTTGTTACTTTTCGACCTTGAGAGCCACTTACAAAGTTGTTTTCTCCACTTGGAAAAGGGCCTGTCCCAGTGGCAACATATCCACCAGTAAAAGTCATTGTTGGAGTCGCAGGTGTAGACTCAAAATCTTGTATAGCAATAGTTGTTTGCCCAAAAGAAACAAAGGCACAACAAAATAATATAAACGATAAAAGGTAGTTCTTAGTCATAGGGATAAATAAGGGATTAACTGTACAAAGATATATCAAAATCACTGTATTTCAGTGTCTTGTAAGGTACGTATTTATTAACAAATTGTTAAGTTTTATACGTATTTTACTATAAAATAAAGCCATTTTTCGATGAAATGCAATCTTTACTGTGTTGTTTCTAGGGTATAAGTGCTAGTTTTTGAGTTTTAATATCGCTGTAATTGTGCGTAATCTATTGTATTTTTGAGGCAATGAATTCATATAAAACTTATACTGTAGACGAAGCGCAAGCTAAACTAGAACACTATTGTGCTTACCAAGAACGTTGCCATAAAGAAGTGCGGCAGAAGCTGCGTGATATGAATATGATTCCTGAAGCTATAGATCTTATTATCGTACATTTAATTCGGCATAATTTTTTAAATGAAGAGCGTTTTGCTAAAGCTTTTGTCCGTGGAAAATTTAGAATTAAAAAATGGGGAAAAAACCGATTGCGTAGGGAATTAAAATTTAGGGAAATTTCTAAATACACTATTGATGCTGCTTTAAATGAGATTGATTTAGAGGATTATTATGCAACATTAGATGCATTGGTGCAAAAACGTATCGCACAGGTTAAAGCACCTAATGACTATAAGAAAAAGAAAAAAGTGGCAGATTATTTATTGTATCGTGGTTGGGAATCGCATTTGATTTATGAACGCTTGAATGAGGCTTTGAATGGGTGATGGAATGTTAGGTTTTAGGTATTAGGTATTAGGTATTAGGGATTAGGGATTAGGTGTTAGGTGTTAGGTGTTAGGTGTTATTAGGTTTTAGGGATTAGGTTTGAGGTTTGAGGTGTTAGGTGTTAGGGATTAGGTTTTTGCCGACAGCCCATATCATTTAGCGTCATAAAAAAAAGCCTTTACATCTGAATGGGTATCGAGTGAAAAGGCCTTGTATTTTATGTAGCGTGGTTAAAATTTAAGCGATGTGCTTAGGGCTAACTGCGCTGTGGTTTATGTTTTGTTTTACCTACAGGTTAAAAACAGCTCCAATATTAAAAGCAAATTGGTTGTGAATGTAGTAGCCAACTTTAGATTTATCGTTGCTGTATTTTGCTAAAGGAAATGAAGCTTCTGAATAGACTCCAAAACCTTGAGAAAAGAAATAACGTGCTCCAACATGACCACCAAAGTTTTTAAGGCTTAAGCTTAATCCAGGGTAAAAATCAAAATTTTCATCTATATTAATTACATTACCTAAGTTAGCATTAAATCTTGCTTTTAAATCAAAGCGATCTCCAAAATCGGCATCTAAACCATCAGATATTCCTAAGGCATAAGTAGAAGAAAGTCCAACAGACATATTTTCACCTAAACCATAATCATAACTTACATTAATGCCTGTAGCATATTCTTGAAAGTTAGCACCAACTTGAAATTTAGTATCTCCTTTACCTTCAAAAGCTTGAGCATTACCAAAGCTTATAGCTAATAAAGCGACTACTAATAAAATATTTTTCATTTTATAAATTTTAAAAATCTGGGCAAAGATACAAATAGAATTCTATTTATGTCAGAAAATTATATGAAACGATTGGTGTTTTTAATGGTTTTTTAGAGTGCAAGTGAATCTTTAACAATGTAATTTACAACCATTTTGTTTCGCGTGAGGTGGCATCTAAAACATCAATATTTAAGGCATTTGCCATTTGTTTAGCAATTATAAACGCGTCATCTGTATTATCGCAAACATACACTTCTATCTTTTTATTGGTATTGTAAAACAAATTGACTTTTACAACAGTATTTGTAACATTTGTACTTGCGGTAGACACCCAAACTCTTGTGGTTTGAGTTGTTTTAAAAACCGACACATATTCTATTTCAGGGAATGCTTTCCATTGTCCGTGTGATATACCAAAGAGACTGATTATGTTGCGGTATTTCTTATTTTGTAAATCATTTTCGATACCATCAGATTTAAGGAAGTAGATCCCTAATGCAATGCCTATAATACCTATAATATTTCCGGTTATAGCAGTAAAGCCTCCAATTAAAATAAGACCAGTACCATAAATTAACTTTGCAGTAGGTACTGGTCTTTTATGAACCATATTATTCAAAATAATGAGTGTTTATTTTTTGCTAGAAGGTTCAATTTTAGCATCATCTGCTTCAATCTCTTTTTTGTCTTTTCCTTTTAGATATTCAGGTAAATCCATACCAGCCATATTAAACATTTCTTGTAATGGCGGTACTGATTTGTACATGCCAGACAGGAAGTTTGCGGTTGATGATTTTCCGTCTTCACCACTGCTGCCATTGTCCCAAACAGTTACTTTGTCTATTTTAATATTTTTGATCGCATCGGCTTGTGTTTTTACAAGTTCTGGCAATTTATCTGCAATTAATAATAATACAGCATCTCTACTATTATTGCCAGCAGCTTTTACAATTTGCTCCATACCAGCAGCTTGTTTAGTTAAGATTTCAAACTGACCTTGTGCTTCGGCTTGTGCTTTAAAGAGTATAGCATCGGCTTCACCTTTTGCGCGTCTTCTAATGCGTTCTGCTTCGGCTTCTGCATCAATTTCAACTTTGCGTTTATCAATTTCAGCAGGTACAATAACATCTGCCATTTGAGAAGAACGCTCACGCTCTGCTCTCGCTGTTTCTGCTTCTTGCTCAGCGGCATAAGACTCTTGTAAGGCCTTTGCACTTTGTACTTTTTCTGAGGCGATTGCTACACGTTCTGCTTCTGCTTCACGTTGACGACGTAACGAATCTGAATTAGCAACGGCAATTTTTGCGGTGTTTTCACCTTCTACGGCTTGTGCGTTAGCCGCAGCAACTTGAGTTCTTTCGTCTTGTACTGCATTAGCTTCACCAATAGATCCATCTCTGGTTTTCTCTGCAACCGATTTACGTGCAGCGTTAATAGCGTGAGCAGCAGCTTCTTTACCAAGGGCTTCAATATAACCCGATTCGTCAACGATATCTGTAATGTTTACGTTGATGAGTTTTAAACCAACCTTCTTTAATTCTGATTCTACTGACTGAGAAATGTTAGTTAAGAATTTGTCTCTGTCATTATTAATTTCCTCAATATCCATTGAAGCAACCACTAAACGTAACTGGCCAAAAATAATCTCTTGAGCCAATTCTTGAATTTCATTTTGTCCTAAGCCTAATAAACGCTCTGCTGCGTTTTGCATAATACCTGGTTCGGTAGATACACCAATAGTAAAACGTGATGGTACATTAACTCTAATGTTTTGTTTAGATAAGGCGTTTACTAAATTTACTTCGATAGAAATAGGTGTTAATTCTAAAAATTCATAATCTTGAATGACAGGAATGATAAAAGCCGCTCCACCATGAATACATTTTGCCGATTGGCCACCTCCAACTTTTCCGTAAACCACTAAAATTCTATCTGAAGGACAGCGTTTGTAGCGTTTTATTAAAATAATTAAGGTTACCACTATAAATAGTGCTACAAAAATGAGAAGCATTGGTCCGCCAAGACTTTCGGGGTTAAAATTTTCTTGAATGGTTAGTAAATACATAGTTTATAAATTTGAAGAATTAGTTTTATTTTGAAATTTTCTTTTGAGTAGCATTACTCAATAAGGGGTCTTTTATGTGTTTTGAGGGTTCAATAGGTTTCCGTGTTTGGTCGACAATGAGAATTCCGTTAGAAGTAACATCGACCACCTTTATGATAGTCCCAGATTTTAGTTCGGTTAATGCATCGGTAAGCGCATCTAATTCGCGCATGGTGCCTTGTACACTTACGGTTACTTTTCCCATTTTAGAGCGCTCTGCTCCAATAGTTAGATAGACTTCGCCAACGGCATCGAGCGCATTTTTATAATTTAAAGTACCACTATCTGAAAGTTTGCTAATAAAATAAAATAGTGAAGCCATAATTACCATCATTAACAGTCCGCAAATCACCGAAACAATTATAGTTAGTGGTGTAGAAAGTCCGGCATCTATACATGCAATGCCACTCCAGCCAAATATGGTAAAAAAGCCCACAAGGTTTTTAAAAGATATAAATTGAAAACCAGCTCCATCAGCATCAATATCGGAGTCTAGGTCGCCAATATCATCGGCATCTCCTCCTGTAAAAGCCATAATCATAACTATAGAGAAAATGAGTGAGCCAATGATAGCCACTAACCAATACATTTTGGATAGAAATTCTAAGTTTGAAAACCATTCAGCCATAAGATTTAGTTTAGAAATGAGTTAATAAATATACGACCATTGTGAGATTATACAATCTTATTTTGAAAGTAAATCGGTCTCACTATAACCACCATTAAAGATTTTGAAATCTTTTAGTTCTTAATGAAATTTAGTTTGAATACTAATGGATTCAAATTTGGAATGTCAATTGTAATTTTGATGGTTATTGCAAGTACGGTCGTTTTTATACTTTGGGGTCTCAATATAGTTTTGAGATTTAGACCACTTTCGATATATAGGTAGTGATTGACGGTGTTTTGTTACAATTTTTTTGAAAAATATTTTCTTTGGAAGTAGGAGTCTATAATTGATTTGCATCCTGCAAGGTTTCAAAACCTTTGTAGGTATTCTATATTTTATAGCTTATTTACACCCCTAAAGTCCCCTCAAGGGGACAATCTACAGATAAAACATTTTGGAATAGAAAAGCTGTTTTTGTTGGTAGGTTTTTGGACAGACTTTAAATGAGCTATGTAGGGTATTTTCAATGAAAGTCCACTTTTATTTCAATAATCCTTAAGGAGAAAATTAATAAATCTTTTAGATTTTTTTATTCGCAACAGTGAGACTGTCCCCTTGAGGGGACTTTAGGGGTGTTTTTTATATTCAAAAAAAATCTTTTTTATTATTTAAACGTATAACGCAGACCAAATAAGACATTACTTGGTGGCATTGGTGTAAAGCCAGATTCAATATAATCGGCATCAAAAATGTTGTTTGCTGTTACGGATAATTCCATCTGGTTCAATTTCATAATTATTGAAGCGTCCCAAACATTATAGGTTTGTCCTGTGGTGCGTTCGGCATATTTGTAAACGATACTTTGACTAATGTTTTTAAACAATTGCGTGCTTAGTCTAGTGGTGTAATGGTGTTTTAAGGTGTTTAAGGCATAACGCGATAGTTCTTCGTTTTGCTCTAAAATATCATCTTCTAAATAGGCATAGCCAAAAGCTAAGGTTTGGTTGAAGCTATTTATTTCAAAATTATAAGCCACGTCCACTTCTAGTCCTTTAGTGTTGACTTCTGCAATGTTGGTTGCTGTAAAGATTTCTTCAACGGTGTTTGGTCTTATAAAATCAATCAGGTTTTTGGCATCGCGATTAAAAACAGATAGACTTGCTCTAATCCTTTGGGAATTGTATTTAATACCAATTTCTTGCGCAAAGGCTTCTTCGGGTTCTAAATTTTCGTTGCCGTTGGTTCTTGGATCGCTGTAATATAGATCGGTGTAGGTAGGGATTCTATAGGTAAATCCAATGTTTCCGTAGGCTTTAAGGTTGTTGGTGATATCAAATCCGATATCTAATCCAGGGAATCCGTTAAATTTAAAATCTGAAAAATAGGTTACAGCAACACCAGGTGTAATATCTAAACGGTTATTGATAAATTGAAAACGGTGTTCTAAAAAAGCCGTTGCCATAAAACGGTTGCGATTACCTAAGTTATTACTACGTAAATAGGTTTTAGAGAGGTCTATCCCAAAGCCTGTAATCCCTAATTTAGAGGTGTATGCCGCGTTGGCTTCGGTACCAATTTTGTTAGACAGGTGGAAATTTCTGAAGAATGCAGGTTCAAAACGTTTTAGAAGGAACATATCTTGGTTGCGTTTCCAATAGATACGCGGTTGAATTTTTAGTTTTTCAGATTGAAATTTCGTGGTGAAGGCGATTAAGCTGTTTTGTGTTTCTTCATATTCATTATAAGCAGGATTGGTGGTGTAAAAATTTTCGGCACCAAACTTACGTTCAGAAAATGTGGCAATCATTTCAATAGCTTGGGCATTTTTATTGAAGACACTTTTTAGGAAATAATTAGAATTGTCGTAATCTGAATTATTTCGGTAGCCATCAGAGGTCATTTTCCCCACATGAAGAATGTGTGTTGAGTTTTCTAATTCAGAACCTACGGTTACTGAGCCGTTAAGTTGACCAAAAGACCCCGTTTCAAGATTTGCAGACACGGTATTATCTAAACTCGATTTTGTGACAATATTAATAGCTCCCGTAAAGGCATTCTGTCCAAAAACACGTGCCGCAGGTCCTTTTATGATTTCTATACGTTCAATGACTTCAAGCGGAAGCGCCGCATTTAAGGTGTGATGTCCTGTTTGTGCATCGTCCATTTTAATGCCATCTATTAATAACAATGTTTGATCGAAACCACCACCTCTAATAAATAAATCGGCCTGACTTCCTCCGGTGCCACGACGTCTAATATCGACACCTGCGATTTGCTGTAATACATCTGAAATGGTTAGAGCAGCACTACTTTTAATATCTGCTGAGGTCATAATATTTATGGTTCTGGAATTGTCCTTGAAGGGTAAATCAATACGTGTTGAAGTGATGATTACTTCGTTTAAAGAATCGGTTTTTATGGTTTGCTCTTGCGCGTTTATTTGAGATATGAAAAGCATTATAAAAGCAAGGTGTATGTATTTATTTGTCATTGTGTTCTAAGTTTTAACGAGGCAAAAGTCGTAACTTTCCGGACGATTAAGATAGTCCAGTTTTAAAACAATGAATAGTCCGGTTAGTGGTCTTATAAAACAGCTTGTTAGTTTTGACAAAGCTTCGGTGCAACCTGTATATATACAAGTAGCACAGCAAATAATTAATGGTATACAACGTGGTTATTTATCTAAAGGGAGCAAATTGCCAGGTACTCGTGTCTTTAGTGAGTTGTTAAATATACATCGTAATACAGCTGTGGCTATTTATGAAGAATTAGCCTCTCAAGGTTGGGTAGACATTATACCAAATAGAGGGACTTTTGTTTTGGTGCCAGAGCAGGCTACTGCAAAAATAAAAGCTACAGCAGAGCGTATAGATCGTGCTTATAATTATCCTAAAGTCGCTGGTTTTCCATTTCAAAAATCGTTTCATTTGGCATCTACACTTCAAGAAACGTCGGCTAAATATATAATTAATGATGGTCAGCCCGATTTACGTTTGCATCCAGTACATCAGTTTTCGAGATGGTATAGTGCAGCTATGAAACGCAAACCCTTAATTAATAAATGGAATAGAGCATCGGTAGCAACGCCTTCGGTGTTTAAAACACAATTGTGTAATTATTTAAATGCGACACGTGGCTTTCGTATTAATCCGAACAATGTCATAAGTACGCGCAGCACAGAGATGAGTTTGTACATTGTATCGCAACTATTAATTAAGAAAGATGATGTGGTGTTGGTTGGGCAATTAAGTCATTATGCCTCAAATACAATTTTTCAAGAAGCCGGAGCAGCGTTAAAAGCTATTCCTGTAGATGACGAAGGCTTAGATGTAGATTATATAAAAAAGCATTTTATAAAACACAGCATTAGGTGTGTTTATGTCTGTGCACATAGACAGTATCCAACGACCAAAACATTAAGTGCTCAAAGGCGATTACAACTTTTGCAATTAGCAAAAACTTATGGATTTGCTATTATTGAGGATGATTATGATTACGATTTTCAGTTTGAAGGATCTGCTATGTTACCTATGGCAAGCGCAGATGCCAACGGTATGGTAATTTATTTGGGTAAAATGGGCCAATCATTGTTTCCTAGTTTTCAAACGGGTTTTGTGGTAGCTCCAGATAATTTAATTGCCGAAGCTCACAACTATTTAAGTTTACTTGATGAGCAAGGTGATTTAATACAAGAGCAAATGTTGTCTGAGCTTATATCTGAAGGTGAAATTTATAGGCTAGTGAAAAAGAATATTGTGACCTATAAACAACGCCGTGATTGCTTGTGTAGATACTTGCAGCAATACTTTAATGGCATTATAAGCTATGAACAACCCTCTGGAGGTTTGGCTATTTGGTTACAATTTAAGCATCCTTTGTCGTTAGTGAAACTTGCTGAAGCAGCAGCGCGTATAGATTTGTTTCTTCCAAAAACGATTTTATATCAAGATAAAACGACTTGTGCAATTCGTTTTGGATTTGGACATTTAAATGAAGACGAACTCGAAATTGTGATTAAAAAGCTGAAACGTGCTTATGATAAGGTGCTTAATTTTTAATGGGAAATTCAGTTTTGCAATCTTCACATTTGTATTGGTAACGTGCACTAAAAGGTAGTGTAAAGAACAGGAGGCCAATTAGAAAAGACATTAAGGATTTAAAATTATTAATGGAGGTGTACATTTCAATATGTTCGCCTTTACAATTGGGACAAACAATAGGATGCCCTTCGTTGTCTACAGAATAGGCTTTAATTGATTTTAAAATTTCTCGAGCTCGTTCTTCGTCCTTGGCAAGTACCTTTAATTTTACACCTCCAATGGCTTGGCTCACTAAAGGATCTGTGTCTATGGTAAGATTATCTCTTAAAAAGACTTCGATACCATCGGCTTCTAATCGTCCTTTTGCTATTTGTGCTTCTGTAGAATAGGGAAATCGGGCTATGGTAACGAAGGTGTCTTGCATGTGGTAAAGATAATTATTCTTGTGTAGACCTATCAGGTTTTTAAAACCTGTCAGGTCTAGAGGAAAGTTAATCAATTTTTCCAGAGGCTATTTTGGCTTTCCATTCGTCTTTATCAATCCATTTAAAGTCGTTAGGTACTGTGGCGTCTAATAAATCGATATTTAATTGTTCCGAAAGTTCAAAACCGATGAGAAAGGCTTCTTTGTAATTATCTTCTTCGTACAGCTCAAAATGTTTGTTATTGTCGTACCATAGATTTACTTCAAATATATAATCACCATCTACTGTGGGTTGATGAAATACAGAAACATATTGGTAGTTTTTAATGGTTTCCCATGAACCTATTTTTAAAGGACCTATGTTATAAGTTGGTCTAAATCTTGAGTTTTTAATATCAATATGAATACTTTTTGTTAGGGTAAATCCTATAGCGATAGGTACAAATAAAATACATAGTTCAAGTCTATGTAAAAAGAGTATGAGCCCTTCTTCTGCTAAGTTTATGTCGTATAAAGCAAATAATAGTATGAAGGTTGACACAGAAAAGAATAGAGCAGCAATGGGTATTTGCCAAATAGGTCTTGCGCTTTCTGAAATGATGGTGTTGGATATCATGTTTCAAATATAGGAAAAAGACCTGCTAGGTTTTTAAAACCTGCTAGGTCTTGGGAAAATTATCATTTTTAATAAAAAATTATCGTTTATCAATAATTTTTATATATTTGTTATCGTAAAACGATAATTATGAATTCTGCAAAAACACTTTATGTGATACTAAATGTTATTATTATTCTTATTTTAATTAGCATTGGTTTAGGGATTTTCTATTTCGCAATGATTCTCTTTGGTGTCAAACAAGATTTTATCGGTATAGAAGAAGATGCATTAATTTATAAAACGGAAGCCATGCTTTATCGTTTTACCTTTTTAAAGCTTGTAATTTATGCTGTTTTTGTCGATGCGCTTTGGAGATTAAGAAAGGCGACAAAATTGTTATTAAAAAATGATTTTTATAATATCGAACTTACAAATGGCATGTTCAATTCCGGAAAACTTATGATTCTTTCTTCAGTCGCTTTATGGTTTATTGATGAGATTGGCAATAGGTTTTTTAAACGGCATGTTTTAGATGGTTTAAGTGAAAAAACATTGGTCTATTTATTAATAATTGCGATGGGATTATTTTTAATGCTAATGAGTACAGTCCTTAGAGATACTAAGGCAATAAAAGAAGAAAACGATTTAACTATATAATTATTTACAATGCGAAAATTAATCATTTTAAAAAGTTTAATAGATTTTGTGTGGATACTGACTTGTATTCCCGGAATTTTGATATGCTTATTTTTAGCGGTTTATATGTTTGTAGCGCCTGAGTCTCTAAACCTGTTTCTTGATGCAGACGATTCTATCATTGAAACTTCAGTATTATCTGTTCAACTGTTTGGTTTGGTATTTATTGCTTTAGTTCTAGTAACAATCTATTGTGTGTACTTGTTTAGAAAAACTTTGCGCTATTTTCAGAAGGTAAAACCTTTTCATGCTGATGTTATAGCCCATTTTTATAAGATTGGTTATTTGCTTACTGGTGTTGGTATTATTGCTTCAGTATTAATTTTTATAGGTCAATTGGTTTTTAAAGGAGTATTTAAAATTAATTTAGGTTTAAGTCCTTATATCATGCTCATTTGTTTAGGGCTGTTTTTTATGGTATTGAGTGAAGTATTTAAGGTAGCGAAATACGCTAAGGAAGAAAACGATTTAACGGTTTGATTATGAAAAAAATAAGGTACTCTATAATATTATTGTTTTTAGCGCTTGTTGTTTCAATTGTTGGTAATTTGACGATTTCAACATTGGCGTTATTTTTTGATACTTATATTTTGCATTTGCAACAAGGTAAACCTTCTCTAGCAACACAAGGTGTATTTGTAGCTAAAGCCTTGGCTTTGCTAATTTTTGTGTATGGTGTATTCACGCTAATTTCAAACTTAAAAATATTTGCAACAGGTGATTTTTTTAATTCGAAATTAGTAACTACTTATCATAAAGCAGGATCTCTATTTTTATTCTCCGGAATAATTGGCATTGTGATTTCGCTTATTTCCATATTTTTTATGATGAACTATGGTGATATTCATAATCAGATTTATCTTAATATAGACTCAAAAGGCTTGTATATTCTGCTTATGATTTTAGGATTATTCTTTAGACTTTTTTCTGCTGTTCTTAAGAAAGGAAACCAAATTCAACAAGAAAACGATTTAACG
>Ga0193951_1000596_pt1 | contig 16240 bp, 16 predicted proteins | sample BB_2_MG_FD_140370 | JGI IMG/M metagenome (GOLD analysis project Ga0193951, IMG submission 140370) | Microbial mat bacterial communities from the Broadkill River, Lewes, Delaware, United States - BB_2_MG | ecosystem: Environmental > Aquatic > Freshwater > River > Microbial mats | place: USA... | reverse complement strand
GAAAGTGTCACCTTTTGTATCAAATTATACCATTTAATATGATGGCCTAAAAACTAGAAAACCTTGCAAATCATATAGTTTGCAAGGTTTTGACACATTTTAATTGTGCTTCCAGTGATCGCGACAGGATTACATTATTAATTTAATATTTTTTTATTTCATTTAACTCATTATATTTGAATTAATAAAGGTTTTAAAGTTATAAATTCAATACAGTTTAATTTATTTTAATTTGAGTTTATCCCCCTTTTTAGCCCCCTATTTAATTTTAATTAATTCCTTTTAAAGTATTATTAAATTAAATCTAATTCAAAAGAGTTAAACACTACATGGAACTAACTTATACCCTAAGAAAAGATAAAATAGATAAAAAAGGGCTTGCTCCTATTAGATTACTTATTACAGTAAATGGTGAACGTATAAGACAGACAGTTAAAAATGTAAAAGTCAATCCAAAAGACTGGAAAAAGGAACGTATTAAACCTAATCTAAAATCAGAACCTTATAATTTTCATATTGAACACAATGAAAAGCTAGACAAATTAGAAACTAAGATTAAATCAATATTTAGATATATACTCTCAAATGAAATACCACAAACAAAAGATATTGTAATCAAACTCTTAGAAGATGAAAATTTTGGAGAGAAAAAACTATCTAAAAAATTCTTTGATGTTTACGATGAATATATTTTAGCTAATAAAAACATAAGAACACCAGGAACACTTAGAAGATATAAATCTAATAAGAAGTTTTTTCAAGAATTTCAAGATTATTCAAATTATGAAGTAAGGTTCGATACTATTAATTTAAAATTCTATCAAAAGCTAACTGATTATGCTTTTGAAGAAAGAAATACTTTAAACAACTATTATGGCAAAATAATAGACGGTTTGAAAACTTTTATGAAATGGAGCTTTGAAAGAAATTATCATCAAAACTTAGAATACAAAAAATTTAAATCATTAAAAGATCGCATAGAAGTTATATACCTTACTTTAGACGAATTAATGAAACTTTATAAGTATCAGTTTGAATCTAAAAAACTAGAACATGTAAGAGATTTTTATGTTTTTTGTTCTGCCTCTGGTCTTCGCTACAGTGATGCTAAACAATTAAAACCTTCAAATATTTATGAAGATGAAATTAGGTTGAACATCCAAAAAACAAGATCTATCGACCATACAGTTCCCTTAAACTTCTTATCTAAAGAAATTCTGAATAAATATAAAAACACAATCTATGAACCTCTCCCTAAAATTTCTAGTCAGAAATTTAATGAGTACATAAAAGAAGCTTGTATGATAGCTGATATTTCTACTCCAGTAAACATCACAAGATACGTAGGTCAAAAAAGGATTGACAAGGTAATTCCTAAACATAAATTGATCACTAGTCATACCGCAAAAAAAACCTTTGTTACCAACAGTTTAATATTAGGTATGAAAGAATCTGTTATCCAACAAATAACCGGAAACTTAGATCACAGAACTTTTAAAGCTTATGTAAACATAGCTAACTCACTTAAAAAGCAAGAAATGAATCAAACTTGGAATAAACTATAAATACTATGATTAAAGCATTAAACTATCTACAACTTTGTTTATTTAAAATAATAAATTTCATTCCTAGCCAATGGAAAGAATTTGCGATAAAACATAAAAATTGCAAAAAAACACCTCTGATATTAATTATTCTTTTAATGGCATCAGGATATCTGGCTTTATTTAAAGGACTATTATCATATCTACCCTTACTTTGGAGTCTTCCTTTCCATTTGATTTTTTTTATTCTAATATCTACCCCTATAACTAAACTCCTAACAACTTGCGGATTTACTCAATTTGAAAATACAAAAATAGATTTATTCATTAAACAAAATATTGAATTAGATAAAGAATATAACAATAATAAATCAGACATATTAGAAAAACAACAAATCGATATTAAACATGATATATATAGTCAAAAAAAATATTTTGAAAATATAATATTAATTCTCAAAAAAAACTTTAGCCATTCAGTAAACTCAAAAGTTGAAGAGCTTAAAAACTTAACCTATGATAATCTAGAAAAACATCAAGAGAAAATAAACAACATTGAAACCCTTTTAAAAACCAAAACTAAAAAAATAATTTTTTCCAACAATAGCAAACAATACAACATAGAGAACTTGTTTAAAAACTATTTTAAAAAACATATAAGTAAAATTGATGGTACAGTTTTTTTGTATGAGGTAACTAATTATTTAGAATTAAATGAAATTAAAGTTTCAAATAATACTTGCTACAAACACCATAAAATCAAATTAAACAAAAAAGAAAGAGAGGATCTAATATGTTTTCTAAAATTTTGTAAAGAAAAAGAGATATTTTTTCCTCAACCAAATCAAAACAATCCTCTAAATTCATCCAATACTATTGCACTTAGCTTAAAAGAAAACTATCCCTATTTAACTGAGTCTAATGAAACATTAAGAAAAGACATAGATAAAAAAGAACTTGTCCTTACTGATTTTCTTAGAAAAGACTTCAATTATTACCTTACAAAACAATAAATTCTAAACATTTTTATTTTAATAAGGTTTTCAAAACCTCAATATCAAATACCTAACATACTAGGTATTTAAAAAAAACTCTAATCAGAATCTAATTTAGCTGTGTAGAACTCAAAACAAATTAAACATGGCTAATGTATATGTACTTACACAAAAGCAACTTGACCAAACTATAGAACGAGTTGTAGAAAAGCTTCGCAAAACAGATTTAATTCATAAAGAATTAAAATCAGACATTAATGATCGTCTAACTCAGTCACAAGCTTGTGAACTACTAGGCGTAACAGTCCAATGCCTAATAGGCTGGAAAAAGAAAAATTTAATTCCATTTTATCAAGTAGGTAGAAGTATTTTCTATTCTAAATCTGAGTTACTTGAAGTAGCTAGAAAAAACCCTTCATTAATTAACCCTAGTCGCAAATAAAAAAGCGTAATGGATGAGAGCCATTACGCTTTAAATATTTTCTAAAACAGTATTAACTACCGTATAGGACAAATATACGGATATTCTTTAACTAATTATGGAAGAAACACCATACTTAAGAATTGGTACGTCATATTTTAAAATAGTACAAGTACCAACAATTCACAATCAGTTTAATGAAACCCTTATTAAATGGGACAGAAATACCATTATACAAGATCATAACAGAAACTACTTAACCAAGATTCCAAAATACGATGGAAGTATTTGTTTTCCAAACCATATTAATTTCTCAAAAACTATTCATGGTTTCTATAACACCTATTCTCCGCTATCTCATCAACCCAAAAATGGAGAAGTAAAAAACACCTTAAGCTTCTTCAAACACATTTTCGGTGATCAATTAGAATTCGGGCTAGATTACTTTAAACTTTTATACGAAAACCCAACACATCCTTTACCAGTTTTATGCTTAGTCAGCAAGGAAAGAGCTACAGGTAAAAGCTCATTTCTAAAATACTTAAAAGAAGTTTTTGGACACAATATGAGTTACCTAGACAGTCATTCATTAAATAGTAATTTTAATTTAGACTGGGGAAATAAATTAATATTAGGACTAGACGAAGCTTTTTTTCAAAAAGAAGAAATTACTGAAAAGATAAAATACCTATCTACTTCTAATAAAAATAAAATTGAAGCTAAAGGAAAAGAACGTTTTGAAGTAGACTTCTTCGGAAAATTTATAATGTGTAGTAATAAAGAAGATTCTTTTATTAAAATTGATGCTGACGAGATTCGATTTTGGGTAATTAAAGTTCCAAAATTACAATTCGAAGACGTAAATTTTCTAAACAAATTAATTTCAGAAATTCCAGCATTCTTAAACTATACATTAAAACGAAAGCTTGCTAGTGAGAGGAAAACTAGAATGTGGTTTACTCCGCAACAAATCCACACAACAGCATTAGCTAAACTGGTTAGTAATAATCGGAATCGAGTTGAAAAGGAGATTGCTCATTTGCTAATTAGTATAATGGAAAAATTCGATTTAGAGGAAATCAATTTCAGCATAATGGATTTGTTAAATGCATTAAATAAAACTAGAATTAAAACCGATTTAACCCAACTAAGAAATCTACTTAAAAACAACTGGAATTTACCTCAAAAAAACAACTGTTTTAAATATCAAAAATTCACCATTCTTAGTGATGGAGAAATTGTGCTTTTAGACACAAAAGGTAGATTTTTCACTCTTAAAAAAACATTTTTACTCAAAAACTTTGATGATTTGATGACGGAATAGATTATTTATCTATTAAACCTAGTAATAATAAGGGTTTAAGCCGTCATCAAAACCGTCATCAAAACATCATCAAGATTTAACAATGATGACACCAATAGAAAAAAGCTGATGATTTGATGATATTTTGATGATGTAACAAAGTCTTATTAATAAAGGGCTACAAACGAATTTTCATCAAATCATCAACTTTTACATTTTTTTACATACGCACCATATCATGAAAATAAACTGTTCAAAAGCTAAAAAAATAGATATTGTTTCTTACTTAAAAAAGCAAGGGTTTAAACCTATAAAAAACACATCAAATTCCGTTTGGTTTTTCTCTCCATTTAGGAGTGAAAATTCACCCTCATTTAAAGTAGATAAAGCTAAAAATATTTGGTATGATTTCGGGGAAGGGTTCGGAGGAACAATAATTGATTTTATAATGAAGTATTATAACTGTTCCCTAAAAGATTCTTTAAATCTGTTAAGTAATAATACTTTCTCTTTTCACCAGCATAAAAACTTACAAGAGGCTGAAGACAAACCAAAATACTCTATCAAAAAAGTAGGAGAGCTAACTAACTCTTTTTTGATAGAATATTTGAAATCTAGGAAAATCAATATTGAATATGCTAAACGTTTTTTATTTCAAGTCCACTACTCTTTTAATTATAAAAAAGAATATTATGGAATTGGATTTATGAATGATTTTGGAGGACTAGAAATTAGAAACAAATTCTTTAAAGGATGTTTAGGTAAAAAAAGTATTACAACTATAAATAATAATTCTGATGTCATATCCTTGTTTGAATCTTGGTCTGATTTTCTTTCTTATTTGACTTTAAAAAAAATAATTCCAAATGAAAATTTTATCATTTTGAATTCTACTTCTCTTATTCAAAAGATTCCTGAACTAATTAAAGATTATTCCAAAACCAAATGCTTTTTTGATAATGATGAAGCAGGAAATAAAGCTCTAAAATACCTTAAAGAGAAAGCATCTAAAGAGTTAATTGACTGTAGAATCCATTATAAAAACCATAATGATTTAAACGATTATTTAACCTCAAAATGTACCTGATTTAAGGTAGCAAGTTGAACAGGGGCAGAACCCCTATTATTCAACTTGCTCTGCGAGGCTTAACTACTGTAAATGTGAACATTACAACTATAAACTATTTATAAAATTTTATAACCTAACCATAAACAAACTCTTAACCAACTGAATAACAGTGCTAAAAATTATAAAATGAAGAAAAAAAGTATCATTATCAATGAATTTCATCACAAAGAATTAGTAAAAATTTCTAATGTATTCGGCGCTAAATATGGAGACTTTACCGAATCTATGATTCTATATTTTAAAAAGACAGGTATTAACCCATTAGAAACCACAAATGATAATCCTGCTACAATGATTAAGGTCTTAGACAAACGAATTGTTTCTTTCTTAAAAGTTCAAGAAAGAGATATTCTAAAACCTCTAAGAAATGAAATTTTCGAATACTCTTCTGAACAAAAAAAACAATATGAAAACTTATCAAAATGGATTCAAGATAGTATTATAAAAGTGAATCATTTTGACAAAGAAAGAACACAAAAAATCAATCAAGAGCTTAAAAATGTATTCCAAAAAATAGAAAACATTGAGAACAAAATAGAAAAACAGCAAGAAGCTTTTTATACTATTTGTGAATTGATAGATCAAAAAAACAAATCAGGTCTTAAAGGTAAATTAAACTCAATATTTAACAATGCCAATTAGTAAACCTCATAGCACATTAGGAGCTATAAATACAGGCAGCTGTTCAGACCTTGCTTTGTATTTAGAAAAAGAAAACCATCATTTAGATAAATTGTTACTAGTTCAAAACTCTTCTGAAGCTAAAAGGAATATTGAAGCAAGAAAACAATTCTTTTTCTCACACAATGAACAAAATATCAGCACCAATGAAGTTATCAATTCAATAGACACTAACATAAAGAAGTTAGGTAAAAATGATGCTAAATATTTTGCTCCAACTATTAGTTTTAGTCAAGAAGAGCTAAAACATATTCTTAGTATAATTTCTAAAAATGATGAAATTAAAGATATATGGCAATTAAATACAACTCAATACAAAGAGTATAACCGTATCATCATAGAATATGCTCGAAAAGTAATGACCAACTATGCTGCAAATTTTAACAGACAGCAAAAAGGGTTAATTTCTGGTGATTACTTGGTTTATTTCGGGAAAGTTGAACACTTCCGACGATTTAAAGGAACTAACGAAGAAGTTATAAAAGGAGACTACAAAGCAGGCGACCTGAAACCTGGTATTAACACTCATGTACACATTATTGTCAGTAGAAAATGTAAAAATCAACGGTTAAAACTTACTCCTACTACAAAAGAAAGAAAAACAGACAGATCTATTGGAGGAAACAAATATCGTGTTGGTTTTGATAGAATGCAATGGATTAACACAAATGAAGCTAGTTTTGATGCATTCTTTAATTATAAAAGAAAAGAACTCGAAAAATTTCAAAACCAATACATACTTAAAAATGGCTCTCCTAAAGAAATTAAAAAGCTAAAAGAGCATATCAAATTAAAAGAAACTTTAAACACAAAAGAAAACATCCATGAGCAAAAAAATACTCATCACACATCAAAAGGGTGGCGTAGGTAAATCGACACTCACTTTCAACCTAGCTCAAAACATATCTGAAAACGCTTCAGTAGCTATTCTTGATTTAGATTTACAAGGTAGTTTATCTCAGGTTAAAGAATTAGCGTCTGGCTTTGACATTATTCCATACAAAGGGAAGATTAATGAAATTCAAAATCTGGAGTATGATTTCGTTTTTATCGACACTCCCCCTTACCTATCCAATCAATTACCTGAGCTTATTCAATTAGTTGATTTAATCATCATACCTACAAAAGCTGGTGTGTTAGATCTGTTAGCTATTAAAAGTACTATTGAGCTCATTGAAAACGAAAATAAAACTGATAAAACGTTAATTGTTTTCAACATGATAAAAGCTAACACCACTTTAACCTTAGATATTTTGATTGGACTAGAAGAATACAATATTCCTATTGCCAAAACTCACATATCTGACTTAGTTGCTTTTACTCGTTCAGTTTTGGTTGGTGGTGTTCAGAATGATAAAAATGCTCAAAAGCAATTAGATAATCTAACAAAAGAAGTACTAACAAAACTCATATAATTCTATACATCTACATTTATATAAAACTACAATTCTAGCATTATGGAAAAACAAAATTTTAACGATCTAATCAATAAAGCTAAGGCTAATAATCAAGCCAAAACGATTCAAAAGGTAGTTCCTATTCCTGCTAAAGAAACTGAAGAAGTTCAGTTTTCTTTTTACCTAGATAAAAACCTGCTTAAAAAGATTAAACAACACGCTTTAAACGAAGATGAAAGTATTAAAAGTATTATCAATAAAGCTTTAGAAAACTATATTAAAACAACGTAACATTTAAAAATATCTGTAGTATCTTGCATAAGATTTACAGATGTAAAAAGACATATTAATTTATAAAGCGTTTAGCTTAAGAAAGGTTTCATAAAATCGCCAATTTTTATAATCACACCTTATCTTAGTTAAGACGCCCACGTTCTGCGTGGGCTGTTCTTACATGGTGTGAGGGTGTTTGGCGATACCTTTGAAGCCGTAAGATTCAGTTCCACGCTTTTTTTATTCATTTTATATCATGGAAAATCAAAACAAACAAATCGCCAACATTCAATTACACTTATCAGAAAACTGTTCTGACTTAGAAAAAGAAATTCTTCAACAATATTGGAAACTTAACGAAACTGAGTTTGTAAATGCTCCTAAAGCAATTAAAAAAAAGTATGCTATTTCTCAATCCGAATTAACTAAAACAACAGCTACTTACAGTACTTTAACTTTTTATCTATTTTGTGATCATTGCCATTCATTTGAAAAGCATGAAGCAAAAAGTCAATCTAGTTTTAATCAAACTATAAGAGAATTCCACAGTCGCTATTATCAGTCTTTTAAATGCAATCATTGTAAGGAAGTTCAAAGACAACAATTTCATTTAGAACAAGAAAGAAAGCGCAACGAATTAATAAAGAAGTTAGATGAAGCTATTGAGAATAAAAACTGGAAAAACCTATCAAATTTTGAAAAGGGTGTATTAAAGAACTGTTTAGAAATGAATTTTGACTCACTTAAAAATCATTATGGAAAAATTTTAGGATCAACAAACTTCAAACAACTAATTAAAGCTTTATATAACATTGAGAACCAAGAATTAATTATACTCGAAAGAGATAGAGGGGGTTATATAATTAATTATCAGTATTTAAGCAAACTAAAAGACTTCAAAAATGAAATTACTACTCATAAAAACAACTCCGAATCTAAAGCTAGTTTTAACTCTGAAACCAACGAATTAAAACTTAAACTTACTATTAATAAAGAAAAATTTCATCCTGATAGTCCATTATATGCGGGAACAATAACCTTTAAAAAACAAATTGTTATTAATCCTAGTATTGAATATGTTTTTGCGCAATGGGAAAGAGCAAATGACAACTTATATTTCACGTTGATTCCAATCTCTGAATTTGAAAAATTCCCTGAACAAAAACCAATTTCAAATGTTCCTAAAATTTTAAGACAAGGGATTCATGAATTTTTAAAAAACTTAGGAGGTAATTTAGATTTCTAAAAATACCAAGCTCTTCTTATCTTCAAAAGAAGAGCATTTTTTATCCTATATTTATATAAAAATAGGATTATATTTTTATATTTATGCCAATTAACTTGCTATGTTAAACTTCTTTTTTTGTTTAAGAAACTGCTATACTCAAAAATCACATATACAAAGGAATAGTATTCTATTTACTCCATTATAAAAGAAAAAATAACTCAAAACTTATTTATGCGTAAAAAAAGTAACATCCTTATTCTTATTGCCATTTTTCTTATTACGGCATGTAAATCAACACAAAAGACTTCGTTAGAAGTTGAGTGGTCAATAAATTTTGGAGGATCAAAATCTGATCGTGCTTCACGTATCATTCAAACCAAAGATAACAACTATATCGTTATCGGTCAAACAAGCTCTTCTGACGGAAACATTAAATCAAATAAAGGTGATAGTGATCTTTTAATATTTAAAATAAACAGTTCTGGAAAAACCCAATGGGTAAAAACTTTCGGAGGGTCTGGAGCTGACTTTGCGACAGACATATCAAAAACCAATGATGGAGGATATATTGTTTGTGGATCCACTGAATCCAAAAATGGAGACGTTAAAGTTAATAATGGACGTTTTGATTATTGGATTTTGAAATTGACAAAAGACGGAGAGTTAGAATGGGAAAAGACTTTTGGAGGCTCAGATCATGATTATGCAAACTCAATAAAACCTACAAACGACGGAGGATATATTTTAGTTGGTGAATCTGTATCAAATAATGGTGATATTTTAAACAATAAAAAAGGAAATGATTACTGGATTTTAAAGCTAAATAAAATAGGAGATATTGTTTGGCAAAAGAATTTAGGAGGTTCAGCTTATGATGACGCTCTCATGGTTCATCAATTAAAAGATGGTGAATTTATCATTGGTGGACATTCAGAATCATCAGATGGAGATCTAAAAAAGAATAATGGCTATAGTGATTTATGGATTGTTAAACTAGATAAAAATGGAGTAATTAAATGGGAAAGTAGCTTTGGAGGTTCAGAGTATGACAATTTTAAATCAATTTTTCCAACTAAAGATGGAGGATATATTGTAGGGGCTTCTACTTCTTCTAAAATTGGAGAAATAAAAAAAGATAAAAAGTATAATAATTTTTGGATTTTAAAACTAGATAAATTCGGAAAAATAGAATGGGAGAACATGTATGGTGGAAATGATAATGATTATTTATCTTTTGTAAAGCAAACAAAAGATGGAGGATTTATAGCTTCTGGTTATACTAACTCTACAGATGGAGATATAAAAAGCAAAAATGAGCAAGGAGATTTTTGGACAATTAAAATAGATCAAAATGGATTATTAATTTGGGAAAAAACATTAGGAGGTAAAGATGACGATTATGCAAATTCCTTTATAGAAACTAATGACAATTCATTTATAATTATTGGAAATTCTGACCCTTACCTTACTCCGAATGTTTCAAATAAATATGATGTAAATATTTTGATTTATAAATTAAAAGAGAAATAATATTTTGTTTATGCTCATATGCCCTAAAACCCGAAACACAATATTTCATATAAAAACTCTAATATCTAATAAACTTTTTAAATATAATTATCCCTTATAAACCTTAAAAAAATGAAAAAATTAACAATTATATTATTATTAATTACATCTACCTTATTTGCACAAGAAAAATACGAATTTTTAAATAAATCAATAATAGAAAGTGTCCCAAAAGAATTTAAGAAAAAATTCAAAAAGTATAACTCTTTATCTTTCGACAATGGTTATCTCAAGGTGTATGACAAAAAAAAGTATTTTTTTGTTAATAAGAATTTTGAAAAAACAAAAAAACTTAGTTTTGCTACAAGTATCACAAGAGGTGGCTTCTTTTTAACTGGTGATAGAGTCGAAGGAAGAAATGACTATGGAAAACAGAGTACCAGGTATATTAAAAACTTAAAAGCATTAAAGTTTAATGGAGAAGAAGTTAAAACTGATTTAAATAAATTTCCTAATGCTTATTTGGCTACACATCAGGTGCGTGTATTTAGCTTTATTTCATCTAAAGAATTTGATTACATTGTTTTTCAAAATGATACTGAAAACAAAATGTTTGATGGACTCTTGAATAACAAAGGAGAAATAATTTTAGATCCCAACAAAGCATTAATTTCTCATATTATTAACGACTATTTTTTAATTGAAGACGCAAGTGGTGTAAAATCAATATTTGATGCGGCTAATAAAAAGGTTCTTGTTAGTGATTTTGATGGAATTGTTATTAAAGAAGAAGTTTATCACGATAAAAGACGCCTAGCTTACGGCAATAAAATATGGCTTAAAAAAAATGGTAAAGTAGGTATGTACAATATGTATTTAAAGAAATGGGATATTCCTTGTAAGTATTTAGATATTGATCCTTTTACAGGTTGGAAATTAGTACCACACCCTGAGTTTTCTAATAAAACTAAAAAAGCAATTTTCACTGATTCTTATGCTGTTAAGGATTCAAATAATAAATGGGGGCTTGTTAGCTCAAACAACAAAATTCTAATTCCTTTTGAATTTTACGGAATTGAAAGGGATAACCTAGGAAAAATTACTGTTAAAAATAAAGACGGAAAAGAGGAGCTGTACTCTTTTGACCAAGAATAAACATACACAAACTGTTAGTCATAATTTTACAAAAACTACATAGCTTTATGAGACTTTTTTTACTTACACTTTTAATACTTACCTTTTCTAGTTGTGAAATAAAAACTAAAAATGATGCTAAAGAAAATGACGAAATAGAACTTCTAGTTCAACCCAAAAAATCATCTACAAAAGAAGAAAATAAAGTATTCTCATCAATAGAAGAAGCTTCTAAACAACCTAATAAAGTAGAGTTCCTAAAATTAAATTACAATAGTTTAGACAAAATCCCTGATGAAGTATTTAAATTTAAAAACTTACGAGAACTTTATTTAAACACAAATAATATAAAACACATTCCGTCTGATATATTGAAACTAAAAAAATTAGAGCTTTTAGATTTAAACTATAATAAAATCTCTTCTCTCCCTAAAGAAATGCCTAAGTTAAAAAACTTGAAAGAACTTCGTTTACATTCTAATGAGCTTACTAACGATATTTTTAAAGTTATCTTATCATTAAAAAGTTTAGAATCTCTAAGTATAGGCGAGAACAATATTACTCTGATACCTGAAAACTTTGACAAACTTCAGAATTTAATAATTCTAGGATTTTCTGGAAACCCAATTGATAAATTTCCTGATTGTTTATGTAACTTAAATAAATTAGAAGACTTAACTTTTACAGGAACGAAAATTAAAGAGATCCCTGAGTGTATTGGAAAATTAAAAAACTTAAAAGTTTTCTGGAGTGTTGGAAACCCTATAAGTAGTTTACCCGAAAGTTTTGGTAAGCTGGTCAATCTAAAAACTCTTATACTAAATCAAAATCGTTTTGATTCTCTTCCTAATTCTATATCTAAATTAGAAAATCTAGAAAGTCTTCAAGTTACAAGGAATAGATTACAAAAAATACCTAAAGATATTGGTAACTTAAAAAAACTAAAGAAATTAGAATTAGAATACAACAAACTAGAAAAGTTACCAGAATCTCTAATCAACCTAGAAAATGTAAACTACATATCATTACGAGATAATTACTTAATATCTATACCAGAAAACATTGGTAACTTAAAAAAACTAGAGTATTTAGATATCGGAAATAATAAAGTTACCACTATACCACTATCTATAATAGATATCGAATCCTTAAAATACTTTGGTTACTATAATAACCCTATCGATTCAACTAACTTAAAAAAGAAATATAAAACAACTACTCTTAGTGCTTACTTAAAATACCTTAAGGTTAATTAATTCTATCAAGTTCTAAGTGTAATAGAAAATGAAAAACAACAAAAGATTCGGACTTCCCTTTAATCGAAATCAAATTAAGTCTCACGTATCTGTTGCTCTTTTAGCAACAATGAAAGTCATTTCAAATAAACCTAATGGAAATAATACAAAAGTAGCTATTGCTTTACCTGACAATTATGAACATAGAAAGGTTGTAGACGAAATTATACCTGCCTTAAAAAAATTAGAAATAAAATTATTTTGGGTTTCCCTTAATTCTATTAAGGAGGAATAATACCTCTTAAACAAAACTTAAATCACTCATAATTAATTAAAGTTTAAAATACTTATAAGATTAACACTTACCTATGCAGTACATATGCACATATTTTTTTAAGTTTACCCACTTAATTAGATAGCTATGTCTACAAATAAAAATGCCATTATTAGATATCAAACACTAGATCGGTGTTTTCAAAATTTTGGAAAACGTTTTTATATAGAAGATTTACTTGAAGCTTGTAATAATGCATTGACTGACATCAACCCTTCATCTGAAGGAATAAAAAAACGTCAACTATATGAAGACATCAAGTTTATGGAGTCTAACCAAGGATGGAATATTGAGTTAGAGAAAATAAAAGATGGTAGACGAGCTTACTATCGTTATGCAGACAAAAACTACTCTATAAACAAACAACCCATAACTGAAATTGAAGCTGAACAAATAAAATCAGCTATGCTGGTGTTGAGTCGTTTTAAAGGTCTGCCTCAATTTGAATGGATAAATGAATTACTTCCTAAATTGAACAAAACCTTTCATTTAAAAGGACAAGAAGACTACATTATTAGCTTTGACAACAATGAATATTTAAAGGGTAAAGAATTTATTACTCCTTTGTTTAGCGCTATTAAAAATAAACAAGCTTTATTAATAACATACACCTCTTTTCAAAGAAATGAAGCTATTACATTAACCTTTTCACCCTACCATTTAAAACAGTATAATAATCGTTGGTTTTTATTAGGAAAGAAAGAAAACCTAGATAGCATTACCAATTTAGCTTTAGATAGAATCAATACTATTGAGTTCTCTTCTGCTAATTATGATATTAGCTTACAAACTAATTTTGACGAGTATTTTGAAGATTGTATTGGGGTTACTAAACCTATAAATGAGCAGCCAATACTTGTAGAATTACTAGCCAAACCAAAACTAGCTCCGTACATAAAAACAAAACCTTTGCACGGCAGTCAAAAAAGAATTGAAGAAACCGAAAAAGGATATTGTTTTTCTATAGAAGTAATTCCTAATTATGAACTAGAAAAATTACTTCTTTCTTTCGGAGAAGACCTCAGGGTTATGAATCCTGCGCTCTTAAAAAATAAACTTAAAAAACGTATCCAGGAACAGTTAACACATTATTAATGCACAATCACTGCACAGTTTAAACATACCTTTGTAAGGTATCTAAAAATTGTACAGTTATGAAACTACATGAAGAAATGATTACAGGAGAATTAAAAAGTAAAATTGACAAAATCTGGAACGATTTCTGGACAGGTGGAATCTCAAACCCCTTAACGGTTATCGAACAATTTACCTACCTTATATTTTTACGTCAACTAGACGCAAGACAAACCAAAGCAGAAGAATCTGCCAATCTTTTAGGCATTCCGTTAGAAAACGAAATTTACGCCAAAAAATACGAGGTATTTCGTTGGAAACATTTTAAAGAGTTAGAACCTGAAAAGATGTTTGAGTTATTTACCAGACCTCAAAAAGACTTAGACAATTTAACCGCCTTCGACTTTATGAAGAGTATTGGTAAAAAAGGTGGCGTATTTGCACAATACATGAAAGGAGCAATTTTTATGATTCAATCGCCTAAATTACTTGATAAAGTAGTACAGCAAATCGATAAAATAGATTTAGACAATCGTGATGCCAAAGGTGATTTATACGAATACATGCTCTCTAAAATTGCTGAGGCAGGTACTAATGGACAGTTCCGTACACCTCGCCACATTATTCGTATGATGGTAGAAATTATGCAACCCAAAAAAGAAGATACTATTTGTGATCCTTCAAGTGGTACGGCTGGTTTCTTGGTTGCGGCTGGTGAATATATTTACGACAAACACCAAGATTGGTTTTTAGAAGAAGATTTCCGTAAACATTTTCACAATAGCATGTTTAATGGTATTGAGTTTGACCCTACCATGTTGCGTATTGGTGCTATGAACATGCAACTGCATGGGTTAGATAACCCTACCCTTATAGGTAAAGACGCATTAAGCGAAAGCAACGGAGACATAAATGAGCAGTTTTCATTAATTCTTGCGAACCCACCTTTTAAAGGAAGTTTAGATTACGAAGAGGTAGAAAGTAGTTTATTAAAAATCACCAAAACTAAAAAAACAGAATTGCTGTTTTTAGCTTTGATGTTACGTATGCTAAAAACTGGTGGTAGAGCCGCTGTAATTATACCTGATGGTGTGTTATTTGGCAGCTCTAATGCCCATAAAAGTATACGTAAAGAACTGGTAGAAAACCAACAACTACAAGCAGTTATTTCTATGCCATCTGGGGTTTTTAAACCCTATGCAGGGGTTAGTACTGCTATTTTAATCTTTACAAAAACCAACTCTGGAGGTACAGACAAGGTTTGGTTTTACGATATGAAAGCTGACGGACTAAGCTTAGACGATAAACGCAATTTGTTAGTAGATGAAACTGCTTTTGAACAATGTTTTACCGAACCAGAAAATATCGTTAATGAAGTAAAAGGCAAATGCGACATCCCACAAATCTTATTAGACAGCAATGAAGTTTTAAACAACGTCATTGCGAGTGAAACGAAGCAATCTCTTGAAAAAAAATTCTCAGACCGCACCCAACAATCTTTTCTAGTACCCAAACAAGAAATTATAGACAACGATTGGGATTTATCTATTAACCGCTACAAAGAAATTGTGTACGAAGAAATAGAATATGAAGCACCTAGTGAATTATTACAACAAATAAAAGAGTTGGATGCGCAACGCAATAAAACCATGTTGAATCTTCAAAAAATGATGGAGTAATGGAGTTAGTTGAATTAGGGGAAATTTCAAAATTTAGTCAAGGACAACAAGTCTCTCTAAGCGAACAAAAAAAAGAAAGATTTGAAAATTCAGATGTTTTTTTACGTATAGTAAATTACACTCAAAATTCTGATGAATATAGGTATATAAAACGACAACCTGAAAAATACCATATAAAAAAAGATGACATTATAATGGTTCGCTATGGAGCTGTTGGTTTTGTTGGAAGAGGATATGAAGGGGTATTGGCTAATAATATGTTTAAAATTGATAATGATAAATCTATTATAAATAATGATTACCT
>Ga0193951_1000594_pt1 | contig 16268 bp, 14 predicted proteins | sample BB_2_MG_FD_140370 | JGI IMG/M metagenome (GOLD analysis project Ga0193951, IMG submission 140370) | Microbial mat bacterial communities from the Broadkill River, Lewes, Delaware, United States - BB_2_MG | ecosystem: Environmental > Aquatic > Freshwater > River > Microbial mats | place: USA... | reverse complement strand
TATAAATTTTTTCATCTTTCTTCCTTAAGCAATAAGAAATACACCATCTTTAAAACGGTAACTGCATCTATCTTAAAAGCTGTTGCGCTATGCCTGAGTTAACGTTAACTACACTAGTATTATTACGGCCATATTTCCTATTTACTTGAACCTTTAGCATGTTACAAGTAAACACTTGCGTTGAAGAAGCTAATTTAGAGTTAGGACAATCAGCTTCAAGCATATATTTGTTATTGGTAATATCAAGCTCTGGAGGATCAAACTTTTCTGAATCCCATAATGTTGGCATTTCTGCTTCTATCTGTTTTACTTTTTGTACATTGTCATCTTCATCTTTAAAGGTAGCAAGAGACGCGGCAAATTCATTTGTTGACCCCGGCGATACTTGATTAAAAATAATTTCATCTATCGCGCTGATTGCTTCCTGAACAGCAACAACTTTTTCTTCACTAGCACCTGACATTTTCATATCAGTTGTCGTATTTTGCATTAAGGCAGCAGCGACTGCTGTTAATGCAACAAGAAAAACTAAAGAGACAATTAACACCACACCTTGTTGATTTCTCGCGTTACTATATTTATTTATTCTATCTATATTATGCATATAAATGACCTACTTAAATTATTTTTGTTGTCACTATAGGTTAATTCAGTTGTGGAAAATTACCATATATCCATACCAGCGTTATACAAAGTTACTGTTGAGCTAAAAAGCAAGCGACGATAATTATCATTAACGGTATAAGTAAGGTTACCTAATTTATAAGTATTTGTATTAGTATATTTTTTATCTTCTAGAATACTACGTGCCAAAACATATACTTTAACTGATATTATGCGACTTGTGGCATTATTCCATAGTTCGTCCGTCATACTCGTTGCTGGAATGTAAGCATTAACAATACCATATCCTGGATCTGTCGGATCGGTTTCCATATCGACTCCATATTCAAAGCGAACTAGTTCAATACCATCAATAATAGGAGCAAAAGACAGAGTATTTGCTAATCTCCCTTGCATTAACACAGGTACAGTATTACTACCGTGGGTTTCTTCTCTAACATAATAAATATGATGTTGATATTCCCAAACTTGAGAGCCTTCTATATTAGGAACAATACCAGCCGAAAAGATAACACCAGTATTCATATTACTTACAAAATAATAATTACCCGCAGGTGCTACATCCCCAGCAGTTAACGCTAATGGTGTCGATACAACACGTTTAAGCTGTAATATATCAGAGCCTATTTTGGCATCCTCTCGGCATCCCGATAATATTTTTGCACTCGTTGCCGTTTCTCCCCAAAGCGTTCTAAAGTGCCCGACAGCTAAAGGAAATGTACCATTATTTATACCTCCTCCTACACACTCTCCTACGGGAGCCGCTAACGTAGAGCTAATACGAGAAAGATCAACAGAGCCGATATAATCCCCCCAAAAATCTTGCCTCAATAAATCATCAGTTAACACACTAATTGCAAAGCGGCCATTTTCTTGTAACTCACCATAACTTGATGTTTCACTCGTTGTGGTTCTCATTCCAACAAATACACTTAAAACGCCCGCAAAAATAACTAAACCAATAATTAAAGCAACAAACACTTCAACCAAACTAAAACCAGACTGATATTTCCTTCCTAGTTTAGCCATTTGATTTACGCTAAGACCTTGTTTGTTTTTTTTGATTTTCATTTACTAGTGTCTCAACTTTAAACTTATTTGTTATTAACAATTATTATAGCTAGCTATATGATAAAAGCATCTACCACGACTTGACGACGAGCACTATCATTTGCACTACCACACGCTTCAGCATTGGCAGAATCTATAGTTTCAATTTTACCTTGCCATGTGATCACAACTTTAACGGAGTTTCCTACCACAGTGATGCAACCAATTCCTCCAACTAATCCACCAACCTTATTCGTAGCCTTGAGCGCATTAGCCCCCATTAATGCTTGCTCCCAACCAAAAAGATCATGAGTAACCATTTCCGCTGGACTGCATAACGAGGCAGGCGAATTACACGTTGGTGAAGAGGTGATTTTACCAGAGCCGTAAGGGCTATTGGCGGCATATAACGATAAAGCACTACTATTATTGCCTCTAATTCTTTCAATAATATCTTGTGCTAAGCTAGAGGCTAATGAACGCTGCATAGCATCAAAGCTTGATTTCTTAGCTGTCGCTTGCATAGCAACGGCCCCGAGAATACCGGTAACCATAATAACTAAGGCAACTAAAACTTCGATAAAAGTCATACCTTTATTCTTACTTTTTTTACTATAATGATATTTATCATTGATTCGTTGTGGCATCGACTTTCTCTTTATATGTTAGCTTCATATTGTCGGGTATAAAAAGTATATGACAGCAAAACTGTAATAAAACAGATTTGAAAAAAGTGCTTTTCAGTTGGGGGGATGTGAAAAAGTTCTTTTAGTAAAATATATTTTTAACTTTGTTAACCTTCTATTTTATAGAAGTATTATTAAAGTAATTACTTTTAAAAGACAGTACTTAACTCTAAGGTTATACAATTTTTTAAGATAAAAACAGTTAATCTTAGTTTTTAATAGCTAAAGGGGATTTAGATATTCAATTTTGTTAAAAAATTTTTACTATGAACAACACTAACCCTTATACTTTTATTATTTATATAAGTTTATTAACAATACATAAATAATATATCTTGTATATTATAGTGGTTGCTATATTCAAATTAACTTAAATATAGCAACCGCATTACAATGGTTAAATTATAATCAAACCAAGATTAACGTAATTCTACAGGTACTGCAAATACAATATTCTCTTTACGCCCAGGAAATTCTTTAACTTCATGACCACCCAAGCTTTTTAGTGCATCAATAACTTGTGTAACGAGTATAGCTGGTGCAGAAGCGCCGGCAGTAACACCGATAGAATTAACGCCATCGAGCCATGATGTTGCAATATCATCCGCAGTATCGATTAAATAAGACGTCGTTCCCATTTTCTCAGAAACTTCTCTTAAACGATTGGAGTTAGAGCTGTTTTTAGCACCCACGACTAATAATAAGTCAACTTGATCTGCAATAGCACGCACCGCATCTTGGCGGTTTTGTGTTGCATAACAAATATCATCCTTACGCGGCCCTTCAATCAGTGGAAATCTTTCTCTTAATGCATCAATTACAGCTGAAGTATCATCTACTGATAAAGTGGTTTGGCTACAGTAGTATAACTTTTCAGGATTTTTTACTTCGAGTTTTAATACATCTTCTGTCGATTCAACAAGGTATATGCCTGCAGTTTCGCTATCATATTGTCCCATAGTCCCCTCAACTTCAGGGTGACCTTGATGACCAATCAGTACACACTCAATATTTTTTCTACTTACACGTGATACTTCCATATGCACTTTAGTGACTAATGGACAAGTGGCATCAAACACTTTTAAGTCACGTGATTTAGCCTCTTTACGAACAGCCTTTGAAACACCGTGAGCACTAAAAATAACAGTGTTATCATCAGGGACTTCATGAATTTCATCAATAAAAATAGCCCCTCGATTTTTAAGACCATCAACGACAAATTTATTATGTACAACCTCGTGGCGAACATAAATAGGTGCACCAAATAAATCTAACGCTCGATCAACAATGCTAATAGCACGGTCTACGCCGGCACAAAAGCCACGGGGATTTGCTAAAATAATTTTCATACAATTCTCTGTCCGTTGGAATACCAACTTATTATAGTATTTCAACCAAATCAATAACAAAGGTGACTGGCTGACCAGCTAATGGATGATTAAAATCAATAGTAACTGAGCTGCCATTAACTTCTTTAATCATGCCTGGTAATTCACCACCGGGCTGAGAAAAAGTAATGATATTACCAACTTTCGCAGGTACTTCAGCAGAAAACTTATCAATATCCATATAATGAATATTATCAGGATTCGTTTCACCAAAAGCATCAACAGCTTCAAGCGTAAATTCTTTACTACTGCCTACTGACATGCCTAATAATTGTGCTTCAAAAGCCGCAGAAATACTCTGGTCTCCCATAATAATTTTAGCCGGCTTATTGTTTACTTTTGTGCTATCAGCAGCTGAACCATCACTCAATTTCATAGTGATATGTACTAAAATACTAGAGTCAGCTTGAATTATTTTTTCAATTGTCATTATTTATCTTCTATTAAGTCTTTGTCGGAGAATATTTCAAGCTATGCTGAATCTTCATTTTTTGTAAAAAATGAGTCAAGAATCATTAACGCTGCGCCAATAAATATCATAGAATCGGCAAAGTTAAAAGCGGGAAAATGATACCCTGACCAATGAAAATCTAAAAAGTCGATAACATAACCAAACAGAGCTCTATCGATAAGGTTTCCTACAGCACCACTTAACATTAACGCGAAAGCAATACTTAAAATAGTGTGTGATTTAGGCGTTTTAGCAAGCCAGATTATAAATACTAAACTAGCAATAGCGGCAATAACCGTAAAAAACCACCGTTGCCAACCGCCCTGATTTGCCAAAAAGCTAAAAGCTGCACCAGGGTTGTGAACATAGGTCAGGTTGAAAAATGGTAATATATTTACTGATTCATAAAGATTAAATGAGCCTACTACTAATTGTTTAGACACTTGATCTAATACTAAACAAAGTAGCGTTAGCCAAAGCCAACGCAAACCTGAATTGTTGAAAGCGGAAATAATATTATGCATATTTTCTAACTTCACCTGCGCCATCAACATTAGTCACACAACGCTGACAAAGTTCAGGATGAGCATCATTTACACCAACATCTTCAGTAACATGCCAACAACGATCACATTTACTGCCTTCAGCTGCTGCTACCGATAACCATAAACCTTCAACGTCAGTTGAATTAGCGCCTTCAGGTACCTGACTAGCATCGGTGACGACATCAACATTAACTTTTGAGGTAATTAACACAAAACGTAACTCTTCACCAAGCTTAGTAAGCTTTTCAGCTAAATCAGCCGTCGCATATAACGTTACTTGTGCTTCTAATGCTTTACCTACAATTTTCTCTTTACGGGCCAGCTCTAATGCGCGATTAACTTCTGAACGAACAAGTAATAATTCACTCCAAAAATCGTTTCCTAACGCCATATCTGTTGGCATAGTTTCTAAACCGTCAAACCAAACACCTGTAAAAACGAATTCATCACGTTTACCACTAACTGGCGTTGGTAGTGCTTGCCAAATTTCTTGTGCGGTAAACGATAAAATAGGTGCCATCCAAGCTGTCATAGCTTCAGCAATTAAATACATTGCTGTTTGACATGAGCGACGTGCATTTGAATCAGCTTTAGCTGTATATTGTCTATCTTTGATGATGTCTAAGTAGAACCCGCCCAACTCATTAGTACAAAAGTTCATAATTTTGTGCGCAACTATATGAAATTCATATTCATTGTATGCATTAATAATTTCTGTCTGTAAATGAGCAGCTTTATCTACAACCCAGCGATCTAAAGCAACCATATCTTCAAAAGCCACAGAATGCTGTGCTGGTTCAAAACCATTTAAGTTAGACAATAGAAAACGTGATGTATTACGAATACGACGATATGCGTCCGCTTGACGTTTGAATATTTCATCGCCCGCAGTAATTTCTTGCGTGTAATTTACTGATGCTGTCCATAAACGTAAAATATCTGCACCTAATGTATTAGTAATCTCTTTTGGTGTAATGACATTTCCTAACGACTTAGACATTTTATGACCGTTAGCATCAACTACAAACCCGTGTGTAAGTACTTGTTTATACGGAGCCTTTCCATTCATTGCTACTGAAGAAATCATTGATGACATAAACCAACCACGATGTTGGTCAGAGCCTTCAAGGTATAAATCAGCAATACCGTCAAACTCTTCACGAGCATTAACGACAGAGAAATGAGTAGTGCCTGAATCAAACCATACATCTAAGGTGTCTGGTACTTTGATGTATTCTTGAGCGTCATTACCAATAAGCTCTTCAGCTTCTAAATCAAACCAAGCTTGAATACCTTTTTCTTCCACACGTTTTGCAACGGTTTCAATTAATTCAATACTACGAGGATGTAACGCGCCGGTATCTTGATGAATAAATAATGCCATCGGCACACCCCACGTACGTTGACGCGAAATACACCAATCTGGACGACCTTCAACCATAGACTCAATACGACGTTGACCCCAATCAGGAATCCATTGTGTTTTTTCAATTTCTTTAAGTGAATCTTGACGTAACCCTTTTTTATCCATGCTGATAAACCATTGTGGTGTTGCACGGAAAATTAGTGGTGTTTTGTGACGCCAGCAATGTGGATAAGAATGCTCTAACGCATGGTGATGCACTAATGTGCCATGTTCTTTCAACGTTTCAACAACATTCGCATTCGCTTTAAATACATGCTGCCCAGCAAATAATGGCGTATCTTCTAAGTAAACACCGTTTGCTCCTACAGGATTTGCCACTTCTAAGTTGTACAGCTTGCCAACAACAAAATCTTCTACACCATGACCTGGTGCCGTATGCACACAACCGGTACCTGAATCAGTAGTAACATGTTCACCTAAAACAACAGGAACAGTAAAATCATAAAATGGATGTTTAAGTTGCACTAACTCTAGTTCAGCACCTTTACAGAAACCCAACGCATGATATTTATCAATACCAAAACGCTCCATACAAGCATTTACAAGGTCTGAAGCTAAAATAAAGCGCTCTTTTCCTTGCTCAGTTTCACATTGTACTAAAGTATATTCAACATCAGTATGCACAGCAACCGCACGGTTAGCCGGTAAGGTCCAAGGTGTTGTTGTCCAGATAACAACCGAAATAGTGCCTTCGCCTTGCTCTGATGATTCATCAGTTTGCTTAAATTTATCAGCAATACTTTGATCTACCGCGGTAAATTTCACATCAATTGCTGGTGATTGTTTATCTTTATATTCTACTTCGGCTTCTGCCAGAGATGATCCACAATCCGTACACCAATGCACTGGTTTAAAGCCTTGATGTAAATGTCCATTTTCAGCAATTTTGCCTAATGAGCGAATAATATTCGCTTCAGTGTCAAAGTCCATTGTACGATAAGGTTTGTCCCAATCAGCAAACACACCCAAGCGTTTAAAATCTTCGCGTTGAGCACTCACCTGTTTAGCAGCATATTCACGACATTTTTCACGAAAGACACTAGCAGAAACTTTATGACCAGGTTTACCTACTTTTTTCTCAACCATCAGTTCAATTGGTAAACCATGGCAATCCCAACCAGGCACATAAGGTGCATTGAAATCAGATAATGTTTTTGATTTAACAATAATATCTTTAAGAATTTTGTTTACGGAGTGACCAATATGAATATCACCATTGGCATACGGAGGGCCATCATGCAAAATGAATGATTTCTTACCTTTTTTTGCTGCACGAATTTTTCCGTACAAGTCTTTCTCAGCCCACTCTTTGAGCATATTAGGTTCACGGTTTGCCATATTGCCTTTCATTGCAAAAGTCGTTGCAGGCAAATTCAAGGTTTGTTTGTAATCACTCATTTAAATCATTATCCGATTATTAATTTTTTAAATTGTCAGGCACATATGCCTAACCTACATTATTTATTTTTCAAACACATCTTTCGCTTGTTCACTATCTAACTTAATTTGCGCTGTTAACGCAGCTAAGTTTTCAAACTTCATCACTTGACGAAGTTTTTTTATAATTATTACTTCAATGCACTGACCATAAATGTCATCGCTAAAATCAAAAATATGTACTTCTAACTGTTCTCGAATACCATTAACCGTCGGTCTAGCACCAATATTAGCGACACCATTAAAAAGACCACCAAGAGTTTTGATCTTTACCGCAAAAACACCAGTTAGAGGCGAATTATGCCTTTTTAGTAAAACATTTGCTGTAGGAAAACCTAATTGTCTGCCACGTTTATCACCGTGAAAGACTTTACCTATAATTGAATATGGTCTCCCCAGCATATTTTCAACGTTAGCAAGGTCATCTTTATCTAATGCAGCTCTAATCGCTGTACTGCTAACTCGGCAGTTTTCCATTTTACAACTAGCGGTGTCTGTGACTTCAAAACCAAATTTTTTGCCCGCCTGCGCCAACATTGAAAAATCACCAATACGATCTTTACCAAAGTGGAAGTCATCACCGACAATTAAATGTTTTATGCCTAATTTTTCAACCAATAAGTGCTCAATAAACTGCTCTGCACTTTGGTTAGCAAATTTCATAGTAAAGTTAACACAAATAAGGCGTTGTACACCTAATTTTGATAATAATGAATATTTATCTCTTAATCGGCACAACCTTGCTGGCGCTTTATCTTGAGCAAACACTTCTTGAGGCTGTGGTTCAAATACCAAAACAGCCGCAACACAGTTAAGGGCTTTAGCTCTAGCAACTAATGCTGAAATAACGCGTTGGTGACCTTTATGAACACCATCAAAATTACCTATAGTTAATACACAACCATGATCACTTGGTTGAATATTATGTATACCGCGAACTAACTGCATTATTCTTGACTTCACCTTTAAGGAACAAAAAAAAACAGTACCAATTAATACCTATATAAAGATTAAAACACAAAGCAATGCTCCGTTATAGGCATGATAAAACATAGAATGTAATAACAGGCCTGAAGTCTTAAATAAAAACCTTTATATCGACTGTTTATAAAAATAAATCGCCGAATTATATATTAAAGTGTGATAATAATCAGTAGCTAGCCTGCTTTATTTTTACACTTTTATGTTACGTATAATTTAACTTCAACTTAACTTTCTACTTTAAAGTCTTTAAAACGAACACCTAACACAAAAATCATAATAAAGTAGCTTAAACAACCAACACTGATACAAAGCACTAGTTGTGTAACTTGTTCAAAAAAGGTCATATTAAGCCACACCTCAAAATCATTTGATAACTGATGAACAACTAACGCCATAACACTTGCTGCGAAAATTAATTTCCCCATAAATATTTTAGTGCTTTTTGCTAAATGATAAATTTTAGCTTGCTTCAAACCTCGGTACAACATCCAAGCATTGAGTGTTGCAGACAAGGTTGTTGCGATAGCCAAACCAACAAAACCAAAAAATGGCGCTAGCATCAGGTTAAAAGCCATATTGGCTACCATCGCTTTTATTCCTATTTTTACCGGTGTTTTAGTATCTTGCCTAGCATAATATCCTGGCGCTAATACTTTAATAAACATAAAACTCAATAAACCAGAAAGGTAGGCAAATAAAGCCATAGAAACTTGTAAAACATCTGCTTGACTAAATTCGCCTCGCATGAAAAGCACCATAATTATCGGTTGTGCCAATACCATTAAACCAGCCAAAGCAGGCCAGCCAAAAAAGCTTATTACCTTAATCCCCCAGTCTAACGTAGCACTAAACTGCTTAGGGTCATTATTGCTATGAAGTTTTGATAAGCTTGGCAATACAACCGTGGCAATACCAATGCCAAACAAACCTAATGGAAATTCTAATAATCTATCAGCATAATATAACCAACTAATAGAGCCGGTTATCAAAAAACTAGCAATTAACGTATCAAGTAATAAATTAATTTGCGTAACAGAAACGCCAAATAATGCCGGAACAATCAGCTTTCTAATTTTAGTAACACCTTTGCTATGCCATGACCAACAAGGCTTTACTAAAACGCCTGCTTTATACAAAAAAGGAATTTGAAATAAAAATTGAATTAAGCCTCCAATAAATACTCCCCAAGCTAGTGCATAAGCGGGACTGTCTGTATATTCAGCACCATATATTGCCATTAAAATAATAACAATATTGAGTAAAACCGGTGTAAATGCTGCAACAGCAAACTTACCCATAGTATTTAAAACAGCGCCAGCAAGTGCAGTAAAACTAATAAACCATAAATAAGGGAATGTTACTTTTAATAAACTGGCTGCTAATTCAAATTTCTCACCGCCGACACTCTCTGGTCCACTATTTAACCATTCAATAAACCAACCGCCACCAAATAAAACAACAAATAAAGGAGAAGCTAACATACCGAACAAGGTCACTAAGGTAATTATCACGCCTAAAGTACCCGAAACTTGTGCTATTAAGCGTCGTGTTTCATCAAGAGAAACTTTGGCATTCATCAGGGCGTTATTGGTATTCTGTCGCAGTGAATTTTTTTCATCTTGAGAGTGATATTCACTTAAGACAGGAACAAAAGCTTGTGCAAAAGCACCCTCTGCAAAAAGACGCCTAAAAAAGTTAGGTATTTTATTGGCGAATAAAAAAACATCCGCCATCGCTCCTGCTCCCATTAAGTTAGCAATAACAACATCTCGAACTAGACCTAGAACACGTGAAACCAAGGTCATAAAACTGACAATAGCCCCTGATTTAATTAACTTTTTACTCAAAAACAAAACCCTTATAATACATAACAAACGCCCACTTTTATTGTTCGGTTAAGCAGTAAAAATAACGTGCAACCTAAACAACAAAATAAGTAACTAAAAATAATTACTATTATGTGATGATTTTACCCATTTAAACAATGTATACTTAGCATTGTTCACAACATATTTGGTTAACTGCTTGTTTAATTTTTAACGGGTAACAAAACCAACAATATTCTTTGTAATTGCACTTTTACTATTTTTTAAAAAAATTATTGATTATTTTATTAAGTAGGCAATTAAACATTTGACAATCAGCTAAAAAACAGGCATATTTCGTCGCCTTAAATTTAAGCTTATATATTACATACTTTAGGAGTCACCTTGGCTAACTCAAAGCAAGCTAAGAAGCGCGCAGTACAATCTGAAAAGCGCCGTCAAAATAATGCAAGTCGTCGTTCAATGATGCGTACTTTACTTAAAAAAGTAAACACAGCTATTGAATCTGGTGACAAAGAAGTAGCAACGAAAGAACTAGCTGCTGCAACACCAATTTTAGATCGTTATGCATCTAAAGGTCTTATTCATAAAAACAAAGCAGCTCGTAGTAAGAGCCGTTTGAATGCTGCAGTTAAAGCTTTATAATATTTTATAAGTAATGCGCATTATTTTATGAAAAATTATTACCTTAGAATTGATTTAGTAGATCATTTATAAGGTAAACGTAAAAAACCGACTTTTTTGTCGGTTTTTTTATGCCAAAAATCCATATACTCCCTAACTTTACACACTAATTGTATTTAATTTCGCTGTTCTCTTGCACTTTGAGTCTATTTTTTTTAGTCTCTTTGCCAACTAAGATGCTAACTCACCATTGAGAACGATAATGACTTTGCTAAAAAAATCACACTTAACAACAAAATTCACCCAAATTGCTGCGATAGTGATAGTGACTCTTACATCACTAAGCGCTTGTAATAGTGAATCGAATACATCAAACACGATTGTAAATGAAAGAGCTCCTCAATTATTACCTGAATTTGAAGATCGTTTAGATATTTACAAAGAAGTCACTCTTTCTGCTGATTTAAGTCACTTATCTGATAACCAAAGAAAAATGTTAGCTTTATTGATTGATGCCTCTAAAATTATGGATGACCTATTCTGGCAACAAGCTTTTTCACAAGATAAAAGTACCTTCCTTGCTTCTATTAAGAATGAAAAAGTTCGCCGTTTCGCGGAAATAAATTACGGTCCTTGGGACCGATTAGATGGAGATAAAGTTTTTTTAACACAAAACGATACTAAAGCTGAAGGCGCAGAGTTTTACCCAAAAAGTATGACCAAAGCCGAATTTGAAAAAGCAACGTTAGCTAAAAAAGATGGCTTATATTCTATTATTGATCGTGATGATAGCGGAAATTTACTTACAGTGGCTTACTCAGAAATGTATAGTGATGAGATTATTCGTGCAGCAGCAATTTTAGAAAAAGCTGCCACTTTAGCTGATGATAAAGAGTTTGCAAATTATCTGACAATGCGAGCAGAGGCGCTGAGAACTGATGAATATCAGGCTTCAGACTTTGCTTGGATGGATATGAAAAACAACCCGATAGATGTTGTTATTGGGCCAATCGAAACTTACGAAGACCAATTATACGGTTACCGTGCGGCATTTGAATCATATGTATTAATTAAAGATTTAACATGGAGCGAAAAGCTCGCTAAATATGCACAATATTTACCTGAACTACAAAAAGAGTTACCCGTATCAAATGAGTTTAAAGCCGAAGTACCTGGCTCTGATGCTGATTTAAATGCTTACGATGTAATATATTATGCTGGCCATTCAAACGCAGGCAGCAAAACCATCGCAATTAACTTACCTAATGATGAGGAAGTTCAATTAAAGAAAGGCACACGCCGCTTACAGCTTAAAAATGCAATGCGTGCTAAGTTTGATACTATCATGCTCCCTATCGCTGACACCTTAATTGTACCTGAACAACGTAAAAACGTTACTTTCACAGGCTTCTTTGCTAACACCATGTTTCATGAAGTTGCTCATGGTTTAGGTATCAAAAACACCATAAACGACAAAGGTACTGTACGCCAATCATTAAAAGAACATGCTAGTGCATTAGAAGAAGGTAAAGCAGATATTTTAGGCTTATACATGATACGCCAACTGTTAGATAAAGGCGTTATTACTGAAGGTAAGCTTGAAGAGTACTACACAACCTTTATGGCTGGCATATTTCGCTCAGTGCGCTTTGGCGCAAGTTCAGCACACGGCAAGGCAAATATGGTTCGCTTTAACTACTTCCAAGAGCAAGGCGCTTTCAGCCGTAATGAACAAGGTTTGTATAGCGTGAACATAGATAAAATGAGCGATGCGATCAACTCTTTATCTAAGCTTATTTTAACTTTGCAAGGCACTGGCGATTATCAAGGTGTTGAGCAGTTAGTTGCGACTAAAGGTGTTATTAGTGAAACGTTAGCGGCAGATTTAGCTCGCTTAGAAAGCGCTAAAATCCCAGTTGACATTGTCTTTAAACAAGGTAAAAAAGTATTGGGTTTATAGTACTTTTCTTTAGTTAACTGTATAAATGCTAGCCTAATATTAACATCTAAAAATATTAGGCCAGCACCATTCATTATCATATTTTTTACAAATAGTATAAATAGCAAAGTGAGCAACATTAACGCAGGAAAGTGCGCAATTTTCGCACTATCAAATTGTTATGCAATGAGGGAGTACGATGCATTTTGATCCAGATTTAGATGACGATGTACGAAAAGCAAGAACGCGCTTTATTGAAAATAGGGAGCGCCAGCTGCAAAGTGTTACAACTGAGTCTGTAGATAAATCTTTAACTTTTTTGTTTTCTGCCAATGCAGGAAGTGCGGTAGCTATTTTGGCATATTTAGGCGCCATATCCTCAAAGCCTGATGTCATTGAGTTCAAGGTCGCATTGGCCATGTTCTTCTTGGGTGTAATGCTCATTGGTATATTCAGAGTATTTGTAACTGAAATGTATGGTTCGCTTTTCGAGGCGTTCAAAAAGTCGACTGAGAATTACTTCGAAGAAAACCAAGAGTGGGAAGACTTCTATAGTGAAATAAATGCTCAGGTAGTAAAGAATAATATCCCTAGAATATTTGTATATTCATCCTTTGCATGTTTTTTTCTAGGTTGTATTTTCGGGGTGTTGGGCTTGTATGCATAACAAACCAAGCCAATTTAACGAGGACAGTCGCTCAAAGTTATATTTAACCTGTGCTATTGTTTTATTTTGAGATACTTTATAAGTGACTGCCCTTGTTAATTGAAATAGTCATTATCATTCAACTATGTCACCTAATCACATTTCAGTTCCACTAAATAACAGTAGGTTTTCCACTGATAAATATGATCACTTTGTGCGTATTGCTGACGTTAGCTATCGATCATTCTGAAGGTAATGTCACATAGAAGACATTACCTATTACAAGTAATCGAACAATATGGATTAGATTTTGTATTGATATACGCTCTATTTTGAGTGACTGTCCCCGTTAATTTATTCGGAAAAAAATGTTAAAAAAAAAGCCGTTTGACGGCCTTTTTTGAGGGTGGTGTTATTTTACGTTGAGATGCTTGATAGGTTTGTCGTAGAGAAAGTTTATGTGTTGTTGTAATGGTAATCATGGTAATCATGCCACCCATAATAACTATGTTGCAAGAATAAAAATCTCTTGGGCTTATTTGGGTTACTTAAATATCGATTAATTCGAGGAAATTAAGATTATCTTCTGACATATTGAGAATATTGGCGAAATGAGTGAATTTAAGCCGAGTTAAAACCGTTATTTTGAAATAACATCAAATTAAATAACTAGCGCTTTTAGTGCGTGGGTTATGCGCTATTCAAACAGGCTTGTGCATTGGCTATTCCATGTGTACGTTGCAAACCAACATGTTCGCTAAATTCGCATAAATGCTCAACGGTACCTACTGCACCCGTGAAGATACCTTCAAAATTAGCGGTCAGTTTTAACCAACTTTCATCATTGATATGCAACCTTGTTAGTATGCTTGCTGTTTTACTGTTAATCGCACCACGTTTATCATCACGCAGTACACGTCCTGTTTCATCCACTAAGGTGAGGTAGTCTTTTAAGCTAAAACACAAGCCTGTTGTTTTGTCTTTGTGTTCATTGCCTGTAAAGGGTAATAGTGAGGTTGGTTGTTCGCCTTTTATCGCCGCTTTTATGCGTAGTTGAATACTGGTGAAGTTAGACTGCTCTGGTGTCGCTGCAATACCAGCACGAACAGGGTTTAAATCAACATATGCCATGCACGACAATATTGCACCTTCATCTAACAGTGCTTGCGATTTAAAACGCCCTTCCCAGAAGTGACCTGTGCACTTATCTTCTTGATTTGCTTTTCGAGCAATAAGGTAATCATGCCACCCATAATAACTATGTTGCAAGAATAAAAGTCTCTTGAGCTTATTTGGGTTACTTAAATATCGATTAATTCGATGAAATTAAGATTATCTTCTGACATATTAAGAATAGTGGCGAAATGAGTGAATTTAAGCCGAGTTAAAACCGTCATTTTGAAATAACATCATATCTAAATAGCTTTTGCTTTTAGTGTGTTAGTGTGGTGTTATGCGCTGTTCAAACAGGCTCGTGCATTGCTTATTCCATGTGTTCGTTGCAAACCAATATGTTCGCTAAATTCACATAAATGCTCAACAGTGCCTACTGCACCTGTAAAGATACCTTCAAAATTAGTGGTCAGTTTTAACCAACTTTCTTCACTGATATGTAGTCTTGTTAGAATGCTTGCGGTTTTACTGTTAATAGCACCGCGTTTATCCTCACGTAGAATACGTCCTGTTTCATCAACTAAGGTGAGATAGTCTTTTAAACTAAAACATAAACCTGTTGTTTTGTTTTTGTGTTCATTGCCTGTAAAGGGTAATAGTGAGGTTGGTTGTTCGCCTTTTATCGCCGCTTTTATGCGTAGTTGAATACTGGTGAAGTTAGACTGCTCTGGTGTGGCTGCAATACCCGCGCGAACAGGGTTTAAATCAACATACGCCATGCACGACAATATTGCACCTTCATCTAACAGTGCTTGCGATTTAAAACGCCCTTCCCAGAAGTGACCTGTGCACTTATCTTCTTGATTTGCTTTTCGAGCAATGGGCTCGTTAAGCGAGCGCATAAACCAACTGATATCAATAAGACGTTTTCTATAAATATCTGCCGTGCTTTTAACCATGGCCAATTGAAATTTATCAAGGGGTTGTTGCATTTGATATTGTTGAGTTAGCAGTGTGCCTTTAAATAACTGGTGCCAACGTTGTAGGACTTCTGCTGTTGTCCAGCCTTCAGCTTGTTCACTGTCTACATGCAATACTAGATGTAAATGATTATGCATCACGGCATGTGCGCAAAGGTCGATGGCAAACACGTTCGCTAATTGAAATATGCGTTTCTCAATCCAAGCTCGCCTATGCTCGTAACTAACACCGGTTTCCTTGTCTACCCCACACAAAAAAGCCTTTCGTACTGTGCGACTACATATATGATAATACGGCGTATCGGATAAACTAATTTGTTGCGAACGTGGCTTAGGCATAATTATCACCAAACTTAATCAAGGTAAATTAAGTGTAGTTTATGGGTTGAATTTCATCCACGTTATTATGGGTGGCCTGATAAGTTCCTTAACCTTTAAGCATAGGTGTCGACTTTTGTCATTCCGGACTTAACTTGATAATCCATTGGTAGTGAATGATTAAACGACAATAACTCTTTAAAAATTTCTTGATCTGATGAACCTTTTGAT
>Ga0193951_1000593_pt1 | contig 16271 bp, 12 predicted proteins | sample BB_2_MG_FD_140370 | JGI IMG/M metagenome (GOLD analysis project Ga0193951, IMG submission 140370) | Microbial mat bacterial communities from the Broadkill River, Lewes, Delaware, United States - BB_2_MG | ecosystem: Environmental > Aquatic > Freshwater > River > Microbial mats | place: USA... | reverse complement strand
GACCAGCTCTCATCAAAGCACTATCTAAAACGTCTGCACGGTTGGTTGCAGCTAATACAATAACATTTGTATTTGTTCCAAAACCATCCATCTCGGTTAAGAGTTGGTTTAGAGTGTTTTCACGCTCATCGTTAGAACCAGACATGTTATTTTTACCTCTTGCTCTACCAATAGCATCAATCTCATCAATAAATATAATGGAAGGTGATTTTTCTTTTGCTTGCTTAAATAAATCTCTTACTCTAGAGGCACCTACACCAACAAACATCTCTACAAAGTCCGAACCAGATAATGAAAAGAATGGCACTTTAGCTTCACCAGCAACAGCTTTTGCTAATAAGGTTTTACCAGTTCCTGGAGGTCCTACAAGTAATGCGCCTTTAGGGATTTTACCACCTAAAGCGGTATATTTTTCAGGGAATTTTAAGAAGTCTACAATTTCTTGAACTTCTTCTTTAGCGCCTTCTAATCCAGCCACATCTTTAAATGAGGTCTTGGTGTCTATTTTTTCATCAAAGAGTTTCGCTTTAGATTTCCCGATATTAAAAATCTGTCCGCCAGCTCCACCGCCACCGCCTCCAGACATACGACGCATAATAAAGATCCAAACTCCGATAATTAATATAAATGGTAATAAGGTGAGTAGAAAATCTCCCCAAACATTATGTTCGGTTTCGTATACCAATTCTGTTTGAAGATTATTATCTTTAATAACCTCGTTAACTTCTTTTTCGAAATTCTGAAGATCCCCAAATTCAAACTTATAGTTTGGAACAGGTGTTACAGAAGGAAATATAGAATTAGGCTCTGTTTTTTTATGTTGAGATTGTTCTTTTGCTTCTTTTGTAAGGTAGACTCTTGCTTCTCGCTTATTTACAATTTCAATTTTTGAAACTTCCCCTTGACTTAGATATTCTAAGAATTGTGCCGGAGTAGTCTGTGTACCTGTAGAATCCCCAAACCCTCCAGAAAAAATCTGGACAGATAAGAATATAGCAATGATAATTCCGTAGATCCAGTACGGATTTAATTTGGGTTTTTTGTTTAAGTTTTTATTGTCTTTAGCCATTCGTAGCGTTTCTCTTTTTAGTAACTAGTTTCTATTCGGGTTATTTTAGCATCTCCCCAAAGTTCTTCAATATCGTAATATTCTCTTATGTGTTTTTGAAACACATGTACAACAACATTAACATAATCCATTAAGACCCATTCGGCATTTTCTGTACCTTCAATGTGCCAAGGTTTGTCTTTAAGTGTTTTGCTAACTTGTTTTTGAATAGAACCGACGATTGCATTTACTTGCGTGTTTGAAGACCCTTCGCAGATAATAAAATAATCACAAACAGTATTTTCAATTTCTCTTAAATCTAGTAATGTTATTTCTTTTCCTTTAACATCTTCAATACCTCCTATAATTGATGTAATGAGTTGGTCTGTAGGGATTTTATCTTTCGTCATTAAATTGTATTAATTTTGTGCAAAGTTATTATTTTTTTAGTTCTTGTGCGCGGATATTGTCATAAGAAAAATATAAAATAAAATTGCCTATTAAATGTACATAATCAAACTTAATGCCATTGACTCTACAAATACATATCTCAAAGAGATGTCTTCTGTGTCATTACCTCAAGATTACACCGTGGTGGTTGCCGAATTACAGACCAAAGGTAGAGGGCAAATGGGAGCCCAATGGATAGCGGAAAGTGGTAAGAACCTTACAGCGAGTGTGTTTAAAAGGCTTCCTGCATTTAATGTTACTGATCAGTTTTATATTAGCATGACCGTTTCTTTAGCAATTATTAGAGCATTAAGAAGCTTTAAAATTCCTCGATTACATATAAAATGGCCTAACGACATTTTGTCAGCAGACCATAAAATATGTGGTATTTTAATTGAAAATGTCATAAAAAATAATAAGCTACAAGGATCTATTATTGGATTTGGCTTAAATGTAAACCAAAAAAAAATCGATAATTTACCACAAGCTTCCTCAATGAGTTTACTTACTGGTATCATTTATAATAAGGAAGAAGTCCTTTCAGAGATATTAAAACAATTAGAAGTTTATTTTACGTTATTAGAACAGAAGATGCATCTCGAAATTAAATCGGAATATGAAAGTCTTCTTTTTAGAAAAAATAAGCCATCAACTTTTAGCACGCCAAAAGATGATAGCTTTTCTGGGATTATTCAAGGTGTCACTGAAACGGGACAATTACAAGTTTGGACAGAAGATGATATTATTAAAACCTTTGATTTAAAAGAGGTTAAATTAATGTATTAATTCATCTTTTTGCTATGCCTAAACCTTAGTTTTCATATTAGTGACTAATGTTTCTATAAACTTACTAATTGGGCCTTTAATCATCATGCCCATCATAGCATTAAACTCTCCTTCAAAATTTAATTTTACATCCGTTTTTTCTGGTTCAACTGCGGTGATATTTGCAACTAAAGCAAAATCTAATTTTCCGCCAGCAGCACCTAAAACAATTTTGTTATGTGGAATAGCTTCTTTTTTCTTTAATATAATTTCTGGCATTCCCTTTAGCGCAAAAAGAAATTTATCATTTTCTAAAACTTCAAATTTGCTGATGTTTTCTGGCATTAAACTCTCAAAATTTCTAACATCAGAAAGAAAGTTGAATGTGTCTTCTGCGGATTTATCTAGAGTTACTTTAGGTGATTCTAATTTCATGTGTATTGTTTTAACTAGTTTGTTTTTAAGTATAAAGGTGTACTATAACGATTCGATTTAAAGAGAAACCGCAAACCGTTTTATAACCTTTACAACCGTAGGTGTTTTTTTCTAAATAGTTATCAATTAGCATTCCATTCACTAGGATTGGCATTCCATTGTGCTAAAATGTCTTGTTGTTCTTTAGTGATATAGAAGGTGTCGAGGGCTTGTTCTAACAAGTTTTCGTAATTACCCAATGTATGCAGTTCTACATCAGCGTCTTCAAAGTTCTTAGAGGCAACATCAAATCCGTAAGAGAAAATAGCGACCATACCTTTAACATTGACTTCAGCTTCCTTTAATGCTTTTACAGCATTAAGACTACTCATACCAGTACTTATTAAATCTTCTACAACAACAACTGTTTGACCTTTTTCTATATATCCTTCAATTTGGTTTTGACGACCGTGTTTTTTTGCTTCTGGTCTTACATAAACAAAAGGTAGATTTAAATATTCAGCCACTAATGCACCTATGCCAATAGCACCTGTAGCAACACCAGCGATAACATCTGGTTTTCCATAAAGGTCTTCAATGTTTTTAGCAATTGTAGCTCTAATATAATTTCGAATAGGAGGAAAAGAGAGTACAATACGGTTGTCACAATATATTGGTGATTTCCAGCCAGATGCCCAAGTGAATGGATTGTCGGGTTGTAATTTTATAGCATTGATTTGCAATAAAACTTCGGCTGTTTTTTTGGCGGTATCTTTGTTAAAAATCATGTTACAAAAATAATGATTTTTCGAGGTTAGAAAATTTTAATCGAAAATAAATTTCATTTCAAATAGTTTCTCGTAAAAAAGAATATTTTTACAATAGGAATGCTAAATATATACGCAACGATGTACACCATATATGTAGGTGATAAGCCTATTATTTTAACTACAGAAATACAGAAAGAAACCGATTTTAAATCCTATCTTTTAAAGTCTGTAAATATTGGTAAGGTGATAAAGACCTTAAATAATACAGATTTAAAGGCTGTACATTTAGTTCATAAGAACGAAGAAAAACTGCTTAGTAAGTTTTTAAAGCTGCTACCTAATGTTGTTGCTGGTGGAGGAAAAACTTATAATTCAAAAAATGAAATTCTTTTTATCTATAGAAATGATAAGTGGGATTTGCCAAAAGGAAAAGCTGAACGAAAAGAAACTATTGAGGAAACTGCCATTAGGGAAGTGGAAGAGGAGACCGGAGTCACAGGTTTAAAGATTAAGAAACCTTTACCAACGACGTATCATATTTTTAAACGTCATGGGAAACTTAAGATTAAAATTACCTATTGGTTTGAAATGGTAACGGATTTTAAAGGCAAATTACTTCCGCAAGAAAACGAAGGTATTTCAAGGGTAGAATGGTTAGATGAAAAAGCGTCTCAAAAAGCTTTAGAGAATAGTTATGCTAATATTAGAAGATTAGTTTAAGCTTTAATGGAGATGTATTATAGAGAGTAAAAGTTATGGTGTTGTAGAAAAATATGAAGCTGCATACTCTCCACAGTACGCTATTGGAATACCAGCAGCTTTTGCTTCCTTTATTCTTAAATTAAATACGTCGATAGACTTATCTGCCGCAGCATAGTGACCTCTAAATAAAGGTAGCATTGTGCTTGCTTCCGCCTCTTTTAATTTGGTATTAAAATCTTGAATAGATTTGTCTGAAAAAGCAAATAAACCTCTGTACATTGGCTTCATAGATGCCGATTTAGCCGCTTTGATTCTTTTTGAATATTGATCCAAAGTTTTATTAGACGCAGCATAATGTCCATAAACAATTGGGATTAGTGAAGACCGTTTGGCTTCATTAATTTTCTTTGTAAAATCTTCAATAGATTTGTCCGAGGCTGCGTATAAACCACGAAAAGCAGGCAGAATAGCGGTAGTTTCGGCTTCTTTTATTCTATTTTTAAAAGTCTCACTGTCGTTAGACATACAAGATACTAGAGGAAATAGTATTAATAAAGTTAAGGTGATAAATAGTGCTCTCATTATAATTTATTCTTAGAAATATATTTAAATATCATAGTTTCCACAATGCTAAACATTTTGGCAATATTTAGGCTTCTGTTTTTTTATAGATTCAAATAGATTGGAATATTAATTACAGATTACTGACGAAAATAATGGAAAATTAATATAAAATCAAGGCTATTTAAGTCTATATACAGGATACTGCATATGTGCTTTTTCATAATGTTTACTCTGTTTATGTAACCAGTCTAATTGTGCATACCAATTATTTGCAAAGTCTTCATCATAACTGATTTTTACGTTATATTCTACTTTTAATTTTGGATTCTCTTCTAATAATTGTTTGGCTTTATCTTCCCATACGTATGGTGAAAAACCTTCCTTCTGTTGTAAGATAGTGTCAAAGAAATTCCAGTTAAAGAACGAATCTGGTGCCGTAGGTTCTAAAGTCTCTAATAGATAACGGATAGATTTTTGATTCGAAGGTATAAGATAATCACCTTTTCTAAAGCTGTGGTTTTCGCTAGAGCTGTGTATGGTTGTTTCGTAGTGTGCGTAATGACCTTCGTAAGGAGATGTAAGCGTTTTATAACTTCTTATTTTGTAAGATTCAACGGTTATGGTAGTGTCATTATTAAATCTGGTCATCTTTACATTATTCAGTTTTAATAAATCAATAATAGAATGCCAGCCTTGTGGAATAATGTAGGCTTTAGGAATAGTAACGGTATCTATAGCCTTAAAGTAATTCTGATATTTAATATCTTTTGTAAAAGGTTTTGAGCGGTTGTATTTTAGTCGGTTGGCTCCAGTAAATTCACTTGCTACCATTTCACCTTCATAACCTTTAAATTTTAAGGTAGAGCTTGCAGTGGTGTCTACTTTCCATGTTAGTGAATATTGATCTCCTGTAGTCCATTGCTTGTTTTGTGCTTTTCTCAGTTTTGCAATGTCTATACCTTTTTCTTCGGTGATTTCTATCATGCTTTTCATGAGTTCATAAGTGCCTTCTACACGCTGTTTATATGGTTTTAGCATGTGCGTTTCTACCATCATTCCTAGTGTGTTGAATAAAGTAGTGTAGCCTGTAGAATATCTTGGTGTATCTAAAAATTGTGTAAAACCGGAGTCTGGTGTGCGGTTAAATACATTTACGTATGGAGTAATATCCCAAGATTTTGTAAGTAATTTTTGTTCTAACGAAGGCATCACTTCTGTATGAATAAAATTTCCGAGAACACCACCGAGTTTATTGTGCTGTGTAAATAAATGCGTTAAGGTGTATTGGTAATCGGCACCATTACTGACATGATTATCTATAAAAACATCTGGCTGTATGATGTGAAATAGCTTAGCAAAGGATTTTGCATTTTTTGAATCCGATTTTATAAAATCTCTATTTAGATCGTAGTTTCTAGCATTGCCTCTAAAACCGTATGCTTTTGGCCCATTTTGATTGGTGCGAGAAGTAGAATTTCTATTTAAACTACCTCCAATATTATAAATAGGAATAGTCACCATAATCGTATGCTCAGGTGCTTCAATTTTTCCATTCGCCATATCTCTAAACAACATCATAGTGGCATCAATACCATCAGACTCTCCCGGATGAATACCATTGTTTATTAAAAGTATTCTATGGTCTTTTCTGAGAGTTTCAAAATTGTCACCAGAACCACTCATGTTGATTGTTGCAATATGAAGAGGTTTTCCTGAGTCTGTTTCACCCATTTCCCTAAGTGTGATCTCGGGATATTTGAGCGCTAAATTTTTATAGAATGTAATGGTTTCGTCGTAAGTGGAGGTTTCAACACCATTACTTTTTTCGAAAACAGTTGTAAGATCTACTTCAATAACGTTGTTTTTAGGGTGGTTAGGTTCCGGTTTTTCGTTACAAGCAATTAACAATAAGGCTAATACTAATAGTTTTTTCATTGTCTATAAATTTAACTAAAATTACTTATATTTATTCACATGAAAACACATAAACTCAGCTTTGGTAGTATTAGCTTATTAAAAGTTAATTTGGCAGAAGTTGTAATAAATGAAGGAGTTGTGATGGACTCTAAAATGGTGGAAGAATACCATGCTTTTTTAATCGAAAAATTGGAAGCTCCTTTTTCGCTATTAATTAATAAAAAATACTCATATACATATACGTTTGAAGCGCAGAAAACCATAGCAAACATAGGTTTAGTTAACGCAATGGCTGTGGTTACGTATGCTTATGTGTCTCAATTAGCAACCGATGTTTTGATAAATGTAAATAGGGGTAATAACTGGAATATAAAGATGTTTAAGTGTCGAGAAGATGCTTTGCAATGGTTAGAAAATCAAAGCTGATTTTATAGTAATAGTCGTATAAAAAAACTATAACTTTGCGTTTCATAGTACACTATTATTTATAAAAAAATGCAACAAACTACAGATACCATATTAATGATTCGTCCTGTAAATTTTAGGATGAATGAGCAGACTGCTGTTAATAATTACTTTCAAGAAGATTTAGATATAAAGAATGCTGAGATTAATGCTAAAGCTCAAGCAGAGTTCGATGCTTTTGTTCAAAAATTAAGAGCTGTTGGTATCAATGTTATTGTAGAAGATGATGATAAATTAAATGATACTCCAGATTCTATTTTTCCAAATAATTGGGTGAGTTTTCATGCCAATGGAGATATTGCAAAATATCCAATGTTTGCAGAGAATAGAAGGAGAGAGCGTAGAGATGAAGTTTTTGTAAGATTAGAAGATGAAGGTTTTCTTATTGAAAACATTGTAGATTATACTTCAGCAGAACAAGAGGGTGTTTTTTTAGAAGGAACAGGGAGTATTATTTTAGACCGTGTAAATAGAAAAGCATATTGTGCTTTATCACCAAGAGCAGATGAAGATTTATTTATTGAATTTTGTGAAGATTTTGAATATACACCTGTAATTTTTACCGCATATCAAACCGTAGAAGGAAACCGATTACCAATCTATCATACAAATGTTATGATGTGTGTTGCAGAAAATTTTGCCGTGATTTGTTTAGATACAATAGATGACAAAAAAGAACGTAAAAATGTTGTTAAGCATTTAAAACAAGATGGTAAAGAAATTGTCTCCATCACCGAAAAGCAAATGCACCAATTTGCAGGAAACATGTTGCAACTTCAAGGAGAAAATAAACAGCTTTATTTAATAATGAGTGCATCTGCACACCAGAGTTTAACAACCAATCAAGTGGCAAGTATAGAGAAGCATTGCCCTATTATTTCTAGTACTTTAGAAACTATTGAAACTTGTGGAGGTGGAAGTGCACGCTGTATGATGGCTGAAGTATTTTTGCCTAAAGCCTAAGTGAATTGTTAAATAGGTTTCTGTTAGAATCTAATATGGTTTGTAAACTCTAAAAGCGAAATCTGAAATCTCGGTTGTAGTTAAGAGGCACTTTTAGGAAGCTCTACAAAGAATTTACTGCCTATATTTTCTATGCTTTCTACCCAAATTCTACCATGGTTTAATTCTACTAAATCTCTAGCAATAGACAAGCCTAAGCCTGTCCCCTTTTCGTTTTTAGTACCAGCAGTTGTAAAGTTTTTATGAGCAGCAAATAACTTGTCTATATTGCTTTTTGAAATACCAACGCCTGTATCTTCAATACAAATAAGGGATTTACCATTTACATCTTGGTTAGAGATGGTTATTACATCTCCCATACGGCAAAATTTAACAGCATTTGTAATTAAATTCTGAATCACAATTTCTATCATACTGCGATCGGCATAGATGTAATCGTCTTGAGATTCGTCAATCATAACAATACGCTTGTCTTCAACTTTTTGTTCAACTAACGCCATTTTTGTATGAAAAACTTCCTGAATATTAAAACGTTCGGGTTTAGGCTCTAAATTTTGCATTTGAGATTTAGACCAATTCAACAAATTAAATAATAGGGACGATGCATTATTAGCGTTATCACTTAATTCAGGAATTAATTCATAAAATTCATCTTTAGAAATACTGTCTTCTTTTAATAAATCTAAAAACGCTTTAATTGAAGATATTGAATCTTTTAAATCGTGAGAAACAATAGAGAAAAGTTTGTCTTTTACTTGATTAACTTCTTCTAAATGATGTGTTTGCTCTAGTATGGCTTCAGTTCTTATTTTTTCTTCAGCTAATATTACTTTCTGCTTTTCTAAGGCATCTTTATGAGATTTAGATTTTATAAGACTAAAAATAAGTAATCCTAAAAGTAAGGCAAATGCTAAGACGCCACCATATAACACTATAGGCTTATCTAGTGTTTTTGGTGCGTTCTGTAAATGCGTTTCTTCAATAGAAGCCTCTTCATTAGTGTTTTTGGTTTCAATTAAATTAATAGGCTCTAAATCTGTTGGAAATACAGGACTATCAATTTTGGTCAGTGAATCACTTAAATTATAGAATTTATTCTGCCAGAAAAAAGCATTCTGAAAATACCCACGCGTAGAATCTAAAGCAATATGCAGTTTGTAGTTTTCTAATAATTCGGTTTTATTATCTATGCTTTGTGCAATTTTATAAGCTTCATTCAATTGCTTTTCGGCGAGTTTAATTTTTTTCTTTTGAAGGTTTAACTGTCCAACAGCATTTAAAGCTCTTAATAGGCCTTCTTTATTATTTTGTTGTCTATTGTATTTTAAACCTTCTACTAAATACTCTGAAGCCTTATCGTACTCATTAAAACGTAAATATTCGCTTCCTAATTTAGGGAGTATTTCACCACGTAATTCCTGATCTGTTTTAGGATTAAGAATGTCTAAAGTTTTTTCATAATACTCAATAGCCTTACGATGTTCTTTTAATTCGGAATAAAGACCTGCAATGTTTTTAGTAGATGTTTTAACTCCTTCTTTGTCGTTAATCTGTTTGCGTACCTCTAAGGCTTTAAAATTATACTCTATCGCTTTATCCACCTGATCCGTCTTGTGGTATGCTTCCGCAAGGTTATTATATGCTAAACTTAAATCATCTCTGAGGTACTGTTTTTCAAAAATGGCAATCGCAGAGAGCGAATTCTGTAAGCCTACTTTATAATTACCTCTTTTAATTTCAATAAGACCTATGCTATTACTAACCTTGGCAACACCAAGCGTGTCGCTAATTTTTAAATATAAGTTTCTAGATTTTTCATAGTTATCAATAGCGTTAAAATAATCATTACGTTCGGTAAAAATTAGTGCTCTGTAATAACTGCTTTCTGCGAGTCCTTTAATGTAATTAAGGTCTTCCGATAGTTTGGCGGTTTCTTTTATATAAAGAAGTGCTTTGCTATAATCCTTATTAGCATAGAGTTCATTAATGAGCACAAGCGACTTGTCTACTTTTGTAGAGTCTGCGTCTAAATAAGCTATTTCTACTGTAAGTTTATCTATCTTTTCATTTTGTGAAAAAATGGAAAACGATATAAGACATACAGCTAGTGTCAGTAACTGTTTCATCTTAAAATAGCGTTAAAACGAATTGCGCTGTTTTGAATTGAAAAACTTTTAGGGAGGGACGACAAAAGTAAGTTAATACAAAACAAAAACAACTGGGTTAATGTTTGATAATTAAGCCTCATTAATGTTTGGGACATTGATTAATAGCCTTCCAAAAATGCTATTATGTAAACAAATATGCTAATAATTGGGATTTAATACCTATTTATTAGTTGAACTGACAAATATAATATTTGGAAAAAAAGCCTTATCGATAAAAAGCATATTTAACGGTAGTAATACGCTTTTATCGATGAAATGCATGTTTCGTGTAGTTGGCTGATATTTAGATTGTTATTGTTGTTTTGTGCTTACTTACCTTGTGGGATTTTTAGCTTTAAAACCGTAGTTCGATAACTGTATGTGTTATAAAATTTATGATTTTTTAACTCTTTGGAGGTGGCGAGGCTTTTAAGTTGAATTTATTTAAATCTTAAGAATTCATTAATAGGGTCTTTCATCATTTTAAAGATTAATGTCTTCTTCATCCATCAATTCGGTATGATACAATTTCAATGACTTTATAAACACGTTTGATTTCAACTTTGCCAACAGACTAATGTTGTACAATTATGTTGGGATAGAATCTTAATAAAACAATAAAACTTCTATCTTTGCCAACGTTTTAAAATTCCAAAATAAAGCAGAATTATGACCCTTCAAGAGACATTAGAATTACATGTAAAAGCAGCGATTAAAGCATTGTTTCAATCAGATTTAGAATCGGTAGAATTTCAAGCCACTCGAAAAGAGTTTGCAGGTGATGTTACAGTTGTGGTTTTTCCGATGTTACGCGTGGTTAAAGGAAATCCGGCTGTAATTGGGGAGCAAATAGGTCAATACCTATTAGACCATGTAGATTTGGTAAAAGATTTTAATGTGGTTAAAGGTTTTTTAAATATCGAAATCGCTGATAGTTATTATCTCAATTTCTTTCAATCTGTAAAAGATAAGGTAAACTACGGTTATGTTAGCCAAACAGACGATAAGGCTATTATGGTTGAATATTCTTCGCCTAACACCAACAAACCATTGCATTTAGGACATGTTAGAAATGTGCTTTTGGGTTATAGTGTTTCCGAAATCTTAAAAGCTTCTGGTAAAAAAGTTTATAAAACACAAATTATCAATGATAGAGGTATTCATATTTGTAAAAGTATGTTGGCTTACAAAAAGTTTGGAGACGGTGAAACACCAACCGAAGATTTAAAGGGAGATAAATTAGTTGGGAACTACTATGTAAAATTCGACCAAACGTATAAAGCTGAAATAGCATCATTAATCGCTGAAGGCCAATCTGAAGAAGAGGCAAAAAAGAATGCACCTATTTTATTAGAAGCTCAAGATATGCTTAGAAAATGGGAGGCAGGTGACAAAGACGTTGTGGCACTATGGAAAACAATGAACCAGTGGGTTTATGATGGTTTCGATATGACCTATAAAAATATAGGAGTGGATTTTGATACGTATTATTATGAAAGCAATACGTATTTATTAGGAAAGGAATTTGTTGCTGAGGGTTTAAAAACTGGAGTTTTTGAACAAGATGCCGACGGTTCTGTTTGGTGCGATTTAACAGAGGATGGTTTAGATAGAAAAATTGTGCTTAGAGCAGATGGTACAGCTGTTTATATGACGCAAGATATTGGCACAGCCATACAACGTATTAAAGATTATCCAGATGTTGGCGGAATGGTTTATACAGTAGGAAATGAGCAAGACTACCATTTTAAAGTTCTATTTTTAATTTTGAAGAAATTAGGATTTGAATGGGCAAAAAATCTTTTCCACTTAAGTTATGGAATGGTCGATTTACCGAGTGGAAAAATGAAAAGTAGAGAAGGTACCGTTGTAGATGCCGATGATTTAATCCAGGAAATGTCAGATACAGCTGAAGAAATTTCTAAGGAATTAGGAAAGCTTGAAGATTATTCTGAAGACGACAAAAAAGAGTTATATAAGAAGATTGGCTTAGGAGCTTTAAAATATTACATCTTAAAAGTAGATCCTAAAAAACGAATTTTATTCGACCCAAAAGAGTCTATCGATTTTCAAGGTAATACCGGACCTTTTATTCAGTACACGTATGCCAGAATTCAATCCATTTTAAGAAAAGCCAATATTAACGATATACACAATGTTGTTGAGGTGGCTCTTCACGATAAAGAAAAACAACTTATTAAGCAATTAGAATTGTTTCCTGAAGTAATTCAAAACGCTGCCGAGCAACACAGTCCGGCGTTAGTGGCTAATTATACTTACGATTTGGTTAAGGATTTTAATTCTTTCTATCAGAATGTTTCTATTCTTGGGGCAGATTCCGATGAAGAAAAGAACTTTAGAGTAGCATTGTCTAAATTGGTGAGTCAGACTATAAAAAACGCATTACAAGTACTGGGAATTGAGGTTCCAGAGCGCATGTAGATTATTCTAAATACAAGTCTTTTTTATTATGAAAATAGTAAAAACTGAATAGAGGTTTAACTAAGCTTCTCGCTCAGTATTTACTATTTTTTTATGTTTTACAAATAGAGAAATGAAATAACATTGTATAATGAAGATATGTTAGGTAGTATTTGTATCATGTTGTTACAAGGTATCTGTTAAGTTTTTAAAGCAATTTTTTTTAGTTTTTTAATAGTAAAAAATAGTAAATTACAATTATTATTTGCGCTTTAACATATTGAAAAAGAAATGTTTATTGATTTTTTTTGTATTTTAGTAAGCGTTATAATGTTCATTAAATCTTATTGTTATGGAAAAATCTCACACGCTAAAACGTTTCACGAGTACTATGTTGTTTATGGTATTTGTGTTATTTTCTTTAAATGCTCAGACGGATTTTAAAGAATACCAAGGTAAAGTTATTGATGGTAAAACTCATAAAGTATTAGAGGCCGCAAGTCTCAGTATTAATAATACTAATATTAGTACAATTACCAATTCTGAAGGTTATTTTACCTTAAAAGTTCCTAACAATAAGTTAGATTCCAAAGTGATGGTTTCTTTTTTAGGGTATACTACCTATGTGGTGCCTTTATCAGTATTAAGCAATGACAAAACTATTATTGAGTTGTTCCAAGCTGTAACCGAACTGTCTGCAGTAAATATTGCTTCGTATAAAAATGCCGAAAGTCTTGTACGAAAAGTATTTAACGATAAAAGCGTTAATGTTGGTGATGCGTCTGTTTTTATGACAGCTTTTTACAGAGAAACTATTAAACGTAGACAAAGAAATGTATCTTTAACAGAAGCTGTTGTTAATATCCTAAAACAACCAAATTCCTCTAAACAACGTGATGCTATTCAGCTTGGTAAAGCAAGAAAAAGTACGGACTATAAACGCTTAGATACCGTTTCTGTGAAGTTACAAGGAGGTCCGTTTTCAACAATGTATTTAGATATCATGAAATATCCAGAATATATTTTTACAGACGAAAGTATTAGCGGTTATAATTTTAGTTTTAATAAGCCGTCAACTATAAATAACAGAACTGTATTTGTTGTTGATTTTATTCCAAAGAGTAATCAGCTCGCAGTGAATTATAAAGGGAAACTTTTTATTGATGTGCAATCATTAGCGTTAGTTAGTGCAAATTACTTTTTAGATGTCAGTAATATGAATAAAACTAAAAACCTTTTAGTGAAAAGAAAACCGAGCGATGTCGAAGTTTATCCTTTAAAAGCTATTTATAAAGTAGACTATAAAGAAAAAGGGGGTAAGTGGTATTATAGTTATTCGAACTTAAGTTTAACTTTTAAAGTAAATAAAAAGCGTCAGCTCTTTAATAAAGTGTATACGTTGTCTAGCGAAATGGCGGTAACGGATTGGGAAATGAATACTGCTGACAAGAAAATTAAAAACAAAGATAAACTTAGACCTTCTGTAATTATTACAGATGCTATTTCTGGTTTTTCAGATCCTAATTTTTGGGGGAAATATAATTTAATAGAACCCGATAAGTCTATTGAATCAGCTATAAATAAAATAAAGAAAAACATAGAAAAACAAAAAGATAAAGCGAATACAGCTAACGGTTAAAAATATTTTTTTGAAATATGAAAAGTCTTGACTCTATTTCAAGGCTTTTTTTGTATGATTTATAATTAGAAATTCAGTCTAAAACTTAAGTTGGGAGTTAATTTTAAGGATCTATTATCTAACTGTGTTATGTTTCCTTCAGTATTTAGTGTGTAATAGCGGTTTATAATATTGGTTTGGTTAAAAATGTTCCAGATTGAGGCTCCGATTTCGGCTTGTATTGCTCTTGAAGCTTGAAATTTATAAATCGCAGATATATCTGTTCTAAAATAATCGCTTAGACGAGAACTATTGGGTGCATTATAAGTTATGGTTGTAATCGTGTCGTCTTGCATATCTAAAGGAGCTGTAAAAGGTCTACCTGAGTGCCAATTAAGTCCAATACCAATTTTAAAATTGTTACGATTATAGGTTAAAGAAGCATTAGCTGCATGCCTTAAATCAATTGAGTTGGGAAACGCGTTACCATTATTGATCTCATTAAAATTATAGTCGTTTTTGCTATACGTGTAACTAAGCCATGTACTAAAATCATTAAAGCGCTTGTGAATAAGAAAATCTAAACCTTTAACAGTATAATGACCAATATCATTTACAAACTGAAATTGATTTTGAAATCCTTGACTACGTGCTGTGATATGATGAACACCTTTATAATATCCTTCTACCGAAATGAGTAAGTTGTTTTGGTTATAACTAAGGCCTAAAGAAGTTTGTTCACTTTTAATTAACGGAACGTCTTTACCGTTAGCTAATTGCCACCTTCGTTTTTCGATACCAAAAAAATCTTGTTGTAAATCTATAATTTGAGTAATCGATTGGCTTTTTAATTCGCCAATAGCTTCTAATCTAAAATAATCGAGAAATTTATAATTTAGTGTAACACGTGGTTCTATTAAAAATTCAGACAATTTACCAAAATAACTAACTCTAGATCCTAAACGAATATAGGTTTTACGAGAAGAAGAGTACCATTCTATTTCACCAAATAAGGCATGTGTTCTTATAATTTCTTTTACTAAACTAGTGTAATTAGGGTTGGTTACATTTTCAAAATTGGTGACACCAACTTCATTAAATTGGTACCCTCCATTAAACTTTAAGTCTTTACTTATGGTGTTAGACACGTCTAATCGCAGACCAAAATCTTCCACTTTATTTTCTTGGGTTAATGATTGATTCTGGATAATGTTGTTGTTTTGTGCGTCTAAATCATAGATTGAGGAATAGATTTGTGCAGATAATTGGGTGTCGTTATGTAATTGTTTTGTGTAAGTGACACTTGCACCATAACTCATTTGATCTAGTTCGCTTTTAGTCTCTTGAAAATTATTGTCTACAGTCGTAAAAACTTGATCAAAATTTAAATTATTAGATATGTTCATTACGTTAATTCGCAATTTAGAAGTACGATCTATATCATATAAAAATTTAGCATTAAAATCATAAAATAAAAAGCGTTCATCTTGGGCTAAAAGTGTATTCGTTTGAGAAGCCGCATTGAGTTCTGAGTCTTTAAAAATCCGTTCAAAATAAGCATCATACGTTTCAGATACTAGAATGTCTGTATAAGAGCGCCTTGCTGATAGCTGTAACTCTGTTTTTTTTGATAATGGTATTTTGGCAAAGGCATCTACACTCAGCATGTTGCCTCCTATTCCTGCAGAAATATTATTGTCTAGCTTATCACCATTTTTTATAGCAATTGTACTAGAAACTGCATTACCATATTTAGCACTAGTACCGTTTTTTGAAACAGTAATATTTTCTGATAAATGTGGATTAAAAGCCGAAATTAATCCGAAAAAATGACCAGATTGATACATTCTTATGCCTTCGTATAAAATTAAGTTTTGGTCGTTAGTACCACCTCTAACATTAATATTTGAGATACGTTCGTCAACACTCATTATTCCAGGTAGATTTTGCACAATTTGTAACACGTCTGGTTCAATTAAACCAGGTAGAATGTCAAATGCTTTGGTGTCTGCTTTTATGGTTCCGTT